>WNFV01000933.1_pt1 | contig 49269 bp, 9 predicted proteins | sample 5400101 | NCBI WGS metagenome assembly WNFV01 (sample SAMN13153361, study PRJNA577476) | soil metagenome | isolation source: 115 cm soil or saprolite under grassland replicate 1 | place: USA:California | collected 2016-06-15
GAAGACACAACTACCTACAAGGTTGTAGTAAACCATGAAGAACAGTACTCGATATGGCCCGAGTACAAGGGCAATCCTCTCGGGTGGGAGGATGTCGGGAAAGTCGGCCCGAAGCCTGAATGTCTGGCCTACATCAGGGAAGTTTGGACTGATATGAGGCCTCTGAGCCTGAGAAAAAAGATGGAGGAAATGGCCAAGAATCCGGCGGCGCCGCCGCCGCTTCCTGATCCGAACGTACCCCGCGAAAAGACCTTGGTCGATAGGCTTTGTGAGGGCGATCATCCGGTTGAAGTCGGGTTACGCCCCGAGAGAACAGTTACACTGTTTAAAGAAGCCATCGATCGTAATTATGTGCATATTAAGTTCACGAACACGCGGGGAGGGACTGAATTAGGCGTCAGGCTGGACCGTGAGGCTTGCGATTTCCATGAAGCAGATTTTGAGAACGGCGCAGGCAAACTTCATGTTGAGGGCGGGCTGACTTTGGATTATGTGAAAGTCAGGTGCATTGCTGACATAGACCTGCCAACTCTCGAAGGTAAAGGTCATCTGATGAAGGTGGCGGCGGAACCGGCAGACTGATCCGCAAGAGCGATCGCTGCTTGAAAATGGGGGTAGCTGTCTTCTAGTCCGGCCCGCGATTGATCGAGAATGCGCCTCTGGTAAATAAGTTTACAGAACTTAGCCAATTTCCTCAGAAATACGTCCTGTTTTAGCAAACGAAATTTCCTGAACCTCTTATGTGACACTTTTGGAGGGAAAATTATGCTCACCTGGAAGCGAGTTAGAACTATATCCGCGCTGGCGTTTCCCGCAGGCATCGCCCTGGGTTTGACTACGATTATGTCGTTGATCGATCTCGCCATGGTCGGGAGATTGGGAAACCACGCCGTAGCGGCGGTTGGATTGGCGGTCTTTAGCAATGCCTTTGTTCTGGCGTTTGTGATGGGGATTGCGCCTGCGGTGCAAGGGATAGTCGCCCGCAGAAGGGGAGAGGGCTCCACGGAACCCAGATGTTTGCCGCTGAACGCAGGTCTGTTGATAGCCCTGCTTGTGGGGCTGCCTCTGACAATTCTGTGTTACGTGTTTACTCCTTTGCTCTTCTCGGCCATTTCCTCTGACCCGGAAGTCACCAGGGTGGGCGTTTCATTTCTCAGGATTCTCTACACGGGCATCATCGCGGTAGGAATGCAAGGCGCTTTCAGGGGCTATTGGTATGGCATGGAAAAGCCTAAGGTGCACATGACGATCGTCTTTTTCATGATTTGCCTGAATATTGTCGGGAACTATCTTCTGATTTTCGGAAAGCTCGGCGCTCCCGCCCTGGGAGCTACGGGAGCTGCGATCAGCACAGTAGTCTCACTCTACGTGGGCGCCACCATTAATTTTACGCTCGTCTACTTCCGTTTTCGGAAGGAAGGATTTTTGAGCGCAAGGCCGCAGCGATCTCTTCTGGCGCGCGTCTTCAAGATGGGGCTGCCTCTCACCATGCAGGAGTTCTTCCATTCGGCCGGCTACATTACGTTTTTTTGGATTGTGGGACAGGTCGGAACGGCGGAGCTGGCCGCCGCGAACGTTCTGGTCAGAATCACGATGGCGCTGATTCTCCTGGCCATGTCGCTGGCGGCGGCCTCCGCTACCCTTGTCTCCAAAACCGTAGGCGAGGGCGATCTTGAAGGGGCTGCGCAGTGGGGCTGGGATACGGGGAAACTGGGGGTCATTGGGATCAGCCTGTTGGGGCTTCCACTTTTTCTATTCCCGCAATACTTTCTTTCGATTTTTCTTTCTGATCCACACACAGTATCAATCGCTGTCATACCATTGCAACTGGTGGCGGCCACGACCGGAGTCGGCAGTCTGATTTATATCTTTGCCTATACTTTATACGGCGTCGGTGATGGCAAACGAGTTGTCATAGTTTCGTTCAGCACGCAATGGCTCTTCTTTTTGCCTGCGGTGTGGATCGTCGGCCCTTATCTGGGATTCGGCCTCTTACAAATCTGGCTCGTTCATATGGCCTACGGTGCACTCGCTACTACGTTGATTACTTCGATCTGGGCCGGCGGCAGATGGAAGAAAATCAAAATCTGATCCGATTTCTCATAGCATTTTCCATCACAAGCGAGATCGACTCGTATCCCCGGTTCGCCCTGGCAGTTTGCGCTTGGATGAAGAGGCCGCTTGCTAACGCGCGCGGTACGGTACTGCGACCGTGAGGTAGCGGATTCTTCGTTCATCTGCAAGACGCTGTATCTTGGAGATTCGCCATGGATCAACAGGTTAACAATCAAGAATTCGATGCGATCATTGTGGGTTCCGGGCCTGGTGGCGCGGCTGTCGCGAGAGAATTAAGCAAAAGGAAAAAAAGAGTGCTGATTCTCGAACGAGGCGGCGACGCGCCACCCAAAGAAGGCTTCCTGGCGATCGGCTCCATTCTTAACAGTGTTCCGGTGGGCGACGCCCTCGCTACCGCGAGGGCGATCACGACGGGAGGCACAACGGCTGTCTATTTTGCAGTGGCCGATCCTCCCCCGTTGGAGACCTTTCTATCGCTGGGGATCGATCTATCCGGCGAACTCGGAGAGGCGAAACGGGAACTGCCGCTGGCGGAATTGCCCAATGAGCTTCTCGGAGCCCAGGCCGTCAAGGTCCGGAACAGCGCACTGGAGCTGGGATGCGCGTGGAAAAAGAAAACGATGTTGGTTGACCTGTCCAAATGCGCTTCCGGCTACAACCACGAGGCGAAATGGAACGCCAGGCGCTATGTGCTGGAGGCAGTCGCATTAGGGGCCACGTTAATCAACCGGGCCACGGTTCTCAAGGCAATCGTTGATAAGAAACAAGCCGTCGGCGTGGAGTACAAAATTCAAAGAGGAAAAAAGGATTTTGAGATCCGTCGCGCCTTTGGAGCCAAGATCATTCTCTCCGCGGGCGCGGCGGCTTCGCCGATCATACTTCGAGATAGCGGGGTGCGAAATGTCGCAAACCGTGGATTCTATTGCCATCCCAATTTTGCGGTGTTTGGCGTCGTCCCCGGGCTGAGGGGGGGGGAGAATTTTGTGGCAAGTATGGGGACGGAATCAGAAAACGGCTTTACTTTGGGCGACGCGAATTTTGCTCGCACATTCTACAGAATGTATATGCTTGGTGATCGTAGATTTATCCGCGCGCTTTTCCACTCGATGAGTATAGGGGTCGGGGTGATGTTCAAGGAAGGGTTAGGCGGAACGCTTCGGGAAGATGGCCGTTACTACAAGGAATTGAAGAAAGAGGACCTCGGTGAGTTGGAAAAAGGTGAAAAGATGGCTCGGCAAATCATACGGAACGCCGGCGGCAAGCATATTATCAAATCATCCATCGGGGCGGCGCAGATAGGCGGAGTAATTAGAATCAGGGAGCATTTGGACGAGAACCTGCAAACGGAGTACAGCAATCTACATGTCTGCGACGGTTCGGTGATTCCGGAAAATGTAAAGGTGTCTCCGGCACTGACGCTCATTTGCTTAGGCAAATATTTAGCTAACCGATTAGCGCGCTCTCTCTAACAACAAGACAAATCAACTAGGAGGAAGATATGAACAGTAATGTATTGCAAACCACGAACAATAAGGCATCGGAAACCATGAGCGATAAGGCGCCGGTAGCTCGATCAATAATAAAGATCGCAAAGTTTGTATCGCTTGGGGCGCTGACTCTTGTAGTAATCCTTTCGATAGCTCCCTTTGCTTCGAAAGCGCACTTTGCTTGGAAGCGCTCCGGTTCGAATCAATGGGAATTGGAGATAGATAAAGACGGCGTGAAAGTCTACTCCTCAAAATCTCCCGACTCCCCTTTGAATAAATTCAAGGCGGTTACGCGGATTAAAACCACATTGAGTCGCGCCGTTGCGTCAATGCTCGATCCCGATCTTGAGAATTGCGTGGATTGGAATAAACTTTGTGTTATCGTTCAATCCGTTGAGCCATGGAACCCGCAAGGTCAGTACCTTATTAATTATTATCGATCGAACAACCCGCCCCCATATCCACCTAGAGATCAAGTGTTAAAGATACACATCACTCAAGACGCCAAGAGCAAAGCAGTTTTAATAGAGGTCACCGCTCTCCCAGACAGGCTCCCCAGAAATGATTGCTGTTACCGCGTGACGCATATGCGCAATAGCTGGCGATATACCCCTGTTGAGAATGGCGAGATTGAAATCGAGTTTCAACAGGATGCTGATAGAGGATATCCTTACGATGAAGTTAATCAGAAGATGCCCGACAACATCTATCGTAATTTCAGACGCCTCCCCGAGTTGTTGAATAAAGAGAAATATCATCACGCAAGCTTTGATTTTATCAAGGACTAAATCAGCCCCCTAACCCCTACCTTGATCCGCTCGCGAATCTCTTCGTTCTTGGCGCGAGCAGCATCCCTGTGAACGAAAATGTTAGACCTGTCGACTTACTATTGTCACGGCTACGTAGCGGCCCCGATTGTCGAAGCTTGTCGGCGAGGTGGGCTATTCAAGCTGCTCGATAACCATGGGTTCCGTGAACGCGCATGGTTGATCAATGAGCTCAAAGCGAATGATGGCTATTTTACGATAGCGCTGGAAGCGCTGGAGTCTCTGGGCTGGCTCGAGAAGAACGGTGATAACGCCTACCGCCTGACCGCCGAGGCGAACCCCTATCCTGAGCCGGATCTGACGCCGCTCTATGCCGTAGAGCCGGAGCGGTTGATCGCGCAGGATCCGCACGCGCGCACGCTTAGGGAGAGGATCGAGCGGGTCTTCTTTCGTTCAGAAGTCGGAGACCCAGCTTCGCTGGATCCGGCGCGGGGCGCCATCATCGTCCCGCTAGTTGTGTCTTTACAGGGGCTGGACGCGAATAAGTTTTGCGAGGAACTTGAGCGATTAAGCCCGCCCCTGTCCCAAACGGTCATTGAGTTATTCGCGCGACGCCAATTGCTTACGGATGACAGGTGCCGATTGACGGCTTCCGGCAAGGGCCTGCTGCGACGCGGCGCATTTAACGTCGCGGCGTTCTATAGGCCCGCGCTCCACCGCATCGGCGACCTGTTATTCGACGACCCTGCGCTCGTGTTTGATGATTTAATCAACGCCGAAGCCTTCATCACATTGGCGGCGAGTCTGGGTCTTTTTAACGATGATTGTGTGAATCGGCGTACACAAACGTCCGATCCATGTCGGATCATCCCGCACAGTCTTACAAAGCGCGACTATGTCATCCGGGGCGCGACTGAGGCCGATCTGGAGCGACTGTGTCAACTTGAAAAACTTTGCTGGCGGCATACGCGAACTCCCAAGAAGCAGATCCTCGCGCGCTTGCAGAAATATCCACAGGGGCAATTCGTCCTGGAAAAGGAAGGAAAAACGCTCGGCGTGATCTACAGCCAGCGCATTACAAGTACGGATGCGCTTATGACGCGCACTGCTGCGGATGTCCATGAGCTGCATCAAGAGTCGGGCCCGATCATTCAGTTGTTGGCGGTTAATATCGATCCGCAAGCGCAAGACTTGGGTTACGGCGATCAATTACTGGAATTCATGCTGCAGCGGTGCAGTCTCATCCCCGGCGTCAAGCAGGTTGTGGGAGTGACCTTATGCAAGAACTATAACGCCGAGGGCGTTCAATCCTTCGATGAATATATTCGGCGCCAAGGCGGCGGCCAGGATCCCGTCTTGGCTTTTCATCAGGCTCATGGCGCCGAGATCGTCAAGGCCATTCCGGGTTATCGCCCGCAGGATCACGCCAATCGGGGCAATGGGGTATTGGTGGCATACGACATCCTCAATCGAACGCCACGCCGGCGGCGGATCGAAGCGGCGGCAAATGCGGCGACGGTTAGTGACTTAAGGATAACGGCGATCGATCAACAGCAGATAAGTGAGTTCGTCCGGGGAGAAGCGGCCGAGTCGCTGGGGATCGGCAAGAGCGAGTGTGATATCGATCGCCCTCTAATGGAGATGGGCCTGGATTCGGCCGATCTACTAAAATTGCAACAACGATGTGAAGATAGATTCGGCCTGGAATTCCAGGCCGGATTTTTCTTTGAATACAACACTGTTAGAAAAGTCGTCGAATATTTGACGACAAGTCTGGCGGCTGCCCCGGAGGCAAATCGGATGGCAAGCGTCAATGCGGCGCATCACTCAAGGAATGTTACGCCGCCGGCTCCTGGCGACGCGCCGGATAAAGAACGCGCCGCGACCACAGATATTGCGATCGTCGGCATGTCTTGCAAGCTTCCGGGCGGCATAGAGACCCCGGATCAGCTATGGCGGGCGCTGGCCTTGAACGAATGCGTGATCGGTTCATTTCCGAGGACGAGGCGGAGTTGGCCTGGTGGGGATGAGTATCCCGGTCTAGATCAAGGCGGATTTGTCAAGGATGTCGACGCTTTTGACGCAGCCTTTTTCCGCGTCTCCGCCGTCGAAGCGCAAATCACCGATCCACAGCAACGGATGTTGCTCGAACTCGCCTGGGCCTGCCTGGAAGACGCCGGCATTCTACCTGCTGCTTTAAGGGGCTCGAAGACCGGCGTTTTCGTCGGCGCCAGCAATTGCGACTATAGTCGGTTGATACAAGAAGCCGGCTTGGAAATAGCAGCCCACCATGGCATCGGCAGCTCTTTAGCTATTTTGGCTAACCGCCTTTCATACTTTCTTGACCTTTCCGGCCCTAGCCTGGTAGTCGACACCGCCTGTTCTTCCTCCCTGGTGGCGCTACATTCAGCGGTTCAATCATTGCGTTCGGGCGAATGCGCCGCGGCATTGGTTGGCGGCGTCAATCTGATCTGTCATCCCGATTTGCCGATTGCTTATCACAAGGCCGGCATGCTGGCGCCCGACGGCAGGTGCAAGGTATTCGACGCCAAAGCCGATGGTTATGTGCGTTCTGAAGGCGCAGTGATGTTATTGCTCAAACCCCTCCGCGCAGCCATCGCCGAAGGCGACCAGATTCATGCGGTAATCAGAGGCAGCGCCGTCAATCACGGCGGTCTCGCCGGCGGCCTAACGGTTCCCAATCCACAAAAGCAAAGCGAACTACTGGTCGCTGCCTGGCAAGATGCAGGAATCGCCGCTCAGGATCTGACATATATAGAAGCCCACGGAACCGGCACCTCCTTAGGCGATCCCATTGAAATACAGGGAATACAGACCGCCTACACGCAACTGGCTTCGAGAGAGCCAGCCAAGCCATGCGCAATCGGCTCAGTCAAAAGCAACCTCGGGCACCTGGAGTCCGCCGCGGGAATTACAGGCCTACTGAAGGTTATTTTATCGATTCAGCATCGACAACTTCCTGCATCGATTAACTTTGCTCAGCTTAATCCCAAGATTCGGCTAAAAGACACGCCTTTTTATATACAGGAACAACTTCACGAATGGGATGCGGAGGGGCCCCGTGTGGCTGCAGTGAGTAGCTTTGGGTCAGGCGGGACCAATGCGCATGTCGTTGTGCGAGAGTATCGTCGAGACGCCAGGCCCCGTAGCCAGGAACATGAGCGCCTCTTCGTTTTGTCAGCGGCCAATCATGATCGCTTGCGCATTTATGTTCAGAAAGTGATTGACCATCTGGAGAAAAAGCTGGAGCGAGAGTCGACCGGCGACGAGTTTAGCGACGCCATTTATACCTGGCAGGTCGGTCGTACTGCTATGAAACAGCGTTTAGCAATTAGAGTGAAGGATCACGTGGAATTGCTAGACAAGTTGAAGCAGTGGTTGGCCGGAAATAGTAGTGTGACCGATGTCTGGTCTGGTCAGGCGCCTCAAAGTGACTCGAACGTCAACCATGCATGGCTGGTGTGGCAAACGAAATCAGGTCAGCGGTTAATTGATCAAGCGCTATTCGAAAGAGACCTGGAACAACTCGGTATTCTATGGGCGTCTGGTATCGAGATAGATTGGAATAAATACTATGAGGGCGCGTGGCCCGGAGAAAGTAAGCCGCGACGTGTCAGCCTGCCCACGTATCCGTTTGCCAAAGAGCGCTATTGGATCGATACGGCGGCGAGCGGGCAAGGCGTCGCCCGCGGCGTGTTACCCGCAGGCCCGGCGAAGGTTGGCCTTCACCCGTTGCTGCACGGCAATACCTCCGATCTGGGCGAGCAACGCTACAGCTCGACTTTTACCGGCGAAGAATTTTTCTTAACGGATCATCGAATACGTACGGATGGGGCCGCCATACATAAAGTCCTGCCCGGAGTGGCGTATCTTGAGATGGCGCGGGCGTCGATCGAACACGCATTGCCTGCGAGGCCCGAATCGACCGTCCTGGAGCTGCTCAATATAGTCTGGGCGCAGCCGATCATGGTCGCCGAGAAGAAGCGAGTCAACATCGCACTCGCGGCGAAGGACCACGAGGAGATCGACTTCGAAATTTACAGCCAGGAGACCGACCAGCGGATCGTACATTGCCAGGGTCGCGCGGTCTTGAGTCGACAAGCGGCGCCGGCGAGGCTCGATCTCGACGGGCTCAAGGGGCGGATTAGTCAGAGCCTATTAGCGCCGAGCGAGGTTTACGCGGCATGCGCCCGGATGGGGCTTGTCTATGGGCCATCTTTTCAGGGAATAACCGCCATCCATCGGGGGAGCAACCAATTATTGGCGCGCCTGCGGCTGCCGAGGGCCGTAGAGGAGACGTTGGGAGACTACTGGCTGCATCCGAGTTTGATGGACGGCGCTTTGCAGGCCTGTGTGTGGTTGATCGGCGACTCCTCCGAACGTTCCAACCGACCGCGGCTGCCATTTGCGCTGGAATCGTTGCGCATCGTCTCGCAGTGCAGCCGAGAGATGGTCGCCTGGGCGCGTTACTCGCCGGGCGGCCAGGCAGGGGACATGAGTGTCAAGTTGGATGTTGATCTGTGCGATGAGCAAGGAAATCTCTGCATAGAGATGCAAGGCCTTTCCTTCCGAGCTCTGAAAAGTGATGAAGAAGTATCACTCCATCCTCGACAGGAAATCCAGCCTGGGCTGCAGTCGTTTGTTCCGGTCTGGAATTCCGTTCGGCTGGAAACTCACAAGAAGACGATCCTTCCGGGATCCACAAAAATACTGCTGCTGGGAGCCGATCAAAGGCGCCTGGACTGGGTGAAAAAATCCCACCCCAACGCGTACCTATTGCCATTACCATCAACTTCGACCATCGACTTCATACAAGCAAAGCTGAAAGACTGCGCGTTCGACCATCTACTCTGGATTGCGCCGGATGTCGCTCGAGCGGATGGGCGATCCAGGCAAGACGATGATCGGATAATCGAGCGACAAGAACTTGGAGTACTGACCGTTTTTCGCATCATCAAAGCCCTGTTGCGTTTGGGGTATGGGGATAAAGAGCTGCGATGGACCATCATTACCGGCAATACACAGCGAGTGAAAAAGGATGAGCCGATCCAGCCGACCCATGCCGGAATATTCGGACTGGTAGGCAGCCTCGCGAAAGAATATCCCCATTGGAAGTTAAGTTTGCTGGACGTGGATTCACTTGAATCAGTGGCGGCCAATGAATGCCTGTCGGTAGCCCCGGATGAACGAGGCGCCGGTTTGGCTTACCGCCATGGTGAATGGTTCCATCAGGAGTTTGCTCACATTCCAACACTGCCCCAGTCGGCGCCGATCCACTACAGACAAAAAGGGGTTTACGTCGTCATCGGCGGCGCGGGCGGCCTTGGCGAAGTATGGAGCCGGTTCATGATCGAACACTACCAGGCCAACATGGTCTGGATTGGCCTGCATAAATACAACGCCACTATTGAAGGCAAGATCAATTCGCTGAGTCGGCTGGGTCCCGCCCCTCTGTACATTTCCGCCGACGCCTCGAACTTCGATGCGTTGGAGCAAGCATTTAGAACGATCCTGAAGACTTATCCCGCCGTTCATGGAGTCGTGCATTCAGCCATCTTTCTGCTTGATCAGAGCATTGCCCGCATGGAGGAATCGGAATTCAGGGCCAGTTTATCCGCCAAGGTGGATATAAGCGTGAATATGGACCGGGTATTCGGCGAGCAAGAGCTGGATTTTATGCTGTTCTTCTCGTCCTTCCTCTCTTTTGTCAAACCGCCAGGCCAGTCCAACTATGTCGCCGGCTGTACTTTCAAAGACAGTTTTGCGCAGAGACTACAGCAGCGTCGCGCTTATCCGGTAAAAATCATGAACTGGGGATATTGGGGCAAGGTAGGCGCCGTAACTGACGAATACTACAACAAGGCCATGGAGCGCATGGGCATTGGTTCCATCGAGCCGAATGAGGGCATGGCGTGTTTGCAGACATTCGTTAGTTCTGAGCTGAGTCAGATGGGCGTAGTCAAGATTATCAACGCTCAGGCTATTGCGGACCTCAGTTTCTCCGAGAGGGTGACATATTACCCCAAAGCTGCTGCTAACGCGTTTCCTCAAGTACAAAGAGACCTTGTCAAACCAGCTTCGACCAGGCAAGTGGCAGCGCTAAAGGGAGGACTACAAACCACGGAACTGGATGCTTTTTTAGCAGAAATCCTCGCATCCAGTTTGATCTCTTTAGGACTTTTCAGGCGGGGAATCCGTCGAATTGCCGATCTGTCGTTGGACAAACCGCCAGCGCCATTTTATGAGCGGTGGCTCAGCGGCAGCATCCAGTACCTGCAACAACGAAAGTTGCTTGGCGAGGATATGGCGGGCGCCCCCGGAGTCCGAGCGCTCGCCGATTTGTGGCTTGAGTGGGAAGAAAGAAAAATCGTATGGGCGGCTAACCCCGACCAACAAGCGCAGATTGCCTTGTTGGAGGCCTGTTTAAAAGGATTGGCCCGCATTCTGAGCGGCGATCAGCCGGTAACGGAGGTGATGTTTCCCGATTCGTCGATGCAGTTGGTCGAAGGCGTCTACCGTGGCAACGCCCTGGCGGACTATTTCAATGAAGCGCTCGGGGACACATTGGCGGCATGCGTCGAGCATATGTTGCACGCGGAAAAGGAACACAAAATCCGTATCCTGGAAATCGGCGCGGGCGCCGGCGGTACCACTACAACATTATTGCCACTGTTGCAACGCTTCCCAATTGACGAGTATTGCTACACGGACATTTCCAAGGCATTTCTGATGTATGCCGAGGAACAATATCAACCGCGATTCCCTGCGCTGACCACTGCGATCTTTGACGTTTCCAAGCCATTGGCATTGCAATCGATTCCGTCGGATCATTACGACGTGGTTATTGCCGCCAATGTATTACATGCCACGCCGAACATCAGGGAAACCCTGCGCAACGCCAAAGCGGCCTTGAAGAACCAGGGAGTTTTACTACTCAATGAAATTAGCGCGTGGTCCTTGTTTACCCACTTGACCTTCGGCTTGTTGGAAGGATGGTGGGCGCCGGAGGATACGGCGCTGCGTCTGCCAGGAAGCCCGGGGTTGGCGCCCGAGAAATGGCAAGAAATTCTCGCGGAAGAGGGGTTTGAATCGATCTTTTTCCCTGTCGAGGAATCGCATAAGTTCGGACAACAGATTATCGTCGCTAGCAGCGATGGATGGGTACGACAACAGCTAAACAAACAGCCGGTTGCGGTTTTGGAGCACAACCTTCCCGTATCGACAATCACAGCGCCGGCGCCGGCGATGAAGGAATCTGCAGACGCTGAAGAATCCCTGCGCGAAAAAGCTATTTCCTATTTTCAAAGATTAGTCGCGTCGACTCTGAAGATGCGGCTTGACCAGATAGAACCGCGCCGGCCACTCGCAGAATACGGCCTGGATTCCATCCTGGTCGGCCAGCTCACTTATCAATTACGCAAGGCATTTTCGAATGTTATGAGTACGTTGTTTTTCGAGGTCCAGAGCATCGATGGACTGGTGGACTACTTTTTGGAAAACAAGGAGCAAGAGCTGGTCACGGTGTTGTCAATGACCGCTGCCGCGCCGCAGCAGGTTCCTACACCGGCTCGGTCGAGGGAAATTTCGACCCAAGATGTTCGAAGACAGAGAAGTTCTCTTCGACCTTTGGTCGACGATATTACTCAAGAGCAAAAGACATCGGCAGGGGCGCAAATAAGCATGCGACACACTTTCCAGCCGGCGCCGGGTTCTTCTGCTCTGATCCCGCCCATCTTTGACGTTGCTATTGTCGGCCTGAGTGGCCGATTTCCCCAATCGAATAATTTGAAGGAATTTTGGGCAAATTTATCGAATGGCGTTAATTGCATAACGGAAATACCCAAGGATCGTTGGAAATGGGCAAAGTACTATGATCCGGAGAAAGGTAAGCCTGGAAAAATATATACAAAATGGGGCGGCTTTATAGAGGGCATCGATCAATTCGATCCTTTGTTTTTCAAGATTTCGCCTAAAGAGGCCAAACGCATGGATCCGCAAGAACGGATATTTCTAGAATCTTGTTACCATGCTATAGAAGATGCCGGTTATACCCCCGAGAATTTGGGAAAGGCCGAAAAGATCGGGATATTCGTGGGCGTGATGAATTCCAGATACACGCCGCAGCCTGCTCATTCTTCGATCGCCAACAGGGTTTCGTATGTTTTTAATTTCCAAGGCCCTTCCATGGCTATCGATACAGCCTGTTCGTCATCTTTGACAGCCATTCATGTGGCTCTGGAAAGCATCTATAGCGGCTCGACCGAGTGCGCCATTGTGGGCGGGGTCAATGTGATCATTGATCCGGCCCATTATTTACATCTGACTGAGTTGACGATGTTGTCCAGCGGCAACCAGTGCAAAACATTCGGAGAGCAGGCCGATGGGTTCATCGTTGCCGAGGGTGTGGGCGCGATTATTCTAAAACCTTTGAGACAGGCGCAACAGGATGGAGATCACATTTATGCCGTCATCAAAGGCAGCGCCGTCAATGCCGGAGGGAGGACGAATGGCTACACAGTTCCCAACCCAAAAGCTCAGGCCAAGGTGGTATCTCGGGCTTTGGAACGCGCGAAGGTCACCGCGGAACACCTCAGTTACGTCGAGGCTCACGGGACCGGTACTGCCCTGGGCGATCCGATTGAAATCGCCGGTCTAACCCGCGCGTTTAAAGAAACGACCGATAGGAATCAATTTTGCTCGATCGGATCGTTGAAGTCGAATATCGGTCATTGTGAATCCGCGGCCGGCATTGCCGGCTTGACGAAGGTGTTACTGCAGTTGAAATACGAAGAGCTGGCGCCTTCTCTTCATTCCGAGATCCCTAACCCGGAAATCGACTTCGGCCAGACTCCCTTCAAAGTTCAAAAAAGCCTGGAAAAATGGCGGCGTCCATTCCGTGAAGTAAATGGGGTGGTACAAGAAATACCGCGTATCGCCGGCGTATCATCCTTCGGGGCGGGCGGATCGAATGCTCATGTTATTGTGCAGGAGTACATACCGCCGGTAGATGTAATGGAGCCTGCCGCTTCTGTTGAAAATACGAAAGTCATCATCGTCCTGTCGGCCAGAAGCGCGGAGCAACTGATACAAAAGGCTCGTGATCTGTTGAGCTTTATCCGTGAGGAAGAACAATCGGCAATGTCATCGGGTAAAGCCATTGACCTGGGCGCCATGGCCTATACGTTGCAGGTGGGTCGAGAGGCGATGGAAGAGCGACTGGGCTTCTTGGCGCCCTCAATCGAACAATTGGCGGAAAAGCTTCACGCCTATGTTGCCGGCGAGCAGGATATCGAAGGCGCGTATCAAGGACAGGCGCCGCGCAACAAAGAAGCGCTGTCACTCTTCAGTACTGACGCCAACCTGCAACAAACGGTCGAGAAATGGATCGCCAACAGGAAACTCTCCAAACTGCTGGAGATGTGGGTCAAGGGCCTGGATCTGGATTGGAGCAAGCTGTACGGAGAGGCCAAGCCCCGGCGTATGAGCCTTCCCACGTATCCGTTTGCGAAGGAGCGTTATTGGACGGATGCGGCGGTGGGCGCGAAGGAGCGTGCCCAAGGAACCGCAACCGCAGTCCTTCACCCGTTGTTGCATAGCAACACGTCCGATCTGCGCGAGCAACGCTACAGCTCGACGTTTACGGGAGAAGAGTTCTTCCTCGCCGATCATCAGGCGCGGGCGAACGGCCACGCGAGTCAAAAGGCGCTGCCCAGCGTGGCCTACCTGGAAATGGCGCGGGCGGCGATCGAGCGCGCATTGCCGGCGCGGCCCGAGTCGACGGTCCTTGAGCTGCGCAATACTGTCTGGGCGAAGCCGATCGCGCTCAGCGAAAACAAGCAGATTAGTATCGCGCTCGCGGCGAACGACGAGAACCAGATCGACTACGAAATTTACAGTCAGGAGACCGATCAGGAGATCGTCCATTGCCAAGGTCACGCGGTCTTGAGCCACCAACCGGCGCTGGCCACGCTCGATCTCGACGGGCTCAAGGGGCAGATGAGTCAGAGCCAGTTAGAGCCGAGCGACGTCTACGCGGCGTGCGCCCGAATGGGGCTTGTCTATGGCCCCTCTTTCCAAGGGATCACCGCCATTCATCGGGGGAGCGGTCAACTCTTGGCGCATCTGCGGCTGCCGGTGGGCGTGGAAGACACGTCGGGAGACTATATCCTCCATCCGAGTTTGATGGACGGCGCCCTGCAGGCTTGTGTGAGCTTGATCGACTGCTCGTCTGAGAGTTCCAACCAACCGCGACTGCCCGTTGCGCTAGAATCGTTACGGATCGTCTCGCCGTGCAGCCGAGAGATGGTCGCCTGGGCGCGCTACTCGCCGGGCAGTCAGGCGGTGGACGAAGTCATCAAGCTGGATCTCGATCTGTGTGGCGAGCGGGGCAATATCGCTGTGCAGATGCGGGGCATAAACTGGAGGCGGACGTCGCCAGATAGAGTCGAGGACATAGCCGAGCCGGTCATTGATAAAGCGGCGTCTCTGGCAGTCCCTGCGGCGCTCAAAGAAATCACTCCTGCCGCGCCAGCCCGCAGAGAAATCGTACTTGTTCCGAATCAACAAGCGATCCCTGCGCCAGTTGAGCGGAAAAGGCCGGCGGCTATTTCTTTAGCAACGCCGAGCGCGCTTGTCTCCTCAGCGGCGGCGCCTTCTGAAAACATTGCCCAGCAACCTTCCGCAGGAAAGCCACCGATTACTCTCTCAGATGCGGCGCTTGGCGCGCCTATCGAGGGGGGCGCGGCGCCTGCAGTTTCTTCGGTCAGGTTGTACGACTGCGGCGCCGGGATATTCTCGATCGAGATCGCCGCGCCGGTAGGCGGTGATACTTCAGCAAAGGACTTGATTGCTCCTATGCTGCAGGCCCTGGACCGAGCGCGACAGGAGGCGTCGCTCAAGGTACTGATAATCAGAGGCGCCGAGCGCTGTTTCTTGCGTGGCGGAAGAGAGGACTACAACAAAGCCATCGATCAAAAGCTCTATCAGGCCATTGTGTCATTTCCGTATCCTGTCATCGCCGTCCTTGGGGGGGATGCGATCGGCGCAGGCTTCCTGTTCGCAGCGCTCTGTGACTTCATGGTCTGCGACGAAGATGCGCAGTACGGCTATACAGACGCGCAACGCCATTTTTGTCCGACGACCGCCGAGGCGATTGTGTTCGGTGAACGGTTCGGCGAGGTCCGGGCGCAGGACTTGTTGTATCTATCGACGGCCTCAGCGGGCAAGCAACTGAGAAGGAAAGGCTGGACTTGTCCCTTTCTGCCAGTGGCGCAAGTCGAGGCGTATGCGGAACAACTGGCGCGGGCGATGGCGACGAAGTCCCGGGATGCGCTCCGTCTGTTGAAACAGCATCTGACGCGGCGCCTGGTCGGTTTGGTCGAAGCGCTGACGCGCGTCGAGGTTGCGGCGGACGCGGCGGAGAATCCTTCAGATACGGGGGCCGATAAGGTTGCGAAAAAGATCGCTTCTCCGGCGGAATATATCCATCTGGATACCACGGTGGAAAACGTTCTAGTCATCAAGTTCCGTAGCGCCGGCGAGCAAGTGGAGGCGCCAGTCCTGGCGCCGGATCTCGGCCATATTTTTGCCGAGGTTGATCAGAACGCCTCCTACAAAGCCGTCGTTCTCGTCAGCGAGTATCCCGACTTTCTTCCGGGAGCCGAGCGTGCGATTCCCTTCATTTCTGAGGATGTGGCGCTGGAGTTTCAAAGCCTGGTCGCCGAGTCGGAGATCCCGGTCGTCGCCGCTTTGGCCGGGAATGCCAAAGGCCTTGCCTGGCTGGTCAGCCAGTTCTGCGACGCCTGCGTCTACAGCCAAACGGGCGTGTACTCTTCCACAAACATCGGGCACAGCCCGGTCCTGGCGCAAACGGCCGCCGCGATCTTTGCGCATCGATTCGGCGGGGAGGCGGCCAACGAAATCCTGCTCACAGGCGCCGACTATTCTGGCGCTGATCTCCAGCGACGTGTGGGCGCATTGATCGTGGCGGAGCAAGATCAGGTTCTGCCTGCGGCCTTAAAAGTCGCTGAGTTCTGGGCCAGGCTGCCGCGAGGCGTCTTGGCTGCCTGGAAGAAACACACCGCGACGATCCTCCAGGAGAAGATTCGCAGTTTGCCGGCCGCGGTCAAGTGGGAGCAGAAGGACGAGGCGCCTGACCATCAGGTTGCTGCGCCGACGCCCATTGCGCTTAACTCAAAAGTGGTCACCGCAACCGCTCAACCGGATGGCGTTGTGGTTGTGAAGATGGAAGATCGGGAAGCGAAGAACATGTTTTCCGACGCTCTCGTGGCGGGAGTCACTGAAGTCTTCGCGCATATCGAGCAGACGCCGGCTTATAAGGTCGTGATCCTCACCGGCTACGAGAGCTATTTTGCATCGGGCGGCGACAAAGAAGGCTTATTGGCCATCGGGCAAGGCAAGGCCAGTTTCACGGATTTCAACATCTATCAATCGGCGCTGGACTGCCCGTTGCCGGTGATTGCCGCGATGCAAGGACATGGGATCGGCGCCGGCTGGTCGATGGGGATGTTCGCCGACATCGCGGTGCTCGGCGAGGAAAGCCGTTATGTGAGTCCGTATATGGATTATGGATTCACGCCGGGGGCGGGCGCGACCTGGATTCTGGCGGAGAAGATCGGGCAGGATCTGGCCCGAGAAAGCCTTCTGACTGCGCGGTACTATGCGGGCAGCGAGTTGAAAGACAGGGGGCTACGACTCCGCGTGGCGCCTCGGGCCGAGGTGTATCCGGCGGCGATGGCATTGGCCAAACAAATCGCGCAGGCGCCGCGCCAAAGTTTGATTGGCCTCAAGCAGCAGTTGACACGGCATCTTTACCAGCCGCTGGAAGAGACGTATCGACTCGAACTGGCCATGCATGAAAAGACCTTTGTGGGCCGGTCGGAGACCCTGGCGCAAATTCAGAACAAGTTTTATCAGGAGATCGAACCGCAGGACGGATTGCATGAAGCCTCCGTTGAGCCTCGGAACCTCTCCGTGGGCGGCCATCAGCAGGCCGCCACGGCAAATCGATCCATCGACAGCGATGCGCTACGCGCCATCTCTGCGAACCTCAAAACGCTGCTGGCGAACGAACTCCAGATGCGAGAGAGCGATGTCGACGACCAAACGCAGTTCGTCGATCTGGGCCTCGATTCGATCAGCGGCGTGACCTGGATCCGGAAGATCAATGAGAAATATTACACGTCGATCGGAGCCACGAAGGTCTACAGTTACCCAACGCTTGTCCAGCTCAGTCGCTACGTGAAGGAAGAAATGGAAAAGCTCGGTATGCCGCTGAGCCAGGGCGCGCCTCCTGTGCCGACCGCGCCTCTTGTAGCGGATACGCCGCCGGCGGCGGCGAATGGCGCCTTGTCGCATCACTCGTTTGCGACCGAGCGCGCCGCGAAGCAGTTGACGTCACGGCGCAGCCGCGCGGCCTCGCGATTCGTCGCCAGCGCCCCCGCAACCCGTCCATCAGGGCCAATTGCGGCAGAGCCAATTGCGGCGCAGCCCATTGCGGTGATCGGCATGGCCGGTCAATTCCCGCAGGCCAGAAACGTCGAGGAATTCTGGCAGAACATTGCCGGCGGCAGGAATTGCATCACAGAGGTCTCACGGCGCCGCTGGGATGTGAATGTGTTCTATCAGCTTGGCGAGGCCGTAGTGGGCAAGACCAACAGCCGGTGGGCAGGGGCGATCGACGAATATGATCTGTTCGACCCGTTGTTTTTCGACATCTCGCCGGCCGAAGCCGAGAGCATGGATCCGCAGCAGCGCCTGTTCTTGCAGGCGTGCTGGCACACGATCGAAAACGCCGGATACGCGGCGCGATTTTTGTCCGGGAGCAAGTGCGGCGTCTTCGTCGGCTGTACCGCCGGGGACTATCACTGGTTGTCGCGGCGGCGCCAATTGAGCGCGCAAGGCTTCACAGGCGGCGCGAACTCCATTCTGGCCGCGCGCATTTCATACTTCCTGAACCTGCGAGGCCCTTGCGTATCCATCGATACGGCCTGCTCTTCATCGCTGGTCGCCCTCGCCCAGGCATGTGACAGTTTGACCTCGGGCGCCAGCGATCTGGCGCTGGCCGGGGGCGTTTATGTGATGGTCGGGCCTGAAATGCATATCAAGACTTCGCAAGCGGGCATGCTCTCGCCCGAAGGCAGGTGCTTCACCTTCGACGAGCGAGCCGACGGCTTTGTTCCGGGAGAAGGCGTTGGCGTCGTCCTGTTGAAGCGGCTGGCCGACGCCGAGAGAGATCGCGACATGATCCACGCGGTCATTCACGGATGGGGCGTCAATCAGGACGGCAGGACCAACGGGATCACCGCGCCCAATCCGGAGTCGCAGACGCGCCTGGAGCAGGAGGTCTACGACAAATTCGGGATCGATCCGGCGAGCATTCAACTGATCGAGGCCCACGGCACGGGCACGAAATTGGGTGACCCCATCGAAGTGGAAGGGCTGAAGAACGCCTTTAAGAAGTACACCCAGAAGAAAGAGTATTGCGCGCTAGGCTCGGTGAAGAGCAACATCGGTCATTGCCTGGCGGCGGCGGGAATCGCAGGGACGCTCAAGCTCATCCTGGCGCTGAAGCGCAAGCGACTGCCGCCGACCATCAACTTCGAGCGGCTCAACGAACACATAGACCTGACGGAGAGTCCGTTTTACGTCAATACGCAATTGCAGGAGTGGGAACCCGGCGGCGCGGCGAGGCGCCAGGCAGCGATCAGCTCCTTCGGCTTCAGCGGCACGAATGCCCATATGGTGATCGGCGAATATACGCCGCCGGCCGAAGCCAAACGACCGGTCGCCATCATGACTCAAAACACGAAGGCCATCATCCCTCTGTCAGCCAGAACGGCAGAACAGCTTAAGCAGAAGGCTCGTGATCTGTTGGACTTCATTCGCAAGGAGGCGCGGTCCATTGAACTCATCGAGATGGCCTATACGCTGCAGGTGGGCCGTGAAGCGATGAGTGAGCGCCTGGGCGTCCTGGTGTCCTCGGTCGAGCAACTAGCTGAAAAACTCGAGGCCTATGTCAATGGCGAGCGGCGGATCGAGGATCTTCATCGAGGACATGTAATGCGCGGCGCGGAGAGCGCGAACATCATCAACCAGGATGATGACGTGAAGGAAACCGTCGTTGAAAAGTGGATCGCCAAGAAGAAGTTCTCCAAGCTGCTGGAACTGTGGGTCAATGGCCTGGAGGTGGATTGGAACAATCTGTATGGCGAGGCGGCCCCGCAACGCGTCACATTGCCGACGTACCCGTTCGCCAAGGAGCGATACTGGATCGATACGGCCACAGACGGACGCGTGGCCGCAGAAGGCGCCGCAGTCGCGGTCCTTCATCCGTTGCTACACGCCAACACCTCCGATTTGAGCGAGCAACGCTACAGCTCGACTTTCACCGGAGAAGAATTTTTCTTAACAGACCATCGAGTCCGTATGCATGACGGCGCCGCAGAAAAACTCCTGCCCGGGGTGGCCTGTCTGGAAATGGCTCGGGCTGCGATCGAGCAAGCGGCGCCGGTTCGGCCAGAATCGAGCATTTTGGAGCTACACAATATGGTCTGGCTGAAACCGGTTGTTGTTACAGATCCTAAACAGGTCTCCATCGCCTTGTTTGCAACTGACAACGACCGTGTCGACTATGAAATCTACAGTATCGAGGCTGAGCAGGAAACATTGCACTGCCAGGGCCAGGCTGTGTTCAGTCGTAAATCCGCGCCTGCCAGGCTCGATCTTGAACATCTCAGACGTCAAATGAGTCAAGGTAGATTAGAAGCGGCCGACGTCTATACTATTTTTGCCGGGATGGGCCTCAACTATGGCCCGGCGCACCAGGGAATAACCGTTATTCATCTCGGAGAGAAACAAGTACTCGCGCAATTGCGGTTGCCAGAGGTTGTCGAGACAAACCAACATGAGTATGTGTTACATCCCAGCCTGATGGACAGCGCTCTGCAGGCTTCGATCGGCCTGATCGTCGCTTTGAATAACGTTCCCACGAAACCATACCTACCATTTGCTGTGGAGTCACTGCGCATCATATCGTCATGCGCAAAGGAGATGGCTGCCTGGGCGCGTTACTCGAAGGGCAGTAAGCCTGGAGACAAGACCGTCAAAGTGGATCTTGATCTGTGCGACGAGCGCGGGAATGTCTGCGTCCAAATGCGAGGATTTGCTTTGCGAGTTCTGGTGAGCGAAATAACATCTGGGCGCCAAAACACAATAAATAAGTCAGCCCATAATGGATCAACTCTTATAGAAGATAGTACTCCTTTTGATAACGCGTTCTTTCAAAAACTCATCGCAGGCGTTTTGAATGGCGCCGTGTCTGTCGATGAAGCAGTGGAGTTAAGTTAGGGAAAGCGATGGCCTAAATCCGCAATTTAAGGCGGCGTAGCCAAGTGGTAAGGCGAGGGTCTGCAGAACCTTTATACGCTGGTTCGATTCCAGCCGCCGCCTCTCTCTTCTCACGGTTTAGAACAGTAGTCGAATAGGCTCATCAATCCGCGATCCCAAATTAAGGCGGCGTAGCCAAGTGGTAAGGCGAGGGTCTGCAGAACCTTTATACGCTGGTTCGATTCCAGCCGCCGCCTCCAAGACATACTTGTGTCAGGATGAAACGAAAGCTAAGACAAATATACATCGACTTGTCTAATGGCAAGCTTTCACAGCAGGAAGCTTTTGAGAAGATCAAGGCTATAAAACTACGGGGGCAGAGAATCGGCGCCTTGCTGGTCACTCCGTTCTGGCAAGCGAGCGACGTTGAGGCGCCCGACGAGGCCGGTCAGCTCGAATACGCGGAACACCACGTCATTCTGTGCGAGCTTTCGAAGGTCGATGCCAGGGAACTAGGAGCTTCGGTTCCGCACAGCAACTGCCTGTCGCTGCAAGCAGCGAATCAAAAGAACATTGCGGAGCGCTACAGCGAGTATGCCCTCGCGTGTTTTGAACGGATACAAGCCATTCTCCAGGGCAAATCCCGAGGCAAGGCGCTCGTGCAGATCGTAATTGGCAACCATCAAGAACAGGCGCTGTTTGCGGGTCTCGCGGGATTGCTCAAGACGGCGGCGCTGGAAAATCCCCGACTCATCGGCCAACTCATCCTCGTCCCGACGCAAACGACGGCCGAGGGACTGGGCCAGCTCCTGCGGGAAGAGAAGACCAGTATGCCAATCGCCGGATTGGATCCGCTGATCCGATACGAACAAGGCGCGCGGCAGGTCTTCGGTTGGCAAGAGGTAGCGGAAGACCTGGAAACGCCGCCGATCGCGTTCAAAGATCAGGGCGTTTACTTGATTGCCGGAGGTCTCGGCGGCCTGGGCCTTCTCTTCGCCAGGGAGATCCTCGCTGAGGCCCGCCATGCGCGGGTGGTGTTGACGGGGCGCTCGGCGCCTGGCGCTGGAAAGCAATCACTCCTGGACGGATTGTCCGCGCCTGAGGGCCGGCTGAGTTATCGGCAAGTGGACCTCGGCGATCCGGATCAGGTCGAGCGACTGATCGCCGGCATTCAGGACGAGTGTGGACAGCTCAACGGCATCATTCACTGCGCCGGGACGATCGCGGATAACTTCATCCTGAAAAAAACAGGAGGCGAATTCCGCGAGGTACTGGCGCCGAAAGTCACTGGGACGTACAACCTGGATCAAGCCAGCCAGGATGTTGACCTGGATTTCTTCGCGCTATTTTCTTCGATCGCCAGCGTGATGGGGAATGTGGGACAAGCCGATTACGCGACAGCGAATGGTTTTATGGACCAGTTTGCGGCGTATCGCAATCGGCAGGTGGCCACTGGGGAGCGGCGCGGTCGGACGCTGTCGATCAACTGGCCGTTGTGGCAAGCCGGCGGGATGCGGATCGATCCGGCGAGCGAGGAACTGTTGCGACAAACCACAGGCCTGCAGCCGATGCGGACGGCCACGGGGCTGCAAGCGTTTTATCGCGGCCTGGCGGCGCCCTACGACCAGCTTCTGGTCGTGGAAGGCGATCTCACCCAGATACGCCGCGCATTGCTTGCCGGTCGACCGATCCAGCCGGAGTTGGCGCCTCTCGTGACCGCAGTGGAACAATCGGTGGCGCCAGAGACAGATGCGGCCACGATAGACTCCGACAGCCTTGTAGAAAAAACCCAGGACTACTTGCGTAGAGAGTTGTCGGAACAGTTGAAACTACCGTCCAACAAAATTGATCCGCAAGCGGCGTTGGAGAAATACGGGATCGACTCGATCCTGGCGATGAAGCTGACAAACCAGCTGGAAAAGACGTTTGGTTCGCTGCCCAAGACGTTGTTTTTCGAATACCAAACCATAAGTGAATTGAGCGAATACTTTACCCAATCTCATTCGGCTCGATTAGCAACACTGTTTCCAGCGATGGGCAATGGCTACCATCAGCTGAAGCCCGTCGACACACAGCCTGAAATGCGTCCTCGCGCTCACGCCAGGCGCGATTCGGGCAGACGCGTTGGCCGTCTGCGAAGTACTCCTGGATCGGCGACGGATACCGATCCGATCGCCATTATCGGATTGAGCGGACGCTATCCCGAGGCGGTCGACATCGAAGCCTATTGGCGAAATCTGCGCGAGGGCAAGGATTGCATCATTGAAGTTCCCAAGGAGCGCTGGGTCTGGCGGGAGTACTTTAGCGAGGATCGCAGTCAAAGCGGACGCCATTACAGCAAGTGGGGCGGCTTCATTGCCGGCGTCGATGAATTCGATCCGCTGTTTTTCAATATGGCGCCCAAAGAGGCGAAATACATCGATCCCCAAGAACGCCTATTTTTACAGCATGTGTGGATGGCGATCGAAGACGCGGGATACACGCGCGCGAGCCTGCAGACATCCTCTGAGCAGGACCTGTCGGGCGAGCGCGATCTTGCCGGTCAGGTCGGCGTGTACGTCGGCGTAATGTATAGCGAGTATCAGTTGTTTGGCGCCGAATCCAGTATGCAAGGCAAACGCCTGGGAATTGCTGCCAGCGTCGCCAGTATCGCCAATCGCGTGTCTTACGCGCTGAACCTGCATGGTCCCAGCATGACGCTCGATACCATGTGTTCTTCTTCTTTGACCGCCATCCACCTCGCCTGCCAGGATTTGACACTGGGGCGAACCAGCCTGGCCATCGCCGGAGGGGTCAACGTCAGCATTCATCCCAATAAGTACCTGGCGCTCAGCGCCGGGCAATTCATCTCCAGCGACGGCCACTGCCAGAGCTTCGGCGAGGGCGGCGACGGGTATATTCCTGGGGAAGGGGTTGGAGTAGTCGTCCTGAAACGGCTCTCCGATGCGCAAAGAGACGGCGACCACATTTACGGCGTCATTCGAGGCAGCGCCCTCAACCATGGCGGCAAGACCAACGGCTACACGGTCCCGAACCCGCAGGCGCAAGCCGCCGCGATCAGTCGGGCGCTGGCGGAATCCCGTACCGACGCGCGTCATATCAGCTACATCGAAGCCCATGGCACGGGCACCAAGCTCGGCGACCCGATCGAAATCGCGGCCCTGAGCAAAGCCTTTCAGCAATATACTCAAGAGACCGGATTCTGCCTGATCGGATCGGTCAAATCGAACATCGGTCATTGCGAATCGGCGGCGGGGATTGCGGGACTGACCAAGGTGCTGTTGCAAATGCGGCGCCGGCAGATTGCGCCGTCGCTGCATTCGACGCGGTTGAATTCCCACATCGATTTCGCCAAGACTCCGTTCGTCGTTAATCAGGAGTTGAGGCCATGGGAGCAGCCGGTGATCGAAGGCCAAACGTTGCCGCGCATCGCGGGCATCTCGTCGTTCGGGGCTGGGGGATCGAATGCGCACCTGATCGTGGAGGAGTATCAGGAGCCGACGCAAGAGCCGATGGCTTTTGCGAATTTCGTCATCTTGCTGTCGGCGAGGACGGCGGAGCAACTGCGGCAGAAAGCCCGTGATCTGTTGGATTATGTTCGTCCGCGGCTGAGCGAGATCGATCTGGTCGGGATGGCCTACACGCTGCAGGTGGGCCGAGAGGCGATGGAGGAACGCCTGGGCTTCCTGGCGAGTTCGGTTGAACAGTTGGCGGAAAAGCTCGAGGCTTATGCGGCGGGCGAGGAAGGAATCGAAGGCGTTTATCGAGGACAGGCGTCACGCAACAAAGAAGCGCTGTCGTTGTTCAGCGCCGAAGACGACTTACGGCAAACGATCGACAGATGGATCGCGAGCAAAAAGCTCTCCAAACTGGTGGAGCTGTGGGTCAAGGGCCTGGAGCTGGATTGGGGCAAGTTGTACGGCGAGGTCAAACCTCGACGGATCAGCCTGCCGACGTATCCGTTCGCCAAAGATCGCTACTGGGTCGATACGGCGCCCTCAGCGGCGCTATCAGCGGTAATGGGTGGGCGCGTGGTCGCAAGTGTGGCGCCCGCGGTCCTTCACCCGTTGTTACACAGCAACACTTCTGATCTGACTCATCAGAGATACAGCTCGTCGTTCAGTGGGGAAGAATTTTTCCTGAAAGACCATCAAGTGAATGGTCAAAGAATTCTTCCTTCGGCGGCATATCTGGAAATGGCGCGGATCGCCGTAACAAAAGCCGCGAACGCTTCTCACGAAACGGTTTTGGAATTGCGCGATGTCGTCTGGGCGCAGCCGATCGTCGGCGCCCAACACAAGCAAATCAGCATTGCCCTATTGGCGCACGACCACGACGAGATCGGCTACGAGATCTATAGCCAGGAGGCGGACGAAGAGACCGTCCATTGCCAGGGGCGTGCGGTCTTGAGCCGTGGGCCGGCGTCGGCCAGGCTCGATCTCGAGCAGCTCAAGCAACAAGTGGAGCGCCGCCAACTCGAGCCGAGCAGCATTTACGCGGCATGTGCCCGCATGGGCCTGATCTATGGGCCCTCTTTTCAGGGAATTGCCGCCATCCATCGGCATTCCGATCAAATATTGGCGCAGCTCCGGCTGCCGAGGACAGTGGAGGACACTTCCGGAGACTATTGGCTTCATCCGAGCTTGGTGGACAGCGCCCTGCAGGCTTGTGTTGTGTTGATCGACGGTACGCCGGAACTTCCCAACCAGCCGCGATTGCCCTTGGCGATGGAATCGCTGCGCATTGTGTCGGCTTGCAACCGAGCAATGGTGGCCTGGGTGCGGTATTCGCCGGGCAGTCAGGCAGTGGACAGTAGTATCAAGCTGGATATCGATCTGTGTGATGAGCAGGGGAACGTCTGCGCGCAGATGCGAGGTCTCAGTTGGCAGCCGGCGTCTCTCGATCTCATCGAACCGATTCTTGAGAAAGGGGCATCTCCGCCAGGCGGCGCCATGGTCTCAGACGGCGCCCTGGCCGCGCCCGCGCATAAAGAAATTGTCTTGGCGCCGTCTTTACGAGCCCCGGCGCCAGTCGAGCGGAAAAAGCCGGCCGCCATTGCTTTGGCATCGCCGAGCATCCGTGTATCGGCAGCCGCGGCGCCTTCTGCAAACACGCGGGCGCCAATTACGCTGTCTATCCCTGGGGCCGCTCTACCGGGTGGCATAGCGCCGATCGTGCCTTCTGTGCTGGTGTATGACGATGAGAACGGGATCTTCTCAATCGAGATCGCGGCGCCACTAAGCGACACGATCCAACCCAAGGACGTTATTGCGCAGCTCCTGCGGGCCCTGGACCGGGTGCAACAAGAAGCGTCGGTCAAGGCGCTGATCATCAGCGGCCCTGAGCGCTGTTTCCCGCGCGGTGGAAGAGAGGACTTCAACGACGCCATCGATCAAGACCTCTATCAAACCATTGTGTCCTTTCCGTATCCGGTCATCGCCGTCATCGAGGGCGATGCGATCGGCGCTGGCTTCTTGTTCGCCGCGCTCTGCGACTTCATGGTGTGCAACGAAGATGCGATTTATGGATTCACCGACGCACGCCGGCATTTGTACCCCACGACTTCCGAAGCGATTCTGATGAGCGAACGGTTCGGCGAGATCCGGGCACATGACTTGTTATATCTCTCGACGGCTTCGACCGGCAGGCGCCTGCGAACGAAAGGCTGGACCTGTCCCCTTCTGCCGGCGACCCAAGTCGGGGCCTATGCGCAGAAGTTGGCATCGGCGCTGGCGACGAAATCCCAAGAGGCGCTTCGTCTATTGAAACAGCATCTGACGCGTTCCCTGGTCAGTTTGGTCGGCGGACTGACGCGCGTCGAGGCTGCGGCAGGCGAGACCGAACATTCATCTGAGAGGGCCGAGACGGGCGCCAAAACAATTGCATCGTCCGCAGCGCATCTCCATCTGGATAGCCCTGCAGAACACGTTCTTGTCATCAGGTTCCATGTGGCCCAGGGGGTAACAGACCTGGTTGCGGATCTGGGCCAGGTTTTTTCTCAGATCCACCAGGCTGGCTACTACAAAGCCATCGTGCTAGTCAGCGAGGATTCCGACTTACTTCCGGGAACCGAGCAAGCCATTTCCCGAGGCGCACTCGAAGATGTCGTGCTGGATTTTCAACGACTGTTTGTCGGGTCGGAGATTCCGGTCGTTGCCGCGTTGGCGGGGAATGCCAGAGGCGCCGCCTGGCTCATCAGCCAGTTCTGCGATGCCTGCGTGTACAGCCAAACAGGGGTGTACTCTTCAGCCGACCTCGGGCAAAGCTCCGTCCTGGCGCAAACGGCCGCCGCGATCTTTACGCATCGATTTGGTAAAGATGCAGGCAAGGAAATCTTGCTTAGCGGCGCGGACTATTCGGGTGATGATCTCCAACAACGCGCCGGCGCGTTGATCGTTGCGGCGCGGGACGAGGTGTTGCCAAAGGCCATCCAACTGGCCGAGGTCTGGGCCAAACTGCCGCGGCCCATGATGGCGGCCTGGAAGCAACACACCACGACGACGCTCCAGGAGAAGATTCGTAACTTGCCGGTTGAGCGGGAGCCGAAAGACGACACACACAGGTCGCTCACTTCCGAGCCGATCTCCATTCGGCTGCAGTCGAAAGTCGTCACCCTCACCGCTCACCCAGAAGGTATTGCGGTGGTGAAGATGGAAGATCGGGAAGCGAAGAACATGTTTTCCGATGCTTTGATCGAGGGGATCAGGGAAGCCTTCGCCCATATTGAGCAGACGCCGGCCTATAAGGTCGTGATCCTGACCGGCTACGATAGCTATTTCGCGTCCGGCGGGACCAAAGAAAGTTTATTGGCCATCGGGCAAGGCAAGGCCAAATTTACGGATTTCAAGATCTTTCAGGCGCCGCTGGACTGCCCGTTGCCGGTGATCGCGGCAATGCAAGGACATGCCATCGGCGCCGGATGGACGCTCGGCCTCTTCGCGGACCTGATATTGCTCAGCGAGGAAAGCAGGTATTTGAGTCCGTATATGGATTATGGATTCACCCCGGGCGCAGGCGCGACATACATTCTGGCGGACAAGCTCGGGCAGGACCTGGCCCGAGAAAGCCTGCTGACTGGGCGGTACTGCGCTGGCAGTGAGCTGAAAGCCCGGGGACTCCTGCTGCCCATCATGCCGAGGGCCGAGGCGTATCCGGCGGCGATGGCCTTGGCCAGGCAAATCACGCGCATTTCGCGAGGTTGCTTGATCGGTCTTAAACAACAGTTGACGGGGTATGTTCACGAGCCGCTGGAAGATAGCTATCGACTCGAACTGGCCATGCATGAAAAGACCTTTGTGGGCCGGTCGGACACCTTGGCGCAAATTCAGAACCGCTTTTACCCGGCGACCGACGCGTCGCCAGCCGTCAAACAGCAGTCTGAAGATGAAGTGGCGACCCCGTCTGTGAACGGCGATGCGCTGCCAGCCATCATTACGATGCTCAAGATGCTGCTGGCGGATGAACTGCAAATGCGAGAGAACGAACTCGACGAAAACGTCGAGTTCGTTGATCTGGGCCTGGATTCGATCAGCGGCGTGGCGTGGATACGCAAGATCAATGAGAAATACCAGACATCGATCGAAGCCACCAAGGTCTACAGCTACCCGACGCTGACCCGGCTCGGTCGTTATGTGAAGGAAGAAGCAGAAAAGCACGGTGCGCTTTCGAGGCCGGGCGCGACGCCTGCCGCGCCGTCCGAGGGCAGCCCCTTGTCGCGGAGCGCGACCGTGACGAAGTATGCGGTGAAGAAACTCGCTTCCTGGCGCAGCCGAACGTCAACGAGAGGCGCCGGCGCCACTTCTACCTATTCGTCACAGCCCATTGCGTTGATCGGCATGGCGGGCCAATTCCCGCAGGCTAAAAATCTCGAGGAGTTTTGGCAGAACATCGCCGAGGGCAGGAATTGCATCACCCAGGTCCCGTCCCACCGCTGGGATGTACATGCCTACTACCAGCCTGGCGCTGCCGTCGCAGGCAGGACCAACAGCCAATGGATCGGCGCCCTAGAAGAGTACGACTTGTTCGACCCGCTGTTCTTCAACATCTCGCCGACCGAAGCCGAGAGCATGGATCCGCAGCAGCGCCTGTTCTTGCAGACATGCTGGCACACGATCGAAAACGCCGGATATGACGCGCGAGTGTTGTCCGGGAGCAAGTGCGGCGTCTTCGTCGGCTGCGCCGCCGGGGACTATCACCAATTGTCGCGAAAGCATCAATTGAGCGCCCATGGCTTCACGGGCGGCGCGACCTCCATTCTGGCCGCGCGCATTTCCTTCTTTTTAAACCTGCAAGGTCCTTGCATCTCCATTGATACAGCCTGCTCATCATCGCTGGTCGCCCTCGCCCAAGCCTGTGACAGTTTGACCTCGGGCGCCAGCGATCTGGCCCTGGCCGGGGGCGTTTATGTGATGGCCGGGCCTGAAATGCATATCAAGGCTTCGCAGGCGGGCATGCTCTCGCCCGAGGGCAGGTGCTTCACCTTCGACGAGCGGGCGAACGGATTTGTTCCGGGAGAAGGCGTTGGCGTCGTCCTGTTGAAGCGGCTGGCCGACGCCGAGAGAGATCGCGACATGATCCACGCGGTCATTCACGGATGGGGCGTCAATCAGGACGGCAGAACCAATGGGATCACCGCTCCCAATCCGGAATCGCAGACGCGCCTGGAGCAGGAGGTCTACGACAAATTCGGGATCGATCCGGCGAGCGTTCAACTGATCGAGGCCCACGGCACGGGCACGAAATTGGGTGACCCCATCGAAGTGGAAGGCCTCAGGAACGCCTTTAAGAAGTACACCCAGAAGAAAGGGTACTGCGCGTTGGGCTCGGTGAAGAGCAATATCGGTCATTGCTTAACGGCGGCGGGAATCGCAGGGGCGCTCAAGCTCATCCTGGCGCTGAAGCGCAAGCAACTGCCGCCGACCATCAACTTCGAGCGGGTCAACGAGCATATCGCCTTAACAGACAGTCCGTTTTACGTCAACGCGCGATTGCAGGAGTGGGACCTTCAGGGGGCAGACAGACGCCAGGCCGCGATCAGCTCGTTCGGCTTCAGCGGCACGAATGCCCATATGGTGATCGGCGAATATACGCCGCCGGCCGAAGTCAAACGACCGGTCGCCGTCGTGACTCAAAACACGAAGGCCATCATCCCTCTGTCAGCCAGCACGGCGGAACAGCTTAAGCTTAAGGCCCGTGACCTGTTGGACTTCATTCAGGAGGCGCAGTCCATTGATCTCATCGAGATGGCCTATACGTTGCAGGTCGGTCGACAGCCGATGGACGAACGCCTGGGCTTCGTGGCGAGCTCGGTCGAACAACTGGCGGAAAAGCTTCAAGCGTATCTGACCGGCGAGCGGGGAATCGAAGACGCGTATCAAGGACAGGCGCTACGCGACAACGACACCCTGTCTTTGTTCAGCGCCGACGCCGACCTGCAACACACGATCGACCGATGGATTGCGAACAAGAAGCTCTCCAAGCTGCTGGAGCTGTGGGTCAAAGGCCTGGATCTGGATTGGAGCAAGCTTTACGGCGAGGTCAAACCGCAACGCGTCAGCCTGCCCACGTATCCCTTCGCCAAAGAGCGCTACTGGATCGATACGGCAGCTCCGCGGGAGGAGGCGATAGGCGCCCTGCTTGCCGCACCGGTCTGGCGAGAAAGCGACATCGAGGTCTCCGCTGGCGCGAGCCACATCGAATGCGCGGAACACCACGTTGTTCTGTGTGAGCTATCGGACGTTAAACAACTGAGGGGCTTGCTTCCACACGTCCACTGCCTGTCACTGCAAGCAGAGAGGCAAAATAATATTGCGCAGCGCTACAGCGAGTACGCGCTCGCCTGCTTTGAACGGATACAAGCCATCCTCCAGGGCAAACCCCAGGGCAAGGCGCTCGTGCAGATTGTCGTCGCTGACCATCAGGAACAATCGCTGCTTGCGGGACTTTCGGGATTACTCAAGACGGCGGCGCTGGAAAATCCCCAGCTCATCGGTCAACTCATCCTCGCCCCGCCGGAAATAACGACTGAAGAACTGGCCACTTATCTGCAAGCAGAGCAGTCGCACACGCCGGATCCGCTGATCAGATACGAACAAGGCGCGCGGCAGGTCTTGCATTGGCAAGAGGCGCCGGCCGAGCAGGACAAGCCACCGATCGCGTTCAAAGATCACGGTGTCTACTTGATCACCGGCGGACTCGGCGGCCTGGGCCTTCTCTTTGCCAAAGAGATCCTCGCCGAGACCCGCCAGGCCAGGGTTGTACTAACGGGGCGCTCGGCATTAACTCCGGAAAAACAAGCCCGCTTAGAGGGATTGTCCGCGCAAACCGGCCGTGTGAGCTATCGGCGCCTGGATCTCGGCAATCTGGATCAAGTCAAGCGCCTGATTGCCGCCATTCAAGACGAGTACGGACAACTCGACGGCATCCTTCACTGTGCCGGGATGATGATTACAGACAACATCATCCTGAAAAAGGCCAATGCCGAATTCAGTCAGGTACTGGCGCCGAAAGTCGCCGGCGCCTACAACCTGGACCAGGCCAGCCAGGATGTTGAATTGGACTTCTTCGTGCTGTTTTCTTCAATCGCCAGCGCGACGGGGAATCCGGGTACAGCCGATTACGCGACCGCGAATGGATTTATGGACCAGTTTGCGGCGTATCGCAATCGGCAGGTGGCCGCGGGCGGGCGGCATGGGCGCACGCGGTCGATCAACTGGCCGTTGTGGCAGGCTGGGGGGATGCGGATCGATCAGGCGAGCCAGGAACGGCTGCAACAAACCACGGGCATGCAGCCTATGCGGACGGCAACGGGCCTGGAAGCGTTCTATCGCAGCCTGACGTTGCCCTATGACCAGATTCTGGTGGTGGAAGGCATCCGACCTAAGATAACAGCCTACTACCTGCAAAAGGCGCGCATATTCGAACCGTCTTCCAATACTGAGACTGTCCATGACCAGTCGCACGCTCGCGTTCTCAATGAATCTGCCGGGGCGCCGCCCGACAAACTATCGAATGTGGAAACGCAAGTCAGCCTGAACCAACTGCAGCAACGAATCAAAACCATCTTGGCCACGACGCTGGGGGTAAAGACGTCCATTGACATGGATCAGGCGTTTGTTGAATTGGGGTTGGACTCCTTCCTTGGAACAGAACTGGTTATTGCGATCAACAAGGCGTACGGCACAGGGTTATCCAATATAACAGTTTTTGATTATCCAACCGTAAGAAAGCTTGCGCTATTCCTAGAACAAGAAATAAAGAAGTTGCCCGGCTATTCTAAACAGGCGCCTGCGGGGCCACTCGTCCGGCCCCCACTGCCAGTGGTCGGTTCTAACGCCGGTCTGAAAAGGAAGATTCGCGTCGCTCGGACAACAACGAGTAATCAAGCGCTTTCCGATGACAAGATTGCAATTATCGGGATGTCGGGAAGGTATCCGCAGGCGAATAGTTTGCAAGAGTACTGGGATAATTTGGTTGAAGGAAGGAATTCGATTGTCGAGGTGCCCCCGTCCCGCTGGGACGCCAATCGGTATTATGATCCAGCTCCTGCCAAGAAAGACAAAGCGAATTCCAAGTGGCTAGGGGCGTTGGACGACATCGACTGTTTCGACCCGCTATTCTTTCGAATCTCTCCCCAGGAGGCTAACTATATAGACCCTCACCACCGCTTGTTCCTGCAAGAGAGCTACAAAGCATTCGAGGATGCCGGCTACTCGAGCGATGCCTTAAGCAACAAAAAGTGTGGCGTCTATCTCGGCATTTCGGCCAACGAATACGCGCTGCTTCTTTCGAAGAATCGGATGTTGGGTGGCGCTCCGGTCACAAGTAACCACCCCGCCATCGCGGCGGCGAGAATAGCGTACTACTTGAACTTGAAAGGTCCGGCCATTTCTGTCGATACCGCTTGCTCCTCTTCGCTCGTAGCCGTTCATCTTGCGTGCCAAGGATTATTGAGTCGTGAAATTGATATGGCCTTGGCGGGAGGCGTCACTTTATGGTTAACCCCGGAATCCTACCTCTCGATGAGCCAAGCCGGGATGCTTTCCGCTGTGGGGCAATGCAAGGCATTTGACGATACGGCAGATGGCATAGTCGTTGGCGACGGAGTGGGCGCTCTGGTACTAAAGCGTCTGAAAGACGCGGAAGCGGACAATGACTTCATCTACGGGGTAATATTGGGGTCGGGTGTCAATCAAGATGGAAAAACGAACGGAATAACGGCGCCGAGCACAGGCAGCCAGATCGAGCTGGAGCGAGAAATCTATACCAGGAATAAGATCGATCCGGAAACCATCAGCTATGTCGAAACGCATGGCACCGGTACCAGATTGGGCGATCCGATCGAGCTGGAAGCTCTTGCGACCGTATTTAAAGAGAAGACGACCAAGAAACAATACTGTGCCTTAGGCTCCGTCAAAAGCAATATCGGGCATACTACGTCGGCGGCGGGGGTGGCCGGCGTGCAAAAAGTCCTGCTGTCGATGCGACATCGCACGTTGGTTCCCAGTCTGAATGTGACCAAAGAGACGTCCCGCTTTGATTTCAAGAATTCACCTTTCTATATCGTCCGGGAGACAAAGACCTGGGACGCCGCTCCAGGCTCTCTACGCCGCGCGGCGGTCAGCTCCTTCGGCTTTAGCGGCACCAATGCTCATCTGGTGGTAGAAGAATACGCGCCGCCACTCGAGCAAGCGGTGTGGTCCGGAGAAAACGCCTCCTTCATCGTCCCCCTGTCTGCCAGAACTGCAGAGCAGCTCGAAGAAAAGGCGCGAGATCTGTTGAAGTTCATTCGCGCATCTCAGCAGCACGGTCAACCGGCAGAACAATCAACACCATCGTCCAATCCAATCGACCTCGCGGATATGGCTTATACGCTACAAGTTGGCAGAGACGCGATGGAGGAGCGCTTGGGCTTCGTCGTGAGCTCAGTCGGTCAGCTGGCGGAAAAACTGAGCGCATATCTCAACGGCGAGGAAAATATCGAGAGCGCTTATCAGTGTCGTGTCGAACCGGGCGCCGAGCGCCTGACGACGATGAAGTATGACGATGACATGCAGGAAGTGATTGGGAGATGGATCGCGCGTAAGAAGCTCGGGAAACTAGCGCAGTCTTGGACCCGAGGTCTGAATGTCGACTGGAACAAACTCTACGGCGAGGCGGCGCCCAGGCGCATCAGCCTGCCCGCTTATCCCTTTGCCAAGGAGCGTTGCTGGATTGCCGAGACGCCGATTCGTCACAGTGTAGAGAGTCGATTCGAATTCGAAGGCGCCCTGAAATCAATCGACGACATTATGGATAAGATTTGCGACGACGCGATGGAAACTGACCAGGCCGTTAAGTTACTAAAGGCCCTCGTGTAGTGGAGACGGTAGGGGCAGACCTGCGTGTCTGCCCCGGCGGTGATGCGTAGACCCAATCCGGGGCAGACACGCAGGTCTGCCCCTACATTGATTCGCAAAACGCTATAGGTTTTAGTCCCTCCCCGACGACTTTACAAATGCCCTGCGTGGAGTCGGAGGCGGCCGAGAAGTCAGATGCCAGAAAATGTCAGTCGACATTCCAGATAGAGAGGAATGTGATGCCCGATTTTATCGAATATGTGGTTGCGGAATTAAAGAGCAAAAGGCTGTCGAAGACCGATGCCGCCGCGCTTATTAGACAGTTTTCTCGTCTTTCCTCGGTCTGGGTGGCAGCGGTCATCCACCCGTTACTGCACCGCAATACCTCCGATTTGAGGGAGCAACGTTATAGCTCGACGTTTACCGGAGAGGAGTTCTTCCTCGCCGATCATCAGGTGCGGGTGGACGGGCGCGCAGATCAAAAGGTGTTGCCGGGCGTGGCCTATCTGGAAATGGCGCGGGCGGCGATCGAACACGCATTGCCTGCGTGGCCCGAAGCGACGATCTTGGAGCTGCACAACACTGTCTGGGCGCAGCCGGTCGTCGTCGGCCAGAACAAGCAGATCAGCATCGCGCTCGGGGCGAACGATCAGGATCAGATCGACTACGAAATTTACAGCCTGGACGGCGAACAAGAGATAGTCCATTGCCAAGGTCGCGCGGTCTGGGGCCTCCGGCAGGCGCCGGCCAGGTTCGATTTCGACGGGCTCAAGGGGCAGATGGGGCAGGGCCAGATAGAGCCGAATAGTGTGTACGAGGCATGCGCCAGCATGGGGCTGATCTATGGACCCTCTCTTCAAGCAATTACCGCCATCCATCGGGGAAGCGGCCAGGTATTGGCCGAGCTGCGACTGCCAAATACCGTCGCGGACACGTCTGGAGACTATGTCCTCCATCCGAGTTTGATGGACGGCGCGCTGCAGGCGGCGGTCGGATTGATCGACGGTGGGCCGGAATCCAACCAGACACGATTGCCGTTTGCGCTGGAAACCTTGCGCATCGTCTCGCCTTGCAGTCAAGAGATGGTCGCCTGGGTACGGTACGCGCCGGGCAGTCAGGCGGCGGACACTGTCATCAAGCTGGATGTCGATCTGTGTGATGAGCGCGGGAATGTCTGTGCGCAAATGCACGGAGTTTCTTGGCGCGCGCTGAGGACAGAGATCAGTACAGCCGCCGCAGAGAGTACGACGGATGGCCCGCCGGCGCAATCCGAACCGCAAGCGGAACAACCGGTTGTGGCGGCCGAGATCGAGACGGAAAGTCTCGCCGAGAAGACGCAAGACTACTTGCGCAGGCAATTGTCGGAACTATTGAATGTGCCGTCCCAGAAGATTGATCCGCGAGCCGCGTTGGAAATCTATGGCATCGACTCCATCCTGGCGATGAAGTTGACGAACCAGTTGGAGAAGACGCTTGGGTCGCTGCCCAAGACCCTGTTCTTCGAGTACCAAACGATTCGCGAGCTGGCCGAATACTTCATCGCGCATCATTCAGTGCAATTGGCAGCGCAATTGGCAGCGCAATTGGCAGCGCAATTGCCCGCGCAATTGCCCGCGCTCCTGGCCCCGACCTCAAATCGCCAGAGCGAGGCCGCGCCGTCGACCACGCCGGCTTTACCCGCTGCGCCCACCAAGCGGATTTCGAGCCGACGCGCCAACCGTCTGCGCAGCGCTGCGCCCAGTGCGGCCACGGATATCGATCCGATCGTGATCATCGGGTTGAGCGGTCGCTATCCCGAGGCAATTGATATCGACGCCTTTTGGCACAATCTGCGCGAAGGCAAGGATTGCATCATTGAGGTGCCCAAGGAGCGCTGGGACTGGCGAGAATACTTTGGCGCCGACCGCAGTGAGAGCGGGCGCCATTACAGCAAGTGGGGCGGCTTCATTGCCGGCGTCGATGAATTCGATCCGTTGTTTTTCAATATATCGCCTGTTGACGCAGAGCTGATAGACCCTCAAGAGCGCTTATTTTTACAGCATGCGTGGATGGCGATCGAAGACGCAGGATACACACGCGCGAGCCTGCAGATGCCATGCGAGCACGATCTGCCGGGCCAGGTCGGAGTGTACGTTGGCGTGATGTATAGCGAGTATCAGTTGTTCGGCGCTGAAGCCGGCGTGCACGGCAAACGCCTGGGCATTGCAGGCAGCTTCGCCAGCATCGCCAATCGCGTGTCTTATGCGTTCAATCTCCATGGTCCAAGCCTCACGCTGGATACCATGTGCTCTTCTTCTTTGACCGCCATCCACCTCGCCTGCCAGGATTTGAAACTGGGGCGAACCAGCCTAGCCATTGCCGGAGGGGTCAACGTCAGCATTCATCCCAATAAGTACCTGGTGCTCAGCGACGGGCAGTTCATCTCCAGCGACGGCCACTGCCAGAGCTTCGGCGAGGGCGGTGACGGATATATTCCCGGAGAAGGTGTCGGCGTAGTCGTATTGAAGAGACTCTCGGAGGCCAAACGAGACGGCGACCACATTTACGGCGTCATTCGAGGCAGCGCCCTCAACCATGGCGGCAAGACCAACGGCTACACGGTTCCAAACCCGCAGGCGCAAGCGAGTGTGATCAGCCGGGCGTTGGCGGAATCCCAGACCGATCCGCGTCATATCAGCTACATCGAAGCCCATGGCACGGGCACCAAGCTCGGCGACCCGATCGAAATCGCGGCCCTGAGCAAAGCCTTTCAGCAATATACTCATGACACCGAATTTTGCCTGATCGGATCGGTCAAATCGAACATCGGCCATTGTGAATCGGCCGCCGGGATTGCGGGGCTGACCAAGGTCCTGCTGCAAATGCGGCGCCAGCTGATTGCGCCGTCGCTGCATTCGGCGCAGTTGAATCCCCATATTGATTTCCCGACGACCCCGTTCGTCGTCAATCAGGAGTTGAGAGCGTGGGAGACGCCCGTGATCGACGGGCGGACGCTCTCACGCATCGCGGGCATCTCGTCGTTCGGCGCGGGCGGATCGAATGCGCATCTGATCGTGGAGGAGTATCAGGAGCCGACGCAGGAGCCGCTGGCTTTTGCGAATGTCGTCATCCTGCTCTCGGCGCGGACGGCTGAGCAACTGCGGCAGAAAGCCCGTGATCTGCTGGATTTTGTTCTCCCACGGCTGAACACTATCGATCTGGTAGCGATGGCCTATACGCTGCAGGTGGGTCGAGAGGCGATGGAGGAACGACTAGGCTTCGTGGTGAGCTCGGTCCAGCAACTGGCGGAAAAGCTCGAGGCCTATGTGGCGGGCGAGGAAGACCTCGAGGACGCATATCAGGGACAGGCGACACGCAACAGCGACACCCTGTCATTGTTCAGTACCGATGTCGACCTGCAACACGCGATCGACCGATGGATCGCGAACAAGAAGCTCTCCAAGCTGCTGGAGCTGTGGGTCAATGGCCTGGAGCTGGATTGGAGCAGGCTGTACGGCGAAGTCAAACCGCGGCGCCTCAGCCTGCCGACGTATCCGTTTGCCAAAGAGCGCTACTGGATCGATACGGCGCCCTCTGCGGCAATGGATGGGCGCGTGGCCGCCCTAGGCGCCGCAACCGCGGTCCTTCACCCCTTGTTGCACAGCAACACCTCCGATCTGAGCGAGCAACGCTATAACTCGACGTTTACGGGTAAAGAGTTCTTCCTCGCCGATCATCAGGTGGCGGCGAACGGCCACGCAGGTCAAAGGGCGCTGCCGGCCGTGGCCTATCTGGAAATGGCGCGGGCGGCGATTGAGCATGCGTTACCGTCGCGTCTCGAATCGACGGTCCTGGAGCTGCACAACACCGTCTGGACACAACCAGTCGTTGTCGCCGACAAGAAGCGCGTCAGCATCTCGCTCGCGGCGAACGATCATCATGAGATCGACTATGAGATCTACAGCCAGGAGGCTGACCAAGAGATTATCCATTGCCAGGGGCGCGCGGTCTTGAGCCGTGAACCGGCGCCGGCCAGGCTCGATCTCAACGGGCTCAAGGGGCAGATGGAACGGGGCCAGGTAGAGCCGAACAGCGTGTACGCAACGTGCGCTCGCATGGGCCTGATCTATGGGGCCTCCTTTCAAGGAATAACCGCGATCCATCGGGGGAGTGACCAGGTATTGGCGCAGTTGCGACTGCCGAGCATCGTGGCGGACACGTCGGGAGATTATTGGCTCCATCCGAGTATGGTAGACGGCGCGCTGCAGGCGGCGGTTGGACTGATCGAGGGCGGGCTCGAATCCAATCACCAGGCTGGCCAGCCACGATTGCCATTTGCGCTGGACTCGTTGCGCATCGTCTCGCCATGCGCCCCAGAGATGATCGCGTGGGTGCGATACGGGCCGTGCAGCCATGCGGGAGACACGAGTGTCAAGCTGGATATCGATCTATGCGATGAGCGTGGGAACGTCTGTCTACAACTGCGCGGATTGTACTTGCGCGCGCTGAGCAAAGAGATCAGGACGGCTGCCGCACAGGGTCAAGCAATCGGTAGTCTGCTAGCCACCCCGGTATGGCAAGCCAGGAGTGTGGAGGTCTCCGCTGAGGCCAGTCACATCGAATACGCGGAACACCACGTTGTTCTGTGCGAGCTATCGAACGTCAACGTCAACCAACTGAGGCCATTGCTGCCGCACAGTCAATGCCTGTCACTGCATGCAGGAGAGCAACAAAATGTTGCGCAGCGCTACAGCGAGTACGCGCTCGCCTGCTTTGAGCGCATACAAACCATTTTCCGGGGCAAGCGCAAGGGCAAGGCGCTCGTCCAGATTGTTGTGGGAGAGCATCAGGAGCAGGCCCTGTTTACTGGCCTCGCGGGATTGCTCAAGACGGCGGCGCTGGAAAATCCACAGCTGATCGGTCAGCTCATCCTGGTCCCTGCACATATCACGGCCGAGGAACTGACCCATCAGCTCGAGCAAGAGATGAGCCGCGGGCCGGCAGACGGATTGGATACGTTGATTAGATACGGAGGCGGAGGCCGTCAGGTCCCCCGACAGATCCTTGGATGGCAAGAGGCGCCGGAAGACGAGGGAGAGCCGCCGATCGTGTTCAAAGACGGAGGCGTTTACCTGATCACTGGCGGGCTGGGGGGCCTGGGTCTCATTTTCACCAGAGAGATTCTCGCCCGTTCCAGCGAGGCGCGGGTGGTGTTGACCGGGCGGTCGGCTTTAACTCACGAAAAAGACGCCCTGTTAGAGGGATTGTCCGGGCAGGCGGGCCGTTTGAGCTATCGTCAGGTGGATGTGGTGGAACTCGAACAGATAGAGCAGCTCATTGGAGCCATCCAGGAAGAGTACGGACAGCTCAATGGGATTTTACACAGTGCCGGGGTGATTGCGGATAACTTCATTTTGAAGAAGAGTAGCGCCAAATTCAGGGAGGTGCTCGCGCCGAAAGTCACGGGCGCGTACAACCTGGATCAGGCGAGTCGTAACGTCGAGCTGGATTTCTTCGTGCTGTTTTCATCGCTTGCCGGCGCCTTTGGGAACCTGGGGCAAGCGGATTACGCGGCGGCGAATGGATTTATGGACCAGTTTGCGGCGCACCGGAATCGCCAGGTGGCGGCGAACCAGCGGCACGGGCGCACACGGTCGATTAACTGGCCGTTGTGGGAAGCAGGTGGGATGGGTGTCGATGCGGCGACCCAGGAACTGCTGCGACAGACCACTGGGATGGAGCCGATGCGGACGGCGACGGGCCTGCACGCCTTCTATCGCAGCCTGGCAGCGCCCTACGACCAGACGCTGGTCATCGAAGGCGAACTCACGCAAATACGTCGCCTATTGCTTGCCCGTCCCGCTGTTCCATCCGAACCTCGAGCGGAACAGCCGGCAGTCGCTGTCGAGATAGGCTCTGACATCCTGGTCGCACAAACTCAAGACTACTTGCGGAAGCAGTTTTCGGAACTGATGAAACTGCCATCGCACAAAATCGATCCGCAGGCCGCGTTGGAGGAATACGGAGACCATAGCCGCGTTAGCCCGATATTTCGTGAAAGCGCATACGGCGATCGTACGGGAAACAATCGGCCTCCTGCGCCAGGAGCCCGCAACGCACGATGCTGATCAAACTACAATAGACGAAAGGCGGCCGACTCCGGCGAGACGGAATAAAAATCGTTTCTTGGGCCCTAAAACCAATTATCGAAAAGACATCGCCGTTATCGGGATCGCCGGACGATACCCGCAGGCCGAGAACCTGCAGGAATTCTGGCGGAACCTCCAAAACGGTCGCGATTGCATTACTGAAATCCCGCCGGAGCGATGGGAACACGCTCTGTATTACGACCCCGACCCGAACAAACCGGGGAAAACCTATTGCAAATGGGGCGGATTCATCGCCGATGTGGATAAATTCGATCCCTTGTTTTTCAACATCTCGCCGAAAGAAGCTGCGCTAATCGATCCGCAGGAGCGCATATTTCTCGAAACCGCATGGCAGGCGATCGAGGACGCCGGCTATGCCAAAGAGAGCGTCGCAGGAAGCCGCGTAGGCGTTTATGTGGGGGTCATGTGGGGGCAGTATGAATTGTTCGGAGCTGAGTCGCTTCTGGCCGGCGACACAGCCATCCCTAGTTCGTCCCACGCTTCTATCGCTAATCGGGTCTCTTACTTCTTCGACTTTCATGGGCCGAGCATCGCGGTAGATACCATGTGCTCGTCTTCCCTGACGGCGATTCATCTCGCGTGCGAAGAGCTCAGGAAAGGCGAGATCGATGCGGCGATCGCCGGAGGGGTCAATCTCACGATACATCCCTATAAATATCTGAGCCTGAGCCAGGGAAAGTTTGCCGCGAGCGACGGAAGGTGTCGGAGTTTTGGGGCTGGAGGGGATGGATACGTCCCTGGAGAAGGGGTGGGGGCCGTTCTGCTCAAGCCCTTGGAAGACGCTCTCCGTGATGGCGATCAAGTCTACGCGGTGATCAAATCAAGCTCTGTGAATCATGGCGGCAAAACCAACGGCTATACCGTTCCAAATCCGAATGCTCAGGCCGACTTGATCCTCGACGCCATCAAGAAGGCGAATATAGATCCCAAAACTTTAAGTTATGTAGAGACTCACGGAACAGGGACTTCGCTGGGAGACCCCATCGAAATCACCGGGTTGATGAAGGCTTTTGGCGCCGAAGAGAAGCAGTTCTGTTCGATCGGATCCGTCAAGTCAAATATCGGGCATCTCGAGTCGGCGGCCGGGATCGCGGCGGTTACTAAGGCCTTGCTGCAGATTAAACACGAGCAGCTTGCTCCTTCTTTGCATGCCGATCCTCTTAACCCGAACATTGATTTTGGCGCCACGCCGTTTTATGTGCAGACCGAACTGACGGAATGGAAGCGCCCCGCTGCGCATCCGAGGCGCGTTGGTGTGAGTTCGTTCGGCGCCGGAGGATCGAACGCGCACCTGATTTTGGAAGAGTACGCCGCCGCGCGCGAGCCGGAGGGCGTCTCGCTGTCGACGCCGCCGCCTGAAGCCTTCGTCCTCTCGGCAAGGGACGAACACGCGCTTCGCCGCTACGCCGAGAAAATCGTCGAATACCTGGAGAACGTATCGGGCGTTTCTCTCGCGAACGTGACGTATACCACACAGGTCGGCCGCACGCCGATGTCCGCGCGCCTCGTGATTATTGCGGCGAGTCTGGATGAGCTCAGGAGCAAGCTGAGTCAATGGGCGCATCTGCGGAGCCAAGGCATCGATCCGGCGAGTAACGCCCATCAGTTGGAAGATGTCTTCTACGGAAACATCAAGAAGACCGAGTACAACGCTAATAGTCTGATTGAAGGACGAGCGGGGAAAGCTTTTCTTCAAGAACTTCTGGCGCAGAGGGACTTGGCCAAAATAGCCCAGCTCTGGATTCTGGGGGCCGAAATTGATTGGTCCCTGATGCGTCGGCCTACAGTCCCGAGGAGAGTCTCTCTCCCGACATACCCCTTTGCCAAAGAAAGGTGCTGGATAAATCAGCATCGGAACAATAAAAATTGGCGCATAACCACGGGGGGCACGGGGAACACGGGGAAGGGTAATGCAGATCGGACTCCCCGTGATCCCCGTGATCCCCGTGGTTGGTCTGTGCGTCCCAATCACGCTTGTTCCGATTTAGATGCCCGAACTGCGCCGGCGCTAGAAGGCTCTGAGGAAAAGCGGAGGGTCTATTACTCACCCCAATGGACGTTGAAAGCGCTTGCTGCGCCTGAGGAAAGACCGCCAGCGATCGGCCCAATCCTGATGCTGGATGTGCCGGACCCGCTGGCCGAGGCGCTGAAAGAGCAGATGGAAAACCGCTCGGCCCGTGGCCCGATTGTCCTGGTCAAACCGGGGAAGACGTTCCGGGAAATCGAGCCGAACATTTACGTCATAGACCCTGAGCGGGAAGAACAGTTCTACGAATTTGTAGAGAGTCTCAAGAACAAAGACCTGCTTCCTGGCAGGATTCTTCATTATGTGGATGCGTGCGATCTGGAAGACAGGCGACAGGTAGCGCGGCAACTGAATCACGGGCTCTATACGCTCTTATACCTCTGCAGAGCCTTGATGAAACTGAAAACTCAAACGCCGCTTAAAATAATGTCAGTCATCTCCAGCCACGGCGAAACATCGGCCCCATTAGGGGCCGCCATCAGTGGTTTTTTCAAGACCCTCACACTGGAAAACCCAAGATATCTTGCTAAGGCCGTGGATATTCAGAGCGGGCCGGAAAGCGGAGAAATACCTCTTGCGGAGAAAGTCGATCTCATTTGGGATGAGGTCTGTGACAATGATTGGGCGGCGAAGGAGATCCGCTATCGATGCCAGCTTGATGAATACAAGCAAAGGCATGCCCGTTACGTCGGGGAACTCGTGCCTTACACGCCTACGGAAAAGGATCCCTCGGCATTGCCGCTGAGACAGAACGGCGTCTACCTGATTACGGGCGGACTGGGCGGACTGGGATTTATCTTTGGAGAATACCTGGCCAGGAACTTTCAGGCGAAATTGGTCCTCGTCGGACGCTCCGCTCCCGGCGCAAAACACGAAGAAAGAATAAGCCGGCTCACGCGCCACGGCACTGAAGTCCTCTATCTTCAAGCCGATGTGTCTGAACTGGAAGACATGCGCGTCGTTGTGCGGCAGGCAAAGGCTCGATTCTCGCAAATCAATGGGGTGATTCATGCCGCGGGCATCAACCGCGATGCTTTCGTTCTCAGGAAGACAAGAGAGGAGATGGATGCGGTGCTCGCGCCGAAGGTTTACGGCGCGATCAACCTGGATCTTGCGACGAGCGGCGAGAATCTGGATCTGTTCGTCCTGTTTTCTTCCGTCGCCGGCGTGATGGGCAACGTTGGGCAGTGCGATTACGCCTACGGGAATCGTTTCCTGGATTCGTTTGCGGAAGGTCGAGAGAACCTGAGAAGAGCGCAGAAGCGATGGGGTCGGACGTTGTCGATCGATTGGCCTTTGTGGGAAGAGGGCGGGATGCGTATCTCCCTGAGTGATATTGCGCGTTTGGAGCAACAAACCGGAATCTGTCCTTTGCCGACCGAAGACGGGATTCGATACTGGGAAGATTTCCTGCGGTCCGATGCGTTACAAGAGATCGCTCTTTATGGAATCCCTTCCAAGATAGACGCCTACATAGCTCAGAACGTGAGTCCGGCGCAGTACCGCGCGCGTGAGCAAGCGGCCGACCTCATAAGACAGCCGCTTGCTCACGCGCGCGGTATTGTAAACGAGTCGGCCCCGGCGGAAAGTGTTGATCTGGCGGCGCTCTTTGCAAAAACCGAAAGCTATTTGAAGGAGATGATCGGCAGTGAAATCAACCTCTCGCCTGACCGGATTGGTTCTTCAGATCGTCTCGAATCCTTTGGCATCGATTCGGTAATGATCGCCCGATTCAACGCCAATTTGGAGAGGGACTTGGGCGCGTTGCCGAAAACGCTGTTTTACGAATACGAGACGGTCGCGGAACTCGCAAGGTTCCTGCTCGTGGAGGCGCGAGGACCCTTGGCGGCGCTGTTCGGGAGCCTTCGGAGCGCAATGCCTGGGAGCGCAGGCATCCATGCCTGCGTGGTTCCCGGCGAAGACCAACCGTCTCGTAGTAACGTCGCCGTACCTATGAAGCTATTTTCGGAGGAGAACGACGCCGCTGATTGCGATTGGCCACCTAGCAGTAACGACTTCAGTCGTAAGGGCGACGTAACGACTAAAGTCGTTACCACGAGGCTATTTTCGGAGGAGAACGACGCCGATGATTGCGATTGGCCGCCTCGTAGTACAGGCGCTAAAGTCGTTACTACGAGGTTATTTTCGGAGGAGCCAATCGCAATCATCGGCGCCCATGGGTACTATCCTCACTCTGCGAATCTAGACGAGTATTGGAACCATCTGAAACACGGGAGAGATTTGATTGATGTGGCGCCGACCACGCGCTGGAACTATGAGGAGTTCTATGATCCGGATCCGGCGGCCGCTTCGGACGGAAAAATCTACTGTAAATGGGGCGGTTTCCTGGACGACTATGACAAGTTCGATCCGCATTTCTTCAATATTTCCGCCGAGGAAGCCAAAGTGATCGACCCCCAGGAGCGCCTGTTCCTGGAATCGGTTTGGGCGGCCATCGAGAACGCGGGATACACCCGAGATAACTTGAGAAAGCGCTTTCCCAAAGCGAGAAGCGCGGACGTGGGCGTCTTTGTCGGCGTTACCACAAACTCCTATCATCTGTGGGCGCCTGAAGAACACAGCCGCGGGAACTTTGTTTGTCCCGGCGCCATGCCCTGGTCCATCGCGAATCGGGTCTCCTATTTCTTCGATTTCAACGGACCCAGCATGCCGGTTGACACGGCTTGTTCTTCTTCAATCGTCGCGCTCCACCTCGCTTGCGAAAGCCTCAGGAACCGCGAATGCCAGGTAGCAATCGCGGGCGGCGTGAATTTGTATTTGCATCCGTCAAAATACCAGTCGCTCTGCCAGGGACGTATGCTTTCTCTAGGCGGAAAGTGTCACAGCTATGGCGCCGGGGACAACGGATTCGTTCCCGGAGAGGGCGTAGGAACAGTAGTGCTGAAACCGCTGAGCAAAGCGGTTGCCGATCAGGATCATATTTATGCCGTCATTGTGGGCAGCGCCTTCGACCACAGCGGCCGCTCGAACAGCTATTCGGCGCCCAATCCGAACTCTCAAGCGAATCTGATCAGCCGCGCCATCGAGAAGGCGCAGATCCATCCTGAAACCATCGGCTGTGTCGAAGGTCATGGCACGGGCACCCAGTTGGGCGACAGCATCGAAATTGCGGCGTTGACCAAGGCGTTCCGAAAACAGACGACGAAGACGGAATTTTGTTCGATCGGTTCCGTCAAAGCCAATATCGGGCATTCGGAATCGGCGGCGGGAATTGCCAGCCTGGCGAAGGTCATCCTGCAGATGAAGCATCGGCAACTGGCGCCTACCATCCATTCTGACGAGGTGAACCCAGACATCGAATTCGGGGACTCGCCGTTTTACCTGCAGCATGGACTATCCGACTGGGTGTCGTTTCCTGATCACCCGCGGCGCGCGCTGATCAACTCATTCGGGGCCGGAGGTGTGAACGCGTGCTTGATCGTGGAGGAGTACAGGAATGTGAGCGTCCCGCAGGACTCGCGAGCAGCGGGACCCTGCGTATTCACGGTGTCCGCGAAGAATGAAGAGCGGCTCCGGGAATACGTCAGCCGTCTGCTAGTTCATTTACGAAGTGAACAGGGCATCGATCTCGCGAACCTGTGCTACACCTTCCAGGTCGGCAGGGAAGCGATGGAAGAAAGGTTAGCGCTTGTCGTGTCGAACGTGGATGAACTCATCGATCGGCTGGGCAAGTGGAGCAACCGGCGATCTTCTGCCGATATTTACCGAGGTAGTCTTGGCCCGCGCCGGGGATCCGCGCGGTCCTCGAAAATTGCGCCGGCAGTCCTGGGAGAGCAGAGCCTGATCGAACTCGCCTCCATGTGGGCCGCAGGCGAAGACGTGGACTGGGAAAGTTTATATCCCGGGGCTAAACCTCAGCGGATCTGTTTGCCGAACTATCCGTTCGCACGAGAAAGATACTGGATAACGGACTCTCTGATTCCGGAAAGGCGGACGATCCCCACCCCTCAACTGCATCCATTGATTGGCTACAACTCCTCTACCTTGAAGGAAGTCCGTTTCAGCTCGTCGCTGCCGGACACTGCATTTTATGCGGTCGATCATAGGGTGAACGACGAAAGGTTTTTTCCGGGAGCGGGATTCTTGGAGATGGCCTGTATCGCAGGAAACATCGCCGGCGAACAAAGGGTTCGCAAGATCAAGGATATTGTCTGGGTCCAGCCTCTGATTTTCCTGACAGGTCCACAAGCGCTTCAGACCTCCCTGAAGCGCATCGGGGACGGCGTGGAATACACGATTTCGTCGGCGGACGGTGAAAATGAAACGATCGTTCATTCAGAAGGCCGGTTGGATTTCAGCGATGACTGGACGAAACCCGCCGGCGCCCCCGCCAATACTGAGGATCGCATTCCAATTCAAGCCCTCAAAGCGCAATGCGGAAGACCTCGGCAGGCGGCCGCCTTTTACAGGAAATTCAGCGATTACGGCCTGCAGTATGGCCCCTCCTTCCAAACCCTGCGGGAGATTTATATCAATGGCGCCTTCGCTCTATCCAAGTTGAAGATACCGGACCATTTGAAAGGCGATTTCGATCAATTCATCCTTCATCCCAGTATGATTGATGGCGCCTTGCAGACAATCGCCGCCCTGGCTGGAGGCGGCGACTCGACGATGCCCCACCTGCCCTTTGCGCTGGATGAAGTCGAAATCGTCCGCCCTCTGTCTTTAACGTGTTATGCGTATGCGGAATATTCGGACTCGCAGATGCGGAATCACACAGGCGCCAGGAAATTCAACATCCGAATCTTGAACGAAAGTGGAAACGTGTTGGTCGCATTGAGGAACCTCTACGTGAGGCCTATCGGCAGGCCGCTGACGAGTAGTCAGTCTATCGTAGCGGCGGAGCGGGCTGCGAACGGACGGTCGCTCAGCCTGGCTGGGGAGCCGGTCAAGCGATTCAACACGCAGGCGCAGCGCGGAACGCCGGCCCGCTGATGTCACAACTGCTGAGCGAGAATATTTATCTGCAGTTTTGTAATAAAGAATCCTTCGCGGCTTTTCGCTTGAGAATGGGGCAAGACACTGCGCTTATATTCAATTTTATGCCGGTTTTTAAATCTATGAAGACTGTTAACCACAGAGCGCACAGAGGGCGCCGCAGGACATAATCATATCTCTGTGTCCTCTGTGCCCTCTGTGGCTATTCATCCACTTGAAAACCGCTGTAGGTGAATCCATACCATCAGAGGGAAAACACATGAGTCTCGTTGGGATCGAAGCGATCAATGCTTTTGCAGGTAGCGCCTACGTGAATGTCGAAAAGCTTGCCAGACATCGCAAGCTGGACATGACACGATTTTCGAACCTGCTGATGAAGGAAAAAACCGTCGCCCTGCCTTATGAAGATCCGGTCACCTTTGGCGTGAACGCGGCCAAACCGCTCGTCGACGCCATGAGCCCGGACGAAAAAGACCGGATCGAGATGGTTATTACTTGTACAGAATCGGCCTTCGATTTCGGCAAGTCGATGAGTACATATTTTCACAAAATCTTGGGCTTGAATCGTAATTGCCGTTTGTTCGAGCTGAAAAACGCATGTTATTCCGGTGTGGCCGGGTTACAGATGGCGGTCAATTTCGTTCTGTCTCAAACTTCGCCCGGAGCTAAGGTTTTGGTGATCGCCACCGACATTACCCGCTTCATGACGGTGGAAGGCGGAGAATCGCTGACAAGCGATTGGTCGTTTTTCGAGCCGAGCGCCGGGGCCGGCGCGGTGGCAATGATAGTCAGCGACCAGCCGCATATATTCCAAGTCGATGTCGGAGCGAGCGGCTACTATGGCTACGAGGTGATGGATACGTGCCGGCCCGTTCCCGATAGTGAGGCGGGCGACGCCGATCTGTCCCTGCTTTCCTACCTGGATTGCTTCGAGAATTCTTTTCTGGAGTACAAAAAGCGTGTGGAGGGCGCCGACTTCGCCGGGACCTTTGGCTATCTGGTCATGCACACCCCTTTCGGAGGCATGATCAAGGGAGCGCATCGCGACATGATGCGCAAAATGGTGAAGGCGAATCCGAAAGAGATTGAAGCGGACTTCGAGCGCCGGTTGTTTCCCGGCCTGATTTATTGCCAGCGCATGGGCAACATCATGGGGGCGACCACAATGCTTTCGCTGCTCAGCACAATCGATCACGGCGATTTCCACACGCCTCAGAGAATCGGTTGTTTTTCCTACGGGTCCGGCTGCTGTTCCGAGTTCTTTAGCGGCATTGTCACGAATGACGCTCATGAGCGCGTGCGTGCGCTGCGCATTAAGGATCAACTGGACAAACGATATGAGCTGTCGATGGAAGAATATGACAGTTTGCTCGTGAGCAACAATGCGGTGAAATTCGGCGCCCGCAACGTCGTGTTGGATGCCGAATTTATTTCTCAGGCAAGGAGCGCTCAAGGGAACGGTACGCTGTTTTTGACTGAGATCAAGGAATTTCAACGACAATATGATCGGATCTCCCAGAGAGTCAGGTCAGCGCTATGAGTAGTAAAGCGCATCTCTGGAATCAATGGCAGCTCGATTACGGCGCCAGCAGATCGGATCGAAGAAGAACCCACCCCGCATAATACATTCTCCCATTTGAGAAGATGACCGCAGTGATGAAAACACCCCTTCGGGAAAGGAGGAAAATGAAGAAGACTTTCAAAGGTTGGATCTGCGCCGATCAAAAGGACGCCGCATTGCTCGAGTCCATGGGCTTTGTCTTAGGCGAATACGACGAGATGTTCGGTACCTTCGAGAATTGTGTGGCTTCGGAGACAGCGCTCGCCCATCTCTCGCCTCGATGGGGCGAGTTTGTATGGGACCTGAAGCCCGTTGAGTCGCCTGAGGGCGAAGTTACTAAGTCAAACGCCACCACTGAGCCGGTGGCTTGATGAGCGGTGAAGCCCCAAGGGCGGCTAACTAACTTAAAAGTGACGGGGTCTGATGTTGAAAATCCCCGGCAGCCGCGCCAGTCGCGGCTGAAAGCGATCTTTGAGGCAAAAATGGAATAACACAGATGCAGGAACGGCCCTCGCCTTGTATCCTCACGCGGCGCCAAC
>WNFV01001602.1_pt1 | contig 49227 bp, 49 predicted proteins | sample 5400101 | NCBI WGS metagenome assembly WNFV01 (sample SAMN13153361, study PRJNA577476) | soil metagenome | isolation source: 115 cm soil or saprolite under grassland replicate 1 | place: USA:California | collected 2016-06-15
CTGCGAACGACCAGACCAGGAGCGCCGGGCCGGCGAAACCGAGGCAGAGCACGGCGAGGCGGGCCCAGAGCGGGCTGTCGCGCACCTGCGGCAGCCAGAGCCAGATGTGGAGCGACGGCAGGAGGAAGACGAGGGCGAACGGATTCGTCGCCACCACGACGAGGGCGACGACGCCGAGCGCGAGGAGCGCCGCCGTGTGGCCGGCGAGCTCCTCCTCCGGCTGGACCGGCCGGCGCGGGATCAGGCGGTCGCGCGCCACGAGCCAGCCGAGGAAGGCGAAGATCGCGAGCGCGATCAGGGCGCCGGTCGGCCAGTGGACGTCGGCGAGCGAGGGCGGGCGGGGATCTCCGCCCGGCCAGGCGCCGGCGAGCGCGAAGAGGCCGAAGACGGCACCGCCGAAGGCCCAGAAGGCGAGCCGGCTCCGGTAGCTCCGAAGCGCGGGGGCGACCCGGATCCGGCGGCGCCGGCAGCGTGCGAACAGGTCGACCGCGGCCGCGAGGAAGGGGAGGAGCGCTCCGATCAGCACCAGCTCGATCGCCCAGCCGCGCACGATCCGGCTGCCGAGAAACACGTAGCTAGAGGGGCCGGGCGCGAGCGCGACTCCTTGCTGCATGGCGTCGAGGGCTTCCTGGGTAGCGCGGCCGACCTGGCGGAGTCGCCCTGGATGCAGGCCGCCCGGAGCATCGCCGTGGCCCGCTCGGGGCCGGTCGGCGGCAGTCGTGATCGTCACGGCTGGAATCCCGCGGCTGACGAACGGTGCCTGCTCATACCGGCTGTACGGGAAGCCGAGATCGATCAGCTGTCTGAGCGTGCTGACGCGCCGCGGCTCCGCGCCCGTCTCGGCGGCGAGGCGAGCGCGGACGGTCTCCACGAGACCCGGCGTCGGCGATCGCGGTGTGTCGCCGGCGAGCTCGAGTCGCGGGCGCTCCCGGCCGGCGATCGTGTCGAGGTTCAAAACCGCGACGATGTTTCGGCTCTCGGGCCGCGCGGCGAAGCGTGCTGCGCCGATCCCGCCGTAGATCGCCGCGTCGGTCGAGAGGAAGACGAGGGTGTACGGGAGGCGGGTCGTGTTGCCGGAAGGCGCGTAGGCCCGCGCGAGCTCGAGCAGGGCAGCGGTGCCCGACCCGTTGCTATTCGCTCCCGGGCCGGTTCCGTCGCCGTCGCGGTGCGACATGACGACGATCGTCTTCTGGGAGAGGCCGGGCTTCGTGGCCAGGAGGTTGACCCCGTGGACGCGGCCGTGGCCGGGCACCTCTGCGGTGAAGGGCTCTCGTTGGACCGCGTAGCCGTACGGGCGGAGCGTGTCGGCGAACCAGCCGGCCGCTGCGGCCGCGCCGGGGGTTCCCGGGACCCGGCTCGGATAGTTGTTCGCGAGCTCGGACGCGAGCACCGTCGCGGCGTCGTTGTCGAAGGTGGGCGGCAGGGGCGGAGGCTGGAGCGCCGCCGGCCGGGCGACGCTGAAGGCGAGGACGAGAAGCGGGAGCCCGACGAGGAGCCAGGTGCCGCGGTAGAGCCGCCCGTTGATCGGCCGCTCGAGCGACCCCCGGCGCGGCCGGCGCCGTTCCGATGCAGGCGGGACGGCTGCCACAGCTTCGTATGGTAGGTCGCGCCCTCGACGTTCCTGGGATTCCACGTGAAAACGGCCCAGTGGTTGCCCGCCGCGCTTCATCGTGTAGTGAGATTGTGATGATTGTGACGAAGTAGCCAAGCTCGCGTTAAGTTCGGCCTCCGCCGGGGTAGGGAGCCAGAGCGGGCTCGACGCCGGATGGGGTAGAAATCGGCGGGTTTAGGTTCCCGAAACTATGGAAACAGTGCGCGAGTGCAGGCAATGAACGAGGGAACACCGACCGAGCAGCTCCCCGAGGGCGACGGTGCGCGCGCGATTAGGCTCCGCATTCCCGCGAAGCCCGAGTACATCACGCTCTGCCGGCTCGCCCTCACCGGCATCGCGCAGGTGCGCGAGATCACGGACGATGCGATGGCGGAGCTCAAGCTGGCGCTCACCGAAGCGGTGTCGAACTCCGTCCGCCACGCCTACGGCCCGGGCGGCGACGGCCACGTCGAGGTGACCTACGACCTGCGGCCTGACAAGCTCGCGATCGAGGTGCTCGACGACGGTGAAGGGTTCGACCCGGAAGAGGGCCCGTCGTTCGAAGGCGAAGAGCTCTTCGAGGGCGGCCTCGGCATCGCGATCATCCGCTCGGTCGCCGACGAGTTCGAGATCGAGTCGGCGCCGGGGAAGCGCGGCTCGCGCCTCCGCTTCGCGAAACGACTGTAGTCGGCCCGGTCGGCCGACTCCGCTCCTATCGTTTGCAACGAGCGTGCTCCAGCTCGTCAACGTCGGCCACAAGTCGCTCGCGGACTACGCGACGATCGCGACGCGCGGGCTGATGGACGAGATCCGGTCGCTCGCCGAGCCCCTCGCCGGTGCCCGAGTGCTCGAGCTGTCGGCGACGGCGTTCGGCGGTGGGGTCGCCGAAATCCAGTACACGCTTGTCCCTTTGCTGCAGGACGCGGGCCTGAACGTCGAATGGCGCGTCCTCAAAGGCGCAGACGAGTTCTTCGCCGCCACGAAGACGATCCACAACGCATTGCAAGGCAATCCGCAGGGTTTGAGCGACGAGCAGCGCGCGGTCTTCAGGGGCTTCCAGGAGCTCAATGCGCGTGAGATCGAGATTGAGACCTACGACTTCGTCTTCGTGCACGACCCCCAACCCGTCGGCGTCATCGACTACATCGGCGGCGGGTCGGCCAAGTGGACATGGCGGTGTCACATCGACCTCTCGACGCCGAACGAGGACGTGCTCGACTTCGTCGTGCCGTCGATTGCGCGCTACGACGCCGCGATCTTTCATCTCGCCGGCTACGTGCCACGCCGCGACGGCCTCCCGCCGTGTGTCATCTGGCCGCCGGCGATCGATCCGCTCGCGCCGAAGAACATGGCGCTCTCGCCCGAAGACGCCGCCTACATCGTCGATCAGTTCGGCATCGACATCTCCCGTCCGTTGGTGACGCAGATCTCGCGCTTCGATCCGTGGAAGGACCCGCTCGGCGTCATCGACGCGTACCGCATCGCCAAGCAGGAGCAGGTCGGCTTGCAACTCGCGCTCGTCGGCTCGATGGCGCACAACGATCCCGAGGGCTGGGCGTACTGGAACCAGACCGTTGCCTACGCGGACGGCGATCCGGACATCTTCATCCTCTCGAATCTCAACAACGTCGGCTCCGTCGAGGTCAACGCGTTCCAGGTTCACGCCGACGCGGTGATCCAGAAGTCGATCAAGGAGGGGTTCGGGCTCACGGTGTCCGAGTCGCTCTGGAAGGCGCGCCCGACCGTCGCGGGACGCGTCGGCGGAATCGTCACGCAAATCGAAGAGGGCCGCACCGGCTGGCTCGTGCGCTCGTCCGAGGAATGCGCCGCGGCCATCCTGGAGATCCTGGCCGACCCCCGCGAGGCGCGGGTTCGTGCACTCGCGGGCAAGGAGCACGTGCGCAAGCACTTCCTCACGCCGCGGCTCGTGCGTGACCGCCTGGCGCTCTTCAACCGGCTCGCAGGCCGGGAGACCGGCACTCACCTCGAGGTGATCGCCGCGTAACGGCTTCCCGCCCGGATAATGGCCGGGTTGTGAGCAGTGAACGCCGGAAGCTGATCGTGGTCGCCAATCGCGGGCCGATCTCGTATGCGCGCTCGCCCGAGGGAGAGCGGATCACGAAGCGCGGCGCCGGAGGACTCGTCACCGCGCTACGCAGCCTCGTCGCGAGGCACGACGTCACGTGGATCGCGAGCGCAATGACGAACGAAGACCGTGCCGTCGGCGACGAGAATGGCGGCGAGGCCTTCGACGCGACCTGGAGGGACGGCTCGCCGTACCGCCTGCGATTCGTCGCCCACGATCCTGCCGCATACAGCCGCTACTACAACGTCGCTGCGAATCCGACGCTCTGGTTCCTTCAGCACTATATGTGGGGGCTCGCCTATGCACCCGAGTTCGATCGCGAGCTCCGCGACGCCTGGTTCGACGGGTACGTACCGGTGAACGAGGGCTATGCGGCGGCGGTCGCCGCCGAGCTCGAGCGCGAGCCCGAGGCGATCGTGTTCTTCCACGACTACCACCTCTATCTCGCGCCGAGACTCGTGCGTGAACGGATGTCCGGTGCGCTGACCTCGCACTTCATCCACATCCCGTGGCCCGAGACCGACTACTGGCACGTCCTCCCGAGGGAGGTTCGGGTCGCGATTCACGAGGGCCTGCTCGCAAACGACATCGTCGGCGTGCACACGAACCGGTGGCGGCGCAACTTCCTCCGCAGCTGCGAGGACGTGCTGGGCGCCAAGGCCGATTACGAAGCCTCGACCGTGACTCACAACGGCCGGAGCACGCTCGTCACGAGCCACGCGATCGGTGTCGACCCGGACGAGCTCGAGGCGCTCAAGGAGGACGACGGCGTGCTCGAGCAGGAGCGACTGATCGCGGCCGCACGCCCCGAGTTTCTCGTGGTCCGCGTCGATCGCACGGATCCGTCGAAGAACGTCCTTCGCGGATTCGAAGCGTACGCGCTCTTCCTCGAGCAGCACCCCGAGTGGTACGGGCGCGTGTCGCTGCTCGCGCTCCTCGATCCTTCGCGTCAGGACATCCCCGAGTACTCCGAGTATCTCCTCGCCATCGAGCGGAAGGCGGGTGCGGTGAACGATCACTTCGGCAGCGAGAGCTGGCGGCCGGTCGACCTTCGCATCGGCGACAACTTTGCTCGGTCGGTCGCCGCGTACAAGCAGTACGACGCGCTGCTCGTCAACCCGGTGTTCGACGGGCTCAACCTCGTCTCGAAGGAGGCGCCGCTCGTGAACGGGCGGGACGGCGTGCTGATCCTCTCGGAGAATGCGGGGTCGCACGAGGAGCTCGCCGAGTGGGCGCTCTCGGTGAATCCCTTCGACGTCCTGGGGCAGGCAGAAGCGATACACGCGGCGCTGACGATGGCGGCGGGCGAGCGCCGGCGCCGCCTCGACGGGTTGCGCGCGCACCTGCGCGCGCACGACCTCACCTCCTGGGTTGCGGCGCAGCTCGCAGATGTCGATCACGTCGGGGCCCGGGCGTCGGCCTAGGCGTACGATTCGGCCATGGCGACGACCGCGGCTCCGGAGCTCGTCTCCGTCAATCCGGCGACCCTCGAGCCGGTCGGCTCGGTCCGCCGGACCGATCCCGCGGAGGTTTCGCTCGTGGTCGCGGCTGCGCGGGCTGCGCAGGAGCGCCGGTGGGCGGTCGGCGCCGACGCGCGCGCGCGGTTTCTCGCGGACGTGGCGCGCGTCGTTCGTGCACACGCGGACGAGATCGCCGACTCGATCGTCGCGGAGACTGCGAAGCCCCGCACCGAGGCGCTCGGGAACGAGCTCTACGCGGCTGTCGATCACGCGTCGTGGCTCGCGAAGCACGCGCCGCGGGTGCTTGCCGACGAGCGCGTGCGCTTCTCGCAGCTCCACCTGAAGACGAAGAAGGCGTGGCTTCTCTACGAGCCGCTGGGCGTAGTCGCGGCGATCACGCCGTGGAACATCCCGTTCGCGATTCCCTTCCGCGAGGTTGCGACCGCGGTTGCCGCCGGTAACGCGGCCGTGTTGAAGCCGTCGGAGCTGACGCCGCTCACCGGCGAGTGGGTGCGTCGCGTCTTCCAGAAGGCGGGCGTCCCGGACGGGCTCGTGCAGGTCGTTCAGGGCGAAGGACCGGTCGGCGAAGCGCTCGCCGACGACTCGGGCATCTCGAAGGTCTTCTTCACGGGCTCCGTCCCGGTGGGTCGTCGCGTGGCCGCCGCGGCGGGCGCGCGCGGCTGCCCGATCGTGCTCGAGCTCGGCGGCAAGGACCCGATGATCGTGTTCGCCGACGCGAACCTCGAGCGCGCCGTGGACGGTGCGCTCTTCGCGTCGTTCCTGAACGCGGGACAGGCGTGCGTCAGCGCCGAGCGGATCTACGTCGAGCGGGCTGTGTACGACGAGTTCGTGGAGCGGCTCTCGCGTCGCACGCAAGAGCTGAAGCTCGGCGAGGACGTCGGCCCGCTGATCTCCGAGCGCCAGCGCGACAACGTGGAGCGGCTCACGAATGCGCGCCGGCCCGAACGGGGCGGCTGGTTCCTCGAGCCGACCGTGATGCGCGGGCCGCTTCCGGACGAGGAGATCTTCGGCCCGGTCGTGACCGTCGAGCCGTTCGACGGCGAGGACGAAGCCGTGCGTCACGCGAACGACAGCGAGTTCGGTCTCGCCGCGAGCGTGTGGTCGCGCGATCTCGCGAAGGCGAATCGGGTCGCGCGCCGCATCGAGGCCGGCATGGTGTGGGTGAACGACTTCGGCTATTCGTTCACGACCGGTCAGGCGTCGTGGGGCGGGGTCAAGAGCTCCGGGTTCGGCCGGGCGAGCTCGAAGCACGGACTGTACGAGTGCGTGCAGGTCAAGTACGTCGACTCCGACCGGGGTCTGTTGCGGCCGGCGTGGTGGTTCCCGTACGACGCGAAGACCGAGCGTGCCTTGCGCGTGGCGCTGGACGTTTTGTACGGCAGCGGCTTTCAGCGGTGGCGCGACGCCTGGCGGCATCGCGGCGAACTGCGGCATCTGCTGAGGCGGTCGCGATGAGTGAGCTGAGCCACGTCGACGAGAGCGGCGCCGTGCGCATGGTCGACGTCGGTGCGAAGCCGATGTCGCGCCGGCGCGCAGTTGCGAGTGCGGAGGTCCGAATGCTGCCGCAGACGGCCCGGCGGCTGCGCGATCTGCCGAAGGGCGACGCGCTCGCGACCGCACAGGTCGCCGGCATCATGGCGGCGAAGCGCACGAGCGAGCTCATCCCGCTCTGCCACCCGCTCCCCCTCTCGAACATCGAGGTGGCACTGGACGTGCACGAGGGCTCGGTCGAGATCACCGCGGTCGCCGAGACGACCGCGCAGACCGGTGTCGAGATGGAAGCGCTCACGGCGGCGTCGGTGGCGGCGTTGACGATCTACGACATGTGCAAGGCGATCGACAAGGCAATGACGATCGGCGAGCTGCGGCTCGTCGAGAAGACGAAGGAGCAGGTCTGAGGGTCGGAGTCCTCACGGTGTCCGATCGCGTGTCCCGCGGCGAGGCCGAGGACGGGAGCGGCGATCTGCTGGAGGAGCTGCTTCGGGAAGACGGTTTCGAGGTCGAGCGCCGGCTCGTTCCGGACGAGCGGGCGGAGATCTCGGCCGCTCTGCGCGAGCTCGCCGCGCGCGTGCAGATCGTGTTGACGACCGGCGGCACCGGGCTCGCTCCTCGCGACGTCACGCCCGAGGCGACGCAGGACGTCCTCGAGCGAGAAGCGCCCGGCATCGCGCAGGCGTTGCGGGTCGACGGCATGCACAAGACGCCGTACGCCCTGCTCTCGCGCGGCGTCGCCGGCCTGCTCGGCTCGACCCTGATCGTGAACTTGCCCGGCTCGACCGGCGGCTGCCGCGACGGCTACGAGGTGCTTCGCCCAGTCCTCCCGCATGCCCTCGAGCTGCTCGGCGGCACGGTGCACGTCACGCACAAGCAGAGCGAGTGACCCCTCCGGACATCTCCTGGTGTCAGACACCGTTACAAAGCCGTGACACTTTCGTGACGGTTTTCTCCCTGCACACAGGCGAATTGCCCCTGCAGCTGCCAGAGGTCGCCAGGTCCCGAGTGGAGCCGTCCTGGTGTCAGACACCGTTGGAATGTCGGCATGAAGCTGTAACGGGGCCGCTCGAGACACGGCGTAGCATGGCGCCGTGACCGCATCGGCGTCGACGCTTGCGCCGCTGCCGGCGCGCTTCGCCCGGCTCGTGAAAATCGAGCACACGATCTTCGCGCTGCCGTTCGCATATGTCGGCGCGTTTCTCGCTGTCGACGGAACGCCGTCCGCACACGATCTGCTCTGGATCACGCTCGCGATGGTCGGCGCGCGTTCGCTCGCGATGGCGCTCAACCGGCTAATCGACGCCCGCATCGACGCGCGCAACCCACGCACCGCCGGGCGCGAGCTCCCTAGCGGGCAACTGTCGGTCGCGCAGGTTGCGCTCTTCTGCGCAGCCTCGCTCGCGCTGTTCCTCGTCGCCGTCTCGGAACTGGCGCCGAAGACGCACTGGCTCTGGCCGATACCGGTTGCCGGCTTCGTGATCTACCCGTACCTCAAGCGGTGGACGTGGCTCTGCCATCTCTGGCTCGGCGCGGTCGACGGACTCGCTCCCGTGGGCGCGTGGGTCGCGATCACGAATCACCTGCCGTGGGAGGCCTGGCTGCTCGGCGCGGCGGTTGCGTTTTGGGTCGCAGGCTTCGACTTCTTCTACGCGCTGTTCGACGCCGACCTCGATCGCGCGCAGGGCTTGCACTCGATCGTCACGCGCTTCGGCGTCCGCGGCGCCTTCGCCGGCGCGCGGATCGCGCATGCCGCGACCGTCGTGTGTCTCGTTGTGGCAGGTCTCGGCCTCCCGGTCGGCGTCTTGTACTGGATCGGCGTGATCGTCGTCGCCGCGCTACTCGTCTACGAGCATTTGCTCATCCGTCCCGACGACCTCCGCCGTCTCGATGCGGCCTTCTTCACCGCGAACGGCGTGATCAGCGTCGCGTTTGCGGCGTTCGTGATCGCCGACGCCGTCAGCTGAGTTCACTCCCGTGGGCGCGGGCTGCGGCCCCCGCGCCCACAGGATCGTGCGCCTCAGCGGCGGTCCGGCCGCTCGAGCTGGTCGCGGAGGGCGCCGGCGGTGTTCGCCGTCGTCGTCACGTCGACGTAGTAGCCGCGCGGATTCGACAGCAGCGCCGTGAGGAGCGCCGCCGGTGCGCCGCCGATCACCTTCGTCAGGTTGCCGCGGCCGTCCGAGTCGGTGACCGTGCCGATTGCGGCGTCGAGAACGACGGGCCCGTTCGAGCCGCGCGCACCCTGGTGCAGGGCGAGAGCCGTGATCGTGACCGACCCGGGGAAGCGGTAGTTGACGTAGAAGACGACGTTGCCACCCGTGATCGCTCCGGAGGCATCGCGCGTGAGATCGAGCGTGAGGTTGCCGTTGCCCTCGGCGTTCAGCCCGCTCGGACGCGGTACGACCTCGCCGGGCCGCAGGTGCAGGTGGAACACGGCGGTCGACGTCTGGTGCTTCGCGCGGCGGCACTCGCCGCGGGTGAACAGCACGCCCGCGCCGTTCGCGCTGCCGGAGCCGAGCTTTCCGGCCGAAAAGCCGGAAGCAGGCGTGAAGAGGGCCGAGAACGAGGCGACGAGCTTGCTCTCCGGACGCCCGCCTTTGCCGACGATCGAGCCGACGGCCGACCCGTTCGCGAGCGCGGCGTGGACTGTCCCCCATGCGCCGGCGCTCGTCCCGCGCACCCGAAGCGCTCCGTCGAGCCAGCCGAGCTTCGTCGTCGTATTGACGACGCTGTGGGCGCGGATCTCGAGGGCGCCGTTGAGCCGCGCGTCGCTGCTCGTGGCGGTGCCCTGGTAGGTCGCCGTAGTCAACTGGTACGTGCCGTCCGCGGCGGTGCACGTCTCCGAGTGGCTCCGGGAGACCGACCCAGCCGTGAAGTCCGCGGCCGCGGCCTGGGTCGACTGGGTGTGGCGTATTGCGGCGGCGACGCTCGTCGCAGCCATCGCGGTGACGGCCAGCACGACCGGCACAGCGATACGCGGCTTCAACATGGCTTTCGAACCCCCTTGCATCGAGCGGTTCCCCTTGCGGGAGTACACCCCGCGCAGTGCTCGGGCACGTTCGGCGGACGTAAAACCTGTGTAAGACGGCCTCTACCTAGACTGCGGCGATGATCCACGCCCGGAACCTCGGCCGGCGCTTCGGCGACAAGCGCGTGCTGCGCGGCGTCGACCTCGAGCTTCCGCGCGGCGGCTTCGCCGTCGTCACCGGCCCGAACGGCTCGGGCAAGACGACATTGCTCCGGATCTGCACCGGCCTCGCGATCCCAACCGAGGGCGAGCTGCGCGTCGAGGCGGACCGCTCCCAGATCGGATATCTCGCGCACGAGCCGCTCGTCTACCGGGAGCTCACCGCGCTCGAGAACCTGGAGCTCTACGGCCGGCTCTACCGCGTGCCGGAGCGCCGGGAGCGGATCGGCATGCTCCTCGAGCGCTTCGGCCTGTGGGAGGCTCGCCGCGAGCGGGTCTCGGCGTACTCGCGCGGCATGGCGCAGCGGCTGGCGCTCTGCCGGGTGCTGCTCCACGATCCGGCGCTGCTCGTCCTCGACGAGCCGTACACGGCGCTCGACGAGCAAGGCTGCGAGCTGCTCGACGGACAGCTCGCCGAGCTGCACGGCGACCGCACTTTTCTCGTCTCGACCCACGATCCGAAGCGGACCGAGGCGCTCGCGACGACGCGCCTCGCGCTCGCATGAACTACCTCGCCGACGTTCGCGCGCTCACGCGCAAGGACTTGCTGCTCGAATTGCGCGCGCGCGACACGCTCCCCGCGATGCTGCTGTTCGTCGTCGCGGTGTTCGTCGTCTTCCACTTCTCGCTTCCGGCCAGCTCGTCGGAGCTGGCCGCCAGCGGTCTGCTCTGGGTGGCGATTCTCTTCACGGCTCTGCTCGGGCTCGGGCGGGCGTTCGTACCGGAGCGGGAGCAGCGCGTGCTCGATGCGCTCGTTCTCACGCCGGCCGATCGCAGCGCGATTTGGCTCGCGAAGTCGCTCGCCACGCTCGCGTTCCTCGTGCTCGCGGAGCTCGTCGCGCTGCCGATCTTCGCACTCTTCTTCCACGGCCTCGACGCAGCGACGATCGCCGCGATCGCCCTGGCGGACCTCGGCATCTGCGCGGTCGGGACGTTCCTCGGCGCGATGGCCGTCGCGACCCGCGCCCGTGACCTGCTCCTGCCGCTTCTCTTCCTGCCGCTCGCGATCCCGATCGTGATCGGCGGCGTCGGCGCGTCCGTCGTCGACCACCCAGGCCGCTATCTCGAGTTCCTCGGACTCTACGACGCGATATTCGCCCTCGTCTGCTGGGCGGCGTTCGAGTACGTGGTCGCGGAATAGAGCGCAACCGACGCATCGGCCGAAGCCAAGGTGGGACCTGCGACAATTCCGGTTCGGTGCGTCGCCCCTCCCGGATATCGCTGCCAGCGCTCGCGACGGCCTCCTTCGTGCTCGTCACGACCTCCCTCGCGCTGATCTTCTACGTCGCCCCGACGGACGCCGACCAGGGCTTCTCGCAGCGGATCTTCTACTTCCATGTCTCGATCGCCTTCACCGCCTATGCGTGCTTCGCGCTCGGTGCGTGGAAAGCGCTCGTCCACCTCTGGAAACGGGACCCGGAGGCCGACCTCGAGAGCTACGTCGGCATCCACCAGGGCGTGATCTTCGGCTCGCTCGTCCTGATCACCGGCTCGATCTGGGCCAAGATCTCGTGGGGGCACTGGTGGCTCTGGAGCGAGAACCAGCTCGTGCTCTTCCTCGTGCTCTTCCTCTTCTATGCGGCCTACTTCATGCTCCGCTTCTCGGTCGACGCGGGCCCGCAGCGTGCGAACCTGAGCGCGGTGTACGCGCTCTTCGGCGTCGTCCTGATCCCGGTCAGCTTCCTCGCGATCCGGCTCGCGCAGAAGTTCATCCATCCGGTCGTGTTCACCCGGAACGGGCCGAGCTTCGGCGGCTGGATTCTGGCGACGTACTGCGTGTCGCAGGTCGCGATGCTCGTGCTCGCGTACACGTTGTACCGCGTCGAGCTCGCCGGCAAGCGGTTGGACATCCGCTTGCGAAAGCTGCGGGAGTCGTACACGTGACGACGGCCGAGAAATACGTCACCGCGGCGTATTGCGTGGTGTTCGCGCTCGTGCTCGCCTACGTCGTGATCATCGCGCTGAAGCTGCAGCGGCTCGAGCGCGAGGTCGACCAGCTCGTCGAACGAGCGGACGAGGCTCCCGAGCGGGAGACGGTGTCCGTTGGCTGAGCTCCTCTTCTGGCCGGCGCTTCTCTTCTACGGGGAGGCCGCGCTCGGTTACGTCGGCGAGGTTCGCCGCCCGGGTGTCGCGGGCAACGCGGCGACGTGGGGCGTGCGGCTCGGCTGGCTCGCCCAGACGGCGCTGCTCGTCGTGCAGGCGGCACGGGAGGAGGGCTTTCCCTGGGGGACGTGGGCCGGTTCGCTGAACCTCTTCGTCTGGCTTGTCGTCACGGCGTACCTGATCTGGGGCTGCCGACGCCCGTACCGGCTGCTCGGTCTCGTGGTGATGCCGATCGCCGCGGCGCTGCTGGTCGTCGCGAAGGCCGGAGGCGGCACGGGCGTCGGGTCGAAGAGCGACTACTCGAACGTCTTCCTCGTCCTGCACGTCGGGCTCGTGCTCGCCGCCTTTGCCGGCTTCACGCTCGCGGCCGCGCTCTCCGCGCTCTACGTCTGGCAGGAGCGGCGCCTGAAGCAACGTGCGACGACGATTCTCCGTCGGCCGGCGCCGTCGCTCGCGACGCTCGACCGGCTCGCGGGGCGCACGGTTCTCTTCTCGCTCCCGGCGCTCACGCTCGGGATCGGCGTCGGGATCGCGCGCCTCGTCGACCAGGGAGAGCGCGTCGACGCCGTTGTCGTCGCGACGCTCGTCACCTGGGTGGTATGGGTCGCGTACTTCGTGCTGCGCCTCACCGGCTGGTCGGGACGCCGCGCGGCGTATGTCGCACTTGCAGGCTTCGTGCTCGTGATCGTCGTCCGTCTCGCGCTCCCGGCCACCCACTTCGCCTGATGCACCTCGTTCTGGTCGGCACCTCGCATCATCACGCTCCGGTCGAGCTGCGTGAGCGGGTCGCTCTCGATCACGACCAGGCGAAGGAGCTCGCGGAGCACCTCGGCGAGGCCGTCTGTCTTTCGACGTGCAACCGGACCGAGCTCTACCTCGTTGCCGACGACGTGGAGGATGCAGAGCGGCGGTCGGTCGCCGCGCTCGCCGCACTCGAGCCCCAGGTCGAGCATGCCTTGTATCGCCTGCGCGATCAGGCCGCCGCACACCACCTGTTCCGCGTCGCGGCGGGCCTCGATTCGCTCGTGCCGGGCGAGGGCGAGATTCTCGGCCAGGTCCGCGGCGCGTACGAGGCCGGAACGCCTGGCCTCGTTCTCGACCGCGTGTTTCGTCAGGCGTTGCACGCAGGGCGGAAGGTCCGAGTGCAGACGGCGATCGGCGAGAGCCCTGCGTCCGTGTCATCCGCTGCGGCGGCGCTCGCGGAGCAGGTGTTCGGAGACCTCGAAGGGCGCACAATTTTGCTGATCGGCGCGGGCAAGATCAGCGAGCAGGCCGCGCGCAACCTCCTGTCGAGACACGCTCGCATCGCGTTTGTCGCTAACCGCACGCTCGATCGCGCGCACGAGCTGGCGGAGCGCTTCGGGGCGGAAGCGATCCCGCTCGAGGAGATCGGCCCGCGGCTCGCGAGCGCGGATGTCGTCGTCTCGTCCACGAGCTCGCCCGGCTACGTGCTCGATGCGGCGACGGTCGAGCGTGTACGCCGAGGCCGCCAGCTGCTCTTTGTCGATCTCGCCGTACCGCGCGATCTCGACCCGGCGATCCACGAGCTGGACGGCTGCTACCTCTTCGACATCGACGACCTCGAGGCAATCGTGTCCGAGACCCTTGCGGGCCGACGAAGCGAGGCCGAGCGTGCCGAAGCGATCGTCGCCGGCGAGGCGGAGAAGTTCCACGAGTGGCAGGCGTCGCTGGAGGTCGTCCCGGCGATCATGTCGCTCCGGGCGCACGCCGAGGAGATCCGAGAGGCGGAGCTGCGGAAGGCGGAAGGCCTGCTCGGACGCCTCGACGATACGGAGCGGCAGGCCGTGGAGGCGATCACCTCGCAGATCGTCAACAAGCTCCTGCACCTGCCGACCGTGCGGATGAAGCAGGCTGCGGTGTCGCCCGACGGAGTGCTCTATGCTGAGGCCGTGCGACACCTGTTCGGGCTCGGCAAGGACGAACGCTGAAACTGGGGAACAAGACAGGACGGCCGCTGCCGCTGCAGGTTCCGACGGCGTTCGTGAGGGTGCGGCCCCGGGGCGGGTCGACGTGCGGGCGCCCGGTGCGGCGTCGGGCGGGCTGTGCTGATCCGCGTCGGCAGCCGCGGCAGTAGGCTCGCGCTCACGCAAGCGGAGCTCGCCTCGTCGCGTCTGCGTGGGTCGGGCATCGAGATCGCGCTCATCCCGATCACGACCGCCGGCGATCGCGATCGGACGAAGCCGTTCGGCGAGATCGGCTCGCGCGGCGTCTTCGTCAAGGAGCTCGAGGAGGCGCTGCTCGAGAACCGCATCGACGTCGCCGTGCACTCGGCGAAGGACATGACGTCGAGCGATCCCGAAGGACTCACGGTCGGGGCGTACCTCGAGCGCGACGATCCGCGTGACGCACTGTGCGGCGCCGGCGAGATCCGACCGGGGATGCGCATCGGCACCGCGTCCGCGCGACGCAAGGCGCAGTTGCTCGCGCTCGAGCCGTCACTCTCGATCGAGCCGCTCCGCGGGAACATCGACACGCGTCTGCGGAAGCGAGGAGAGCGTGGGCTCGACGCAGTCGTCCTCGCCGCGTGCGGCCTCGACCGCCTCGGTCTCGCACGCGAGATCGGCCGCCGTTTCGATCCTGCCGAGCTGCTTCCGGAAGCGGCGCAGGGCGCGCTCGCGCTGCAGGTTCGCACCGGCGACGAGCACCTCGTCGGCGCCCTCGACCACGCCGAGACTCGCCGCCGCGTCGAAGCCGAGCGGGCGGCCGTCGCCGCAGTCGGAGGCGGCTGTCTTGCGCCCGTCGCTGCGCATCACGACGGCGCGACGCTGACCGCGCTCGTCGCCGCCGAGGACGGATCGTGGCTCGAGCGGCTCACCGGGGACGATCCCGTCGCGCTCGGCCGCGAGCTCGCGGCGCTCGCGCGGTGAGGGTCGTCGTGACCCGCGCAGAGGCGCAGGCCGACCCGCTGGTGCGGCGCCTCGAGGCGCTCGGACACGACGTCGTGCGGTGTCCACTGATCCGGATCGAGCCGTTGGGTGACGATCCGATCGACCCGTCGCCCTTCGACTGGATCGTCGTCACGAGTCCGAACGGCGCCGGCGAGCTGGCGCGGCGGCTGATCGGGAAGCCGCGGCATCTGGCAGCGATCGGGCCGGCAACCGCCGAGGCGCTGCGTGCCCACGGGCTGCAGGTCGACCTCGTCCCGAGCGTGCACACCCAAGACGGGTTGCTGGCCGAGCTGCCTCCCGGCCGCGTGCTGCTCGCGGCGGCGGAGGGGGCTCGCCGCCTGCTCGTCGACGAGCGCGGCGCGGAGCTCCTGCCGCTCTACCGCACGATCGAGCTCCACCCGCCCGCACCCGAAGGGGACGTCGCACTGGTTGCCTCCGCGTCGGCTGCGCGGGCCTTCGCCGCGACCGGCGCGCGCATCCCCGTCGTCGCCATCGGGCAGCAGACCGCCGCCGAGGCGCGCGAGCACGGCCTCGAGGTCGCGGCGGTCGCCGACACTCAGGACGTCGACGGATTGCTCGACGCATTAGCGTCTATCTGAATGGTGATCACGTTCCTCACCGACTTCGGTCTCGCCGACGACTTCGTCGGCACCTGCCACGGGGTGATGAAGCGGATCGCGCCCGAGGCGCAGCTCATCGACATCACGCACGGGATCAGGCCGGGCCACGTGCTACAGGCGGCGCTGATGCTCGCGAACGCGCTGCCGTACATGCCCAAGGGTGTTCATCTTGCGGTCGTCGATCCCGGCGTCGGCGGCTCGCGGCGCCCGCTCGCGCTGCGGGACGCGGAAGGACGGTTGTACGTCGGCCCGGACAACGGGCTCCTCCTTCACGCGGCCGACCGCTTCGGCGGCGTGACCGACGCGCACGAGCTCGCGAACCCGGAGTACGCGCTCGACTCGGTCTCGCGCACGTTCCACGGCCGCGACCTCTTCGCGCCCGCCGCCGCGCACCTCTCACTCGGCGTCGCCCTCGGCGACCTCGGGCCGCCCGTCGATCCGGATGCGCTCGTCCGCATCGAGACTCCCGAACCCGAGATCGGCCAGTCCCGGATGCGGGCCACGGTGCTCGGTGTCGACCGTTTCGGGAACATCGCGCTCAATCTCACGCGCGATCAGCTGGATGCGGTCGGGATCGTCCCGGGGACGAGGGTCGAGCTAGCGACGAGAGGCGACCGCTACTACGCGGTGGCCGCCCGGACCTTCGCCGACGCGCGGCCGGGCGATCTGATCCTCTACGAGGACAGCTACCGCCATGCGGCGGTAGCCGTCTCGCTCGGAAGCGCCGCCTCGCTCCTCGGGGTCGACGAGGGAAGCGAATTGCTCATCCAAGTCGACGTTCCCTGAGTTATTCTCCCGGCCACAGGGAGTTCGCGACACGGTCACACCGGTCCGGACGCCTGGGAGCCCCCAAGGTCGCCTATGCGTCGTTGGGGGCTTCGCTTCGATGAGGCGCCGACCGAGTACGATCGTGATGTGAAAGGGCTACGCGAGCGGCTCGAGCACGACGTCGTGCTCGGCGCGGAGGGCTACCTGTTCGAGCTCGAGCGCCGCGGCTATCTGAAGAGCGGGCCATACGTCCCGGAGGTCGTGCTCGACTTCCCGGATGCCGTGCGCGAACTGCACCGCGAGTTCCTGCGGGCCGGGGCCGAGGTGATGGTGGCTTTCACGTACTACGGTCATCGCGAGAAGCTGCGGTTGATCGGACGGGAGGACGACCTCGAGCCGCTCAACCGGCAGGCGCTCCGGCTCGCGAAGGAAGCTGCTGCAGAGGGGGACGCGCTCGTCGCCGGCAACATCTGCAATACGTGGGTGTTCGATCCCGAAGCTCCGGAGAGCTCCGGCGAGATCGTCCGGGAGATGTATCGGGAGCAGGTCGCCTGGGCGGCGGAGGAAGGCGCCGACCTCGTCATCTCCGAGACGAACGACTACGTCGGAGAGGCGCTTATCGGCCTCGAGGTCATCCAGGAGTTCGGCCTGCCGTCGGTCGTGACCTTCGCCTCGACGAGCGACCGAACGATCGACGGCTACGAGTTCGGCGAAGCCTGCAAGCGACTCGAGGCCGCCGGTGCGGACGTCGTCGGTCTCAACTGCTCGCGCGGGCCGGAGACGATGCTTCCCTTGATCGCAGGAATCCGTGCGGAGGTCGACTGTGCCGTGGCGGCGCAGCCCGTGCCGTACCGGACGACGTCTGCGCAACCGACGTTCCAGTCGCTGCGCGATTCGACCGGAGCCCGCGTGTTCCCGCTCGCGCTCGATCCCTTCGTCTGCACGCGCTTCGATCTGGCGGACTTCGCCACCGCGGCTGTCAATGCCGGCGTCGGGTATCTCGGCGTCTGCTGCGGCGGAGCGCCGCACCACGTGCGAGCGATGGCCGAGAGCCTGGGCCGTGCGGTTCCGGCGAGCCGGTACTCGCCCGACCTGACGCTGCACCCGATCCTTGGCGACGCGGTACAGGAGAAAGAGAAGAAGTTCGCCAACTGGAAGGACTGACGGCGGCCGAGCCACGGATCGTGGTCGTGGGCGCGGGCGTCGTCGGACTCGCCTGTGCCTGGGAGTTGCGACGCGCGGGAGCGAGCGTCCTCGTCCTCGAGCGCGGCGCCGTCGGAGGCGGCGTATCCCTCGGCAACACCGGCTGGGTCTGCCCGAGCTTCACGTATCCGTTGCCTGCCCCGGGGATGGTGCGCGAGGGCCTGCGGCAGCTCGTGACCGGCGGCGAGGCGTTCGTGCTCCGCCCCGGTCTCGATCCTTCCTTCGTCCGTTGGCTCTGGAGCTTTCGCCGGAACTGCAGCCAGACGCGCTTCGACGCCGGCGTGCGCGCGCTGCTCGCGCTCAACGAGCGCACGCTGGAGCTGTTCGACGCATACCGCGAGGCAGGTGTCTCGTTCGAGATGCACACGGCGGGCCTCGTCGTCGCCGCGCGCACCCGCAAAGGGCTCGACCTCTACCGAGCGATCTTCCGCCGGCTGCGCGAGCTCGGCTACGACGGAGGAGCGATCGATGAGCTCGACGGTCCCGCGCTCACCTCGCTCGAGCCGGCACTGGACGCAAGCCGAGTCGTCGCGGGGCTGCATGCAAGGGTCGATCGGTTCGTCCGTCCGGAAGAGCTCACCGCCGGGCTCGCCGAGAGCCTCCGCTCGAACGGAGTCGAGATCCGGGAGGGCTGCGAGCTGAGCGCTCTTGCGCATCGGAACGGTGACCTTGCGCTCGACACCACGACGGGACGAGAGCTCGCTGACCGTGTCGTCATCGCCGCCGGCCTTCCTACGACGGCGCTGCTGCGGGGCCTTGGCGTGCGCGTGCCGCTGGTCGGCGCGCGCGGCTACAGCGTCACACTCCCCGGCCGAGGGACTCCGCCCCGGCACGCGCTGTATCTCGCCGAGGCGAAGCTCGGCCTCAGTCCGTTCGCCGGCGGAGTTCGGATCGCGGGCGTGTTCGAGCTCGGCGCGCGAACTGCAGACGCGCCGCCCGACGCCGGCGCGCGGCTGATCGCGGCCGCTCGGCCCTATCTCGCCGGCTGGTCGCCGGACGTCGACGCACCCGTCGAGGCATGGGCCGGGCTACGCCCGGCCACGCCGGACGGGTTGCCTCTGATCGGAGCGCTCCTCGGTCTCGAAGGCGTCTACCTCGCCACGGGGCACGGGATGCTCGGCGTGACGCTCGCCCCGGCGACCGCAGCGTTGCTCGCGCCGCTCGTGCTCGAAGGTCGCGCCGCGCCGGAGCTCGCTCCGTTCGATCCGGCGCGACGACTCTGAAACGAACGATGATGGCGAGGGCCGGACTCGAACCGGCGACACCCCGGTTTTCAGCCGCTCCTGCACGGCTGGAGGATTCGTACCGCCTCTGGTGCTACGTCGTCCAGCGCGTGCCTGAACGACGTGAGAAAGCCGCCGAGGCGCTCGCTCGCCTCCATGATCGACGGCGCCTCGATCCGCTGAGGCTCCTCGTCGCGTAGTACGCCGTCGTCCGCAAAGGCGAGGTACACCTCCTGCTTCTTCGCCCAGACTCCGAGTGTGCGCGACATCTCGCACAAGAATAGTTGCCTCTCCAGCAGACCCGCGCGATTTGCTCGTCGCGAATCCAGACAGATTTTGCGCCAGGCGCGGTGATCCCGATTACTGCTGCGCTGAAGTCCCCCGTTTCGCGGTGAACGTCTGCTCGCGACGACGGGATCAGAATGCCTCGAATCGAGGATGCAGTCCGCCGCGCCTCATAAACTCGCCGTTGTGGCGGGACGGACACAAGAGGCGCTGTATGCCGAGATCGCGGACGACCTTTCGTGGTCTGAGGATGCCCTTCCGCAGATCGAACGGACGAAGCATGTGCACGCGCTTCATCCGTATCTTGGAAAGTTCATCCCCCAGCTCGTCGAGGTCTTCCTCGGACGGCATTTCAAGCCAGGGGACTGCGTCTATGACCCATTCGCCGGTTCAGGAACCACACTCGTCGCTGCGAACGGCTTTGGAGCCGCCGCAATCGGCTGTGATATCTCAGCGTTCAACTGTCTTCTCTCGCGAGTGAAGACATCGACGTATTCGCTCGGTGCGTTGGAACTTTCGCTTCGAGGCGCGGCGGAGCAGGCGCGTAGGACTTCAGAAGTCGTCACGGTTAAGGGAACTTCGAAGTGGCTGAGATCGTGGTATGCGCCTCAGGCGCTGCGTGAGCTGCTCGCGTACGAGTGCGTGACGTCCGAAACGCTTGACGATACGACCTGGGACGTTGCGAGAATCATCCTCTCGCGGTCAGCCCGGTCGGCGCGGCTTACGACCCACTTTGATCTCGATTTTCCGCGGGAGCCGCGAACCGACTCGTACTGGTGCTACAAGCACCGGCGGACGTGCACGCCCGTTGCCGAAGCGGGAAAGTTTCTAAAGCGATACACAACGGACACGATTCGTCGGATCCGCGAGTTCGCGGCGATCAAAACGGACGCCGAAGTGGTCGTGCTCCACGAGGATGCTCGATTAGTGGAGCTGCCTCACGAGGTAACGGGAGTCATCACGTCGCCGCCGTATCCAGGCCTGATCGACTACCACGAACAGCACCGTTACGCATACGAGCTATTGAAGCTCCCCGACCTGCGGACATCGGAAATCGGCCCTGCGGTATCCGGTGTCGGGAAGCATGCAATAGAGCGCTACGTAGAGGGGATCGCCGCGACACTTCGCAGAGCGGGCGCGTTCATGGGTTCCGACGCGCCGGTCGTGATCGTTGTGAACGACAGCCGGAACCTTTATCCGCAGATCCTTAACGAGGCCGGGCTAGTTCTTGAAGAGCGGTTGCGGCGTCACGTCAACCGTCGTACTGGTCGCCGCGCTGGGGAGTTCTTCGAGGACGTTCTCGTGTGTCGAACGCGCTGAACATCGAGTGATTGCGGAGCACACGCAAGAAGAAGTCAAGACTCTGCTTCGCGATTTCATGGGTGTCTGGATCGCCAAGCAACATGGGTGTCTGGATCGCCAAGCAATACGAAGAGCTGCGCCGCATTGATGAAGAGGGGGTATCGCCTAGCGGCATCCTCGCCCCATTCCACGACGCTCTCGTCCCTGGCATACGGGGACTCGGTGAGCGCGGCTTCTCGACGGCGCTTGGGAATCTCCACGAGCGGATCGCTCTAGGGATCGCGCGAGAGGTTCAGGCAGATGTCCGCCGGGCGCACGACCTCTCGGGAAGCCTTCCGGTGCTCGCTCGTGAGTTCATAACGCAGCGCGTCGCCCAACTGGAAGATAGGGCCGCCTTACCGGATCACTCTTACGAGCGGGAGCAGTTACTCGGAGCCTTCGGCGCAGAGGTTCCGGAAGGAACGCGCATCGACCTCTATGTCAAGACGCACGAAGGCGCGGAGCACTATTTCGAGATGAAGAGTCCGAAGCCCAATAAGGGCCAATGTATCGAGATGAAACTCAGACTTCTGACCGTCCTAGGTATCCGTAGAGACGAAGGCGTGTTTGTGTGGTGGGGAGTCCCGTATAACCCCTATGGGACAGCGGCGGCGTACGCCCATCCCTATCCGCCGCGCTTCTTCGACTTTCCGAACGAGGTCAAACTTGGCTCAGACTTTTGGAACTTCGTAGGTGGTGACGAGGGCACGTTTGATGCTCTTCTCGACCTCTATCGAAAAGTCGGTGAGGAATACGCCGAGCAGCTCGATGCGCTCCGAGAGGCGCTCGCAGGCCGCCCGGTGTAGTCGTCGCGAATCCCACGCGCCTACAGGCCGTTACGCCGCTAATCGAGCCTGGAGTGTCCGCGCGACAAGCGCTTTCGAACACGCACTCCAAGGACTTCCGGCCCGCACGGGAGCGTCGGAGAGCCCGATTCGGGACTGGACGCGGCTCGTAGGTCATCGCACAGATGCTTGCGAGCGGGGCGCCTTAGGACGCGTCGAGCGTCGGACGCGGCTCTGCGGAAGGCCCGAAGGGCGACGCGAGCGGTCTGCACTTGCCAATCGTCCTACCAATGCCGAAGGCGATGCGCCCGGAACGGCTGGAAATGAGTGGCGAGGGCCGGACTCGAACCGGCGACACCCCGGTTTTCAGCCGAGTGCTCTACCAGCTGAGCTACCTCGCCGCTGGCGGCGCCCAGTCTAGCTCCGTTGCCTAGCCGGAGCGCAGAGCGCTCTTGGCCGCCGAGAGCCGCTCGACGAGCGTGTCGACGAGGTCGCCCTTGAACAGCACCGCGTCGCAGCCGGCCTCTGTGACGGCCTCGTGCAACTCGCGGTCGGGGTCGCCCGTGAGGGCGATCAGGCAGAGGTGTGGGTGGTCCTTCCGGAGCCGCGCAACCGCGGTGACGCCGTCGAGGAGCGGCATGTGCAGGTCGATCACCACGGCGTCCGGGTGGAGCTCGTCGGCGAGCTCGATAGCGGCGAGGCCGTCCGCGGCGGTTCCCACGACGGTCAGCTCCGGCTGGCGGTCGATCAGCGGCTGCAGCGCCGCGAGAAATGCATCGTCGTCGTCCGCCAGGAGGACTCGAACCGAAGCCGCAACCGCCTCTTCCGGCTCGTCCATCAAGTTCCGCAGGTTAGCCTTGCCGCCGTGAGCGTGCAAGCGGCCGAACGGGAGGTCGCCCTGATCGGCGTCCCGCTCGATCTCGGTGCCGGGCGGCGGGGTGTTGACATGGGGCCGTCGGCGATCCGGTACGCCGGCCTCGCGGAGCATCTCGCTGAGAAGCTCGGGATCTCGACGAGTGACTTTGGCAACGTCGAGGCGCCGGTCGCGGAGTCGACGGAGGTCGGCGACGCCAGTGCGCGCTACCTCCAACCGATTCTCGAGCTGTGCGATCGGGTTGCGATGCTCGTCGCCGACGCGCGCAGGAAAGGTCGGACTCCGCTCGTCCTGGGCGGTGACCACTCGGTGGCGCTCGGCTCGCTCGTCGGCATGGCGTCGGTGCACGGTCCGGGTGGCGTCGTCTGGATCGACGCGCACGGTGACCTCAACACTCCTGAGACGTCGCCGAGCGGAAACGTGCACGGCATGGTGCTCGCCGCGGCGCTCGGTCTCGGCGGGGACGCGTTCGCCTACGACGAATGGAAGCTGCCGGCGATCGAGCCGGGACGACTCGCACTGGTGGGCGTGCGCTCGCTCGACAAGGGCGAGCGCGAGCTGCTGAAGGAGCTCGAAGCCAAGGTGTTCACGATGACGGAGATCGATCGGGTCGGGATCGAGCCGTGCATGCGCGAGGCCTTGGCCCATGCCGGCGGCGGCGCATTCCTGCACGTGAGCCTCGACATGGACGTCGTCGACCCGGAGCATGCACCAGGCGTCGGCACGCCCGTGCGCGGCGGGCTCTCCTATCGAGAGGCGCATCTCGCGATGGAGATCGTCGCCGAGGTTGCGACCGCCGACTCGTTCGACGTCGTCGAGGTGAACCCGGTGCTCGACCGCGAGAACGCGACCGGCAAGCTCGCCGTCGAGCTCGTCGCGTCAGCCCTCGGGGCGCGGATCCTCTAGAAACCGCTCGACCGCGTCGGCGACCTCGTCGAACGCGTCCCACATGACGACGTGCCCGCCCGGGACGGCCAGCGTCTCCACGCGGCCGGCGTAGGCCGCGAGGTGCTCGTCGCGAACGAGCCCGTAGGCCGGGGCGTGGATGAGCAGCGTCGGAGCCCGGAGCGTCTCCGGCGGCGGTGCCGGGGTCGCGAGCTCGCCGAGGATCGAAACGATCGCCGCCGGCGAGGCGCGCCGCCGGACGCGTCCGTCCCGCAGTTCCTCGAAGTACAGCTTCGCGTCCTCGATCACGAGCTCGGACGGGGTCGACGCGCTGTCGTTCCGGCTCGCCACATAGGCCTCGTAGGACTCGTACACGCCGTTGCCTTCGCGCTCCGCAGCCGAGAGGGCGACGTGCGGCAGGATGTCGATTGCCGGGTCGAGCAACACGGCGCGGCGGATGCGCTCCGGGTGCGACGCCGCCAGCTCGAGGACGAGGCGACCGCCGAACGAGTGGCCGACCCAGTCCGCTCGCTGGATCCCGAGCGCGTCGAGGGTCTCGATCACGTCGGCGACGTGCGTTGGGAAGCTCCACGGCGGCTCGTACCCGGAGCGCCCGTGTCCGCGCAGGTCCGGTGCGACGACGTGAAAGCGAGACGCCCACCGCCGTTCGGCCAGGAACTTGAACCGCTCCCCGTGCGCGGTGACCCCGTGCAGGCAGACGAGCGCCGGTGCCGCCGGATCGCCCCACTCGTGAACGTTCAGTCTCATTCCCGCGAGCTTTTCATGGCGGTGCCTGGCACCGCCACAGATCCGTGCCTACTCCGTCTCCTCTCCGTTACCGGAGGGCTCGTAGTAGACACGTCCTTTCAGCTCGTCGGGAAGATGGTCGACCTCGAAGCCGCGCGGATCGGTATGCGGATAGATGTAGCCCTCGCCGTGCCCGAGCTGCCGGCCGTAGTACGAGCCGTCCCGGAGCGCCTTCGGCGGCTTCACGTTGCCGTGCTCGCGCACGTCGCTCGCTGCGGCCGCGATCGCGTTGTAGCTCGCATTCGATTTCGGCGCGCGGGCGAGATAGATCGCCGCCTGCGAGAGGTTGAGCCGCGCCTCCGGCAGGCCGACGTGCTCGACGGCCTGCGCCGCGGCCACGGCGACCAGCAGTGCGCGTGGATCTGCGTTGCCGATGTCCTCGGACGCGAGCACGATCATGCGTCGCGCGATGTAGCGCGCGTCTTCGCCACCCTCCAGCATCGCCGCGAGGTAGTAGACGGCCGCCTGCGGATCGCTGCCGCGCATCGACTTGATGAATGCCGACGTGAAGTCGTAGTGCGCGTCGGACGTCTTGTCGTACACGACCGGACGCTTCCGTGCGGCGTCCTCCACATGCTCCTCGGTGATTGTTCCGTCTGCAGTCTCGTGTGCGAGCTCGATGATGTTCAACGCGGACCGCGCGTCGCCTCCCGCGCGGCGCGCGATCAACTCGACGATCACCTCAGACACGTCCGCGCCGAGCTCCTCCGCGCCCCGCCGTACGACGATCGCGATGTCCTCCGGCGCGAGCGTCTCGAGCTCGTACACCTGCGAGCGGGAGAGCAGTGCCGAGATCACCTCGTAGTAGGGGTTCTCCGTGGTCGCGCCGATGAGCGTGACGAGCCCTTCCTCCACCGCCGGCAGCAGCGCGTCCTGCTGCGCCTTGTTGAAGCGGTGGATCTCGTCGAGGAAGAGGATCGTCCGGTTCCCGGTCGTCCCGAGCCGCTCCCGGGCGCGCGCGAGCACTTCGCGCACGTCCTTGACGGTCGCCGACACGGCCGACAGCTCCTCGAAGGCGGCGCCGGTCGACGCGGCGACGATGCGTGCGAGCGTCGTCTTTCCCGAGCCGGGCGGCCCGTAGAAGATCGAAGAGCGCACGCGGTCCTCGGCGATCGCGCGCCGGAGCGCGGAGCCTTCGCCGAGCACATGCTGCTGGCCGACGAACTCGTCGAGCGTGCGCGGGCGCAGCCGTTGCGCGAGCGGGGCGACCTCACCCGCGCGCTGCGAGGCGGCGTCCGAGAAGAGATCCCCCATGCCGCAAGTATGCTCCGCGCGTGGCCGTGACCCGCCTCGACGCAGAGGTGACTGACCTCCTCAGCCGCCTGATCCGCGTCGACACAACCAATCCGCCCGGGAACGAGACGGCCGCCGCCGAACTGCTCCGCGAGTACCTCGAGGCGAACGGGCTCCGGTGCGAGACGTACGCGCGCGTGCCCGAGCGGGCGAACGTCGTCGCGCGGATTCCCGGGCGCGGCGACGGGCCCTCGCTCCTCTTTCTCGGCCACACCGACGTCGTGCTCGCCGACGCCGGGGAGTGGTCGGTGCCGCCGTTTTCCGGCGAGGTGCGAAACAACGAGGTCTGGGGCCGCGGCGCGCTCGACATGAAGGGCCAGGTCGCGGCCAACGCGGTCGCGATCGCGTCGCTCGCGCGCGAAGGGTTCGAGCCTGCGGGCGACGTCATCTTCGCCGCGACGGCAGACGAGGAGGTCGGCGAGGACTTCGGTCTCTCCTGGCTCTGCTCGGAGCATCCGGACGCGGTCCGCTGCGATTACGCGGTGAACGAGGGCGGCGGTGACCGGCTCGTGCTCGGAGGCGAGACGTACTACGTCGTCACGACGGCCGAGAAGCTGACAGCCCCGTTCAACATCGCGGTGCACGGGCGCTCGGGGCACGCTTCGATGCCCGGGATCGCCGACAACGCGCTCGTCAAGGCTGCGCGCCTGATCGAGCGGATCGCCGCCTACCGCCCGGAGCAGCAGCTCCAACCGGAGGTCACCGCTTTCCTGCAAGCGGTTCTCGGCGAGGTGCCGCCCGTCGAGTCGGTCGTCGAACGCGCGCGAGCGCTGCACACGACCGCCGCGGAGCTGATCGAGCCGCTGCTTGCGCCGACGTTCTCGCCGACGATGATCTCCGCTTCGCGCAAGCGGAATGTCATCCCCGCACTCTGCGAGATCGTCGTGGACTGCCGCCTCCTGCCGGGACAAACGCCTGCGGAGATCGAGCCGGTCGTGCGCCGGGTGCTCGGCGGCGATGTCGAGTACGACCTCGAGTTCCTGAAAGCCGAGGGCGGCACACGGTCGCCGCTCGACACGCCGCTGTGGTCGGCCGTCGAGTCGTTCGTCGGCGACCTCGAGCCGGGCGCCGAACCGGTCCCGGTGATCTGCGCCGGGTTCACCGACAGTCACTGGCTGCGCGAGGCGTTCGGCACCGTCGCCTACGGGTTCTTCCCGTACCGCACGATGGCCCCGGAGCTCGCCGCGACGCTCATCCACTCGGCGGACGAGCGCGTCCCCGTCTCCGATCTCGAGCTCGGGGTCGACTGGCTCCGGCACGCGGCTCGCTCCATCTGCACGTGACCGTCGAGCTCGCTTCGCTCGCAGCGCTCGAGCCCGCGCTCGCGGCGGAGGGCTTCTTCGACCGCGACGATGTCGTCGCGAACGTCTACATCGGCTACGGCTGCTCCGACGTGCTCCGCCGCTCGGCAACGCCGCCGCCGCCGGAGCCGTGCTCGTTGCCGGCCGTCGCGTACTCGATCGACGCGCCGGACGACCCGCTGCCACGAGGCGGCGGCTACTCCGTCGGCACTTGGCGTGCGAGTTGGACCGAGACCGAGTACGCGGACGCGGTTGACGCGGTGCGCGCCGCGATCGCAGAGGGCGACGTCTACCAGGTCAACCTCGTGCAGCACCTGAGCGCCGAGTTCGATGGCGATCCGCTCGGGCTTGCGCGGGCGCTCATGCCGCTCGACCCACTCGAGCCGCGCCCGCTGATGGGCGCAGGTTGGGCCATTGTCTCCGCGTCCCCCGAGCTGCTCCTGTCGCGGCGCGGGTCGCGCATCGTCACGTCGCCGATCAAGGGCACGCGCCCCGCCGGCGTGCCGATCGAGTCGGATAAGGACGCCGCCGAGCACGTGATGATCGTCGACCTCGAGCGCAACGATCTCTCCCGCGTCGCCGTACCGGGCAGCGTCCGCTGGCCCGAGCTGCTCGCCGAGCGTCAGCTCGCCGGCGTGAGCCACCTCGTCGCGACTGTCGAGGCGGAGCTGCAAGAGGACGTGACGCTCACCGAACTGCTCGAGGCGGTGCTGCCCGGCGGCTCGGTCACAGGCTGCCCGAAGATCGCGGCGCTCGACTTGATCGCAGCTCTCGAGCCGGTCGGCCGCGGCGCGTCGATGGGAGCGCTCGGCCGCATCCATCCGAACGGCGACCTCGACCTCGCGCTGACGATCCGCACGTTCGCCGTCGCCGACGGGAGGATCCACTTGTGGGTCGGAGGCGGGATCGTATGGGACTCCGATCCCGCCGAGGAAGTCGAAGAGTCGTGGGTGAAGGCGCGGCCGCTGCTCGCCGCGATCGGCGCGCCGCTCTCTGCTCCGGTGTCGTGACGCTCGTCGCACTCGTCGAGCTCGGACGCGGCGTGCTCGCGCCGGACACCCCGGTGCTGCATGCCGACGACGAGGGCGTGCTGCGCGGCCGCTCCGTCTTCGAGACGCTGCGCGCGTACGGCGGCAAGCCGTTCAGGCTCGATGCGCATCTCGGCCGCCTTGCGACGTCCGCCGAGCGCCTGCGGCTCGAGCCGCCGCCGCCGGATGCGTTCGCCGCGGCGGTGAGCGACGCGATCGTCGCGGCCGCCCTGCCCGACGCGACGGTGCGGCTCCTCTGGACCGCGGGGCGCGAGGGAGGCGGACCGCCGGCGGGGCTCGTGCTCGTCTCGACGCTTCCGCCCGGGCACGAGGAACTGCGGGAGCGTGGCCTCCGCCTCGCCGTCGTCGAGTGGGCGGCAGGTGCACTGGCCGGCGCGAAGTCGACGAGCTATGCGGAGAACATTGCGGCCCAGAACCAAGCTGCGGACCGCGGAGCCGACGACGCGCTCCTCGTAGCGCCCGACGGGACCGTGCTCGAGGCGCCGACGTCGAACGTCTGGTTCCGCGAGGGCGACCGGCTCCTCACGCCCTCGCTCTCGCTGCCGATTCTGGCCGGGGTCACCCGCGCGACGGTGCGGGAGCTCGCGCCCCAGGCCGGCTACGCGGTCGAGGAGGGATCGTTCGGGCTCGCGCGGCTCCTGGGCGCCGACGAGGTCTTCCTGACCTCGTCGGTCCGGGAGGTCATGCCGGTGAGGTCGATCGACGGGGCCGAGATCGCCAGGGGCCCGGCTGCCGCGACTCTCCAGGCGGCGCTGCGTGCAGCCGCACGGATACCCTGACAGCGATGAGCGAAGAAGAGAAGATCCGGCTCGGCGGGATGGCGCTCCCGAACGGCGTGCTCGTCCACGGCCCGCGCTCATGGGCGTGCGCGATTCGTACCGAGGACGGGAACGTAGAAGTCGCCTCGGCGTACAAGCGGTTTCGCGCTTCGAACGTGAACAGCGCCTTCCTGCGCGGCCCGGCCCGCCTCGCGGAGGCGATGGCGATCCTCCCGGTGGTCAAGCGCGCGCTTCCCGAGGCAAAGCTGCCGATGCAGAGTCGGCGTGTGCTCGCGTCGATGGTCGGCGCTGCGTTCGTCGTCCGCGGCATACGCGAATCGCGGCTTCGGCCGGCCGCGCAGGAGCTTCTGTCCGGTCTGTTGTCGCTCGCGCCCGCCGCGCTCGCACTTCGCGGCGGCGAGCTCGCGGCCTACCACGGCGCCGAGCACATCTCGATCGGCCGCTACGAACACGGCGAGGGTGCAAAGAAGGAGCACGAGCGCTGCGGCGGCCATCTCGTCGGACCGCTCGTCGCAACGTCGGTTGTCGGCAACGTCCTCGCAGGGCTCGCACCGCTCCACTTTCGCAACCAGGCTCGCGCGGCCGCGCAGTTCGGCGCGCTCGCGGCCTCGACCGAGATCTTCGGCTGGATGACCCGCAATCCCGATCACCTTGCCGCCCGGGCGCTGTCGAGGCCCGGACACGAGCTCCAGCATCGGCTCTCGACCGCCGAGCCGACACCCGAGCAGCTGGAGGTCGCCGAGGCGGCGCTCGCCGCCTGCCTCGAGCTCGAGCATGGCGCAGACGACTAGGACGCGGCTCCCGCCCGAGATCTTCGACCTGCCGGTCGAGAAGATGCGCGCCGGCTGGTATACGGACGCCTACTTCAACCACGCGCGCGACGCGTTGGCGCAGGACGGCAGGCACCCGCACGTCGTGATGCAGATCTTCCAGAAGGAGAGCTCGTGGCTCGGCGGGATGGACGAGGCGATCGCGATCCTCAAGCTGTGCGCGAACGAGTACGACGGACTCGAGATCCGCGCCCTGCATGACGGCGACCGCATCGAGCCGTACGAGCCGGTCATGCACATCGAAGGCGACTACACGGCGTTCGCGCACCTCGAGACGCCGGTGCTCGGCACGCTCGCACGCCGCACGTTGATCACCACGAACGTCGTGCACGTGCTCGAAGCCGCCAACGGGAAGCCGATCATCTTCATGGCTGCGCGTCACGACCATCACCGCATCCAGACCGGCGACGGCTACGCGGCCTATGTCGCGGGGCAGGTCGTGGGCACCGAGATCGGCGTGACGACCGACGAGCAGGCATCGTGGTGGGGCGGCAGCGGCATCGGCACGGTTCCGCACTCGCTGATCGCGTCCTACGGCGGCGACACCGTGCTCGCGGCGCAGAAGTTCGCGGCGTGGGCCGCGCCCGACATGCACGTCACCGTGCTCATCGACTTCGAGAACGACTCGGTTCGCACTGCGCTCGAGGTCGCGGAGGCGCTGGGAGACCGCCTCTGGGGCGTGCGTCTCGACACATCGGAATCGCTCGTCGACCGTTCGCTCTGGAGCGAGATGGGCGACTTCAAGCCGACCGGCGTGAACGAGCGGCTTGTCTGGAAGGTGAGGGACGCCCTCGACGCGAACGGCTGCGACCGCGTACGCATCGTCGTCTCCGGCGGCTTCACGGTGGAGAAGATCCGCACCTTCGAGGAGAAGGGCGTACCGGTCGACGCCTACGGCGTCGGGTCGTCGCTCATCCGCGGCTCGAACGACTTCACCGGGGACATCGTGATGACGGACGGCAAGCCGTCCGCGAAGGTCGGACGCGGCTACCGCGAGAATCCGAGGCTCGAGCTCGTCACGTGAGGCTCGCACTGGCAGTCGCAGCCGTGCTCGTCGCGGCTTCGGCGGCGAGCGCTGCGCCTCCGAAGCCGGTTCTCCTCGGCATCTCCTTCCCCGAGGGCTTCTCTGCGCGCCAGATGGTCGACCGTGTCGCAGCCGTGCGCCGGATCGCGATCGCGAACCGACACGTGACTCCGAGGCTGACCGCAAAGTCCTACGCAGCAGCGCTGACGACGACCCGCGCCCCCGCCGTGTTCCGGCCGTTCATGAAGCGTAAGAGCATCGAGGGCTTCCTCTTTCCCTCGCTCTACAAGTTTGGCCCTGCGGACACCGCGCCGCGGCTCATCTCGCTTCAACTCGCCGAGTTCGACCGCAGGTGGGCGACCGTCGACCTCCGCGGCGTGACCGAGAATCCGTACGAGGTGCTGACGGTCGCCTCGATGGTGGAGCGCGAGGCGGCAGTAGAGGGGGAGCGGCCTCTCGTCGCTGCCGTCATCTACAACCGGCTCGCACAGAAGATGCCGCTGGGCATAGACGCGACGCTCCGCTACGGCCTCGGGATTCCTGGTACACGCCCGCTCACGAAGGCCCAGCTGCAAAGCGACTCGCCGTACAACACGCGCCGGTTCACCGGGCTGCCGCCGACGCCGATCGCAAACCCGGGGCTCGCGTCGATCCGGGCGGCAGCGACGCCGGCTCCGGTCGACTACCTCTACTACGTGCGGATCCCGGGGACGGTGCGACACTTCTTTACGGCGGACTACGGCGAGTTCTGCGAGAAAGTGACGGAGTACGGCTACGGCGCCTGCTGAGATCGTGAGAACGGCGGGGTGATGCGGTGTGGTCGATCGTCTGCTTCGTCGTCGACAAGCCGCTGCGCGCGCCACGGGTATCGCGTCGGCGCTGCTCGCCGGCGCGGTCGAGTACGCCTTCGCGCACGGCGCGACCTCCGTCGAGGCGTACCCGGTGGCAACAATGGGGTCGTGACGGGCACGATCTTGTGGGACGTCGACACGCAGGTCGACTTCATGGAGCCGTCCGGGAAGCTCTACGTCCCCGACGCGAGGACGGTCGCCCCCGCGATGGAGCTGCTCGTCGACGCCGCGCGCGCCGCGCGCATTGTCCACGTCGCCTCGGCCGACGACCACGAGCTGACAGATCCAGAGATCTCGGCCTCCCCCGACTTCCAGAACACGTACCCGCCGCATTGCCTACGCGGCACTCGGGGGGCGGAGAAGATCCTCGAAACGAAGCAGCGCGACCCGCTGCCGCTTGCGCTCATCCCGTTCCCGCCCGGGCTCGTGCCGGGACTGATCGCCGGACGCCGCGAGATCCTGCTCTTGAAGAAGAACTTCAACGTCTTCACGAACCCGAACACCGAGCCGGTGCTCGACGCGCTCGACCCTGAGGCGATCGTCGTCTTCGGCGTGGCCACGGACGTGTGCGACGACGCAGCCATCCTCGGGTTCCTCGACCGGGGCCGCCGTGTCCGCTTCGTGGAGGATGCCGCACGGGGCATCGACGAGGGCCGGGTCGCCGCCTGTCTGGCGGTCTGGCGCGAGCGCGGGGTCGAGTTCACGACCGTGGAAGAGGTGATCGCCTCCCTCGGCTAAGGGATCCGTCCCTTCCTGCCGATGAGCATCGAGAATGGTGGGGGACTGGTTCCAATCCGCAGCTGATTTCGCCACGAACTGGCTGCCGCTGGCGTTCTTCGCCATCCTCGTCCTGACCGCGTGGCTCCTCTGGAGGACCGTCGGGATGATGCCCCGCGTCCGTCCGACCCGTGTGGACTCGAGGTCGAAGTCGAGCGTCACCTGGGACGACGTCGCCGGCGTCGAGGAGGTCCGCGCCGAGCTGATGGAGGTCGTCGACTTCCTGCGCGATCCGAAGCGCTTCGAGCGCCTCGGTGCGACGGTGCCGAAGGGCCTGCTCCTGTACGGACCGCCCGGCACCGGCAAGACCCTGCTGGCAAAGGCCGTGGCCCACGAGTCGGGCGCGAAGTTCTATTCCGCGAGCGCATCCTCGTTCGTCGAGATGTTCGCCGGTCTCGGCGCCGCCCGCATCCGCAAGCTTTTCGCCGAGGCGCGCAAGAACGCCCCGGCAATCGTTTTCATCGACGAGCTCGACGCCGTAGGCGCGCAGCGCTCCGGCCACGGTTTCAACCGCGAGCAGGACCAGACGCTCAACCAGCTGCTCGTCGAGCTCGACGGCTTCGAGGGCGCCCACCAGGTCGTCGTCATGGGTGCCTCGAACCGCATCCAGGATCTCGACCAGGCACTGCTGCGCCCGGGCCGCTTCGACCGGCAGATGCTGGTCCCGCCGCCCGACCTCAAGGGCCGCACGGCGATCCTCGAGGTGCACACGCGCGACAAACCGCTCGCTCAGGGTGTCGAGCTGGCCCAGGTCGCGCGTCAGACCAGCGGGCTCACCGGGGCCGAGCTCGCGAACATCTGCAACGAGGCCGCGATCTTCGCGGGCCGCCGCGGCGACGCCTACCTCACACAGTTGGATTTCGACGCGGCGCTCGAACGGGTCGTCGCTGGCCTGCAGCAGAAGAAGGTCCTCACCGAGAAGGAGCGCCGGATCCTCTCCTACCACGAGGGGGGTCACGCGCTGATGGCGCATCTCATGGGCGCGGCGATGGAGCTGCAGAAGGTGACGATCGTGTCGCGCGGCGACGCCCTCGGCTACGCGTTCTACCTGCCCGAGGAGGATCGCTATCTCCACACGAAGGAGGAGCTCGTCGACCGGATGATCGTCGCGCTCGCGGGTCGGGCAGCCGAGGAGGTCGTCTTCGGTCGCGTCACGAACGGCGCTGCGAACGATCTCGAGAAGGTCACCGACCTCGCGCGCTCCATGGTCTTCGAATGGGGTATGGCCGACAGCGTCTCTTCCCGCACGCTGCGAGCCGACAACTACGCACTCTCCGAGGAGACGAAGCGGCTGCGCGACTCCGAGCAGGCGCGGCTCACCGACGGCGCCTATGCGGAGGCGTTACGGCTCCTGCAGAAGCACCGCGTGCCGCTCGACCGCGTCGCGGCGGCGCTCCTCGAGAAGGAGACGCTGGTGCGCGACGAGGTCATCGCACTTCTCGCGGACGTCGAGGCAGAGTCGCGCGCGTCGGATTCGGTCGGCGTGCCGCGCATCGTCGCGGCGAAGCAGCCGAACTAGCCGTTCAGCTGCGAGACGTCGACGGCGTTCGCCGGCGCCTTGATGTCGACCGTCTCGTTCCATTCATCGAAGTGCACGGTGCCGGTGGAGTCGCCCGAGGCCTGCGTGATCTCGAGCGGATACGGCTCGCCGGTCGTCGCGACGTAGAGCGTGCCGCCGTCCGACGAGTCGATTCCGATCACCTTCTGCCCGTCGACGGTGGCCTCCTTGCCCTTCGTGATCGTGCCGGTCGGCTTCAGGGCCGCCTCGAAGAGCTTGTCGATGTCCGTCAGGGCTGCGAGCGCAGCGAGATCGCCGGACGTCGCCGAGCCCTTCAGCCACTTGCCTTTCAGGAGCTTGGCGGCCTCGGCCCCGGCGATCTGCGTGTAGAACGCGGTCGAGCCCTTCAGGTACGCCTCGTTTCCGACGCGGACGATCTCGACCTTGGCTCCCTGAATCGTCAGCGAGCCGGTCCCGCCCTTCGCGCCGTCGATCCGGATGTCGACCTTCAGCGGCGTTCCGCTCTCGACGATCGAGCCGTGGAAGTGGACGCTGCTCGCCTTCTTCGCAGCAGCCTTCGAGTCGGCGACGATCTCCTTGGCGGTCTTGTCCGCCTCCCCGTTCGAGTTCGAGCCGCCGCCGCCGCACCCTCCCGCAAGGAGCGCGAGCGAGACGAGGCCGGTGGCGAGAACCCTCCCCATGCAGGTGGGAACGTATCCGATGCAGCGGCCGTGGACGGCGCGGCGGGTAGCATCGACTCGTGGAGGCACGAGGGATCCACCACGTCGGCGTCGCCGTCGCGGACCTCGACGAGGCGGTGCGCACCTACGAGCGCCTCCTCGGCGGCCGGCTCGAGCACCGAGCCCGCGTCGAGGACCAGGGCGTCGAAGCCGCGTCGATGCGGGTCGGAGACGGCCGCGTCGAGCTGCTCGCCGCGCTCGGCGACGACACACCGGTCGGCAAGTTCCTCGCAAAGCGCGGCCCCGGCATGCACCACGTCGCCTATGAGGTGGAAGACGTGCGCGCTGCGATCGAGGCTCTCACCGAGCAGGGTGCCGAGCTGATCGACTCCGAGCCGCGACGCGGCATGTTCGGGCTCGAGGTCGCCTTCGTTCATCCAGAATCGGTTCACGGCGTCCTCTCGGAGGTGGTGTCAGGTGGCTGAAAACGGCCGCGTACGAATTGAGATCGGATTTGAAGGCGGGCAGGTGATCGGCGGCTTTGTCGATGCCTCGCACGCCGACCAGCTCGAGCGCGCCCTGCACGAGGATGGGCCGCGTGTGGTCGTCCTCGAGACGGAGGACGGCCCGTACCACGTCGTCGTTCCGCACGTCAGCTACTTTCGGCGTCACAGTCGCGCCGGCCGCGTCGGGTTCGCGGCGGGCTAGCGGGGTAAAGCGAACGCGTGAGCTCGGAAGCGACCGAGAAGAAGTCAGCCCAGGAGTCGACGCAGCACGTCCGCAAGCTCGTGGAGCGTGCCCAGCGGGGGGAGCGCGCCGCGCTCGAAGAGCTGTACCTGATCCATTTCGACCGGATTTACAGCTACCTGCACGTGAGCGTCGGGAACCGGCACGACGCCGAGGACCTCACCACGCAGACGTTCCTCAAGATGCTCGAGTCCATTGGGCGCTTCCGCTGGCAGTCGGCGCCGTTCTCCGCCTGGCTGTTCCGGATCGCGCACAACCTCGCGATGGACCACTTCCGGGCGCGGCGCCGCTGGCAACCGGAGGAGGAGGTGCCCGAGCCGGCGGGGTCGGAGGAGCCGTCGGCCGAGCTCCAGGCGATGCAGTCGATCGGGCGGCAGTCGATGCTGGAGCTGATCCAGGATCTGTCGCCCGAGCAGCAGCAGGTGCTGACGCTGAAGTTCGTCTTCAACTTCGCGAACGCCGACGTCGCGACGATCCTCGAGAAGACCGAGGGCGCGATCAAGTCCCTCCAGCACCGGGCGCTCGCCTCGCTGCAAAAGCAGATCGCGCAGCAGCAGAGCTAGCGGGTGGCTCTCGAGGTCGGGATCGTCGGGCTGCCGAGCTCGGGCAAGTCTGCGCTCTTCGAGGCGCTGACCTGCGCTCGTGCGAGCGGCGAGGTCGGGATGGCGGCGATTCCGGACCCGCGCTTGCAGAAGCTCGCGGGCGTCGTGCAGGCGCGGAAGGTCACGCCTGCTGCGATCCGAGTCGTCGAGGTGCGCGGAACGGGGCCGGAGCTGTTCGGAAATCTGCGCCAGGTCGATGCGCTGCTCGTCGTGCTCGACGGCTTCTCCGGCACGCGCGTTCCAGCAGACGACCTCGAGACGCTGAAGCTCGAGTTGCTCGTCGCCGACCGCGACCACGTCGAGCGCCGGGTCGAGCGGATCGCAAAGCAGGCGAAGTCAGGCGACGCGATGCTGAAGAAGGAGGTCGAGCAGCTCGAGCGGCTGCTCGCGCACCTCGACGCCGGAAACACGCTCACTGACTGGCCGGAGGAGCTCCCACCGGAGCTGGAGCCGCTCACGTCGAAGCCGCTCATCGCGATCGAAAACGGTCCGAACGCCATCGACCTGAAGCTCGAGGCGGAGCTCGCGGAGCTCTCCGACGAGGAGGCCGCCGAGTTCCGCGGCGCCGGCGAGTCCGCGCTCGGCGAGATCGTGCGCCGGCTCGCCGAGACGCTCGACCTGATCACGTTCTTCACGGCAGGGGAGAAGGAGACGCGCGCCTGGACGCTCCGGCGCGGCCAGACTGCGATCGACGCCGCGGAGACGATCCACTCCGACATCGCGCGCGGCTTCATCCGCTGCGAGGTCATCCACTGGGACGATCTCGTTGTCGCAGGCTCGCACGCGGAGGCATCACGCGCGGGCAAGCAGCGGCTCGAGGGGAAGACCTACGTCGTCGAGGACGGCGACGTTCTGAACGTCCGCTTCAACGTGTGAGGCGTTCTGCGAGCGTGCCGACCGGCACGTCGAGCTCGAACAGCAGCCGTCGCGCACTGGCGCTGTGCCGGATGAGCGTTGCGAGCATCTGCTCCGGTGTCATCTTGCGGCGGCGGCGTGTTGCGAGCTCAAGCATGCGCTTCGCCTCCGGGGAGACACCGACGCAGTGGGCGTGCGACCACACTTCGCCGCCGAAGCGCTCCTCGAGCTCGCCGCGCACGGACTCGAGTGAGATGCCGAGCGAGGCAAGCGCGTCGCGCTCGTCGGCGCGGATCCGCTCGCGGATGTCTTCCGGCGTCACGCCGTACTCCTCGAGCGCCGGGCTGAGGATCGCGCACGCGAGCACCAGGTGCTCGACCCCGATCGCAAGCGAGAGCTCTGTGCCTTCGTAACACGCCCGGGCGAAGATCTCCGCCGCCGCGTGCGCCGGGCGGGTGAGGAGTCTCACCGGCCGCGGCCCTTCCCGGCGTACTTCTTGTGCACCGCCTGCTTCGACACGCCGAGCTCGTCGGCGATCTCCTGCCAGGAGTGCCCGCTTCGGCGTGCGTTCTCGACGTGGACCCTTTCGAGCCGCTCGAGCAACCGCCGGAGCGCAGCGACGGCGCGAAGCCCGGCTTCGGGATCCTCTGATGCGACCTGTACCGCCAAGTCCTTCGCCTCCTCCATCGGTCAACTATAGTTGACGTGTCAACCCTAGTTGACCGCAAGGGCGCCGGCGGGGTTCGTACGCACCCCGCCGACAGGCGGCTCAGCAGCAGTCGTCGCCGTCGCAGCAGTCGCCGCCAGGTACGCAGTCGCCCATCGCTCCTCCTTTCATCGATCGATGTCGATGCACTATATTGAGATCCGTCGATGAAGACAATCGCCACCCTCCCGGTGCTCTGCTGCGGCCCCACGACGGAGCCGCTCGACGCCGCCGAGCGCGAGACGCTCGCCGGACGCTTCAAGGCGCTCGCCGACCCCACCCGCGTTGCGATCATGAGTGCTGCGTCTGCGACCTGACCGGCGCCTTCGAGCTCGCCCAGCCGACGATCTCGCATCACCTGAAGGTGCTGCGGGACGCCGGCCTCGTCGAGTCGAGCCGCCGCGGCACCTGGGCGTTCTACCGCCTCGTGCCCGAGGCGGTGCAGGAGCTCCGCCAGACGCTCGGCGGCTGATCAGCCCGCGCTGATCAGCGCGACGCCTGCGAGCGCGACGGCGACGCCGGCGAGCTGCACCCGGGCGATCCGCTCCGAGAGCAGCACGCGCGCGAGCACGACGATCACGATCGGGTAGAGCGAAGAGAGGACCGCCACGACGCTCAGCAGACCTTTCGTCGTCGCCACGCTGTAGAGCAGCGTCGCGCCGGTGTCTACGAAGCCGACGCCGACGAGCAGAAGCCAGCCGCGCGCCGACGACGGGCTGCGGCCTTTCACGAGCACGGCAACCAGGATCACGACCGGGACGACGGCAAGTCGCATCGTCATCACCGCCCATGCTGCGCCGCCCGGTGCGGCACGGCTGAGGCCGATGAGCGAGCAGCCGAAGCACAACGCCGCTGCGAGCGCGAGTCCGACTCCCGTGCCGATCTTGCGGCGTCGTCCTTCGGGCATCGGCTCGAGTGAGGCGGCGACGATGCCGACAGCCGCGAGCCCGACGCCGACGCCCTGGAGCGTCGACGGACGCTCGCCGCGCGCCAGCCCGTACGCGACCGGGACGATCGCCGCGGTCGCCGTGATCGGGCCGATGATTCCCATCGTCCCCACCGCAAGTGCGCGGTAGAAGGCCGAGATCCCGACGATCCCGATCAGACCGGCCCCCGCGGCCCAGGCGAACTGTGCGGCGGTCGGCGCCTTGCGATCGGCGAGCACGACCGCGGCGACGGCCAGCGCGAGCCCGGCGCTCTGCGAGATCGCAGCTACGACGAAGAGCGGCTGGCGTCGTGCCGCAACGCCGGCGCCGAAGTCGGCGAAGCCCCAGGAGAAGCTCGCTGCGAGCGCGAGCAGGACTGCGGTCAATCGACCGGGCGCGTTGCGGCGACCGCGTCGAGCTGGTTCGCGTGGTAGAGCACCGCCGCCTCGGCGGTGCGGGCGGTGCGAACATCGTGGTGGCACGATACGGCGTGCAGCAGCTCGGCGTGCACGCCGGGATCGAGCGCATCTGCACGCTCCTCGATCAAACGCAGCCCGAGGTGCACGTGCCCGAGGAGGCGGCCCTCGTCCGTCTGCCGGAAGACGGGCCCTGGGCCGAGCTCGCGCGTGCGGCCGACGTCGTGGAGGAGTGCGGCCGCGAGCAGCAGGTCGATCCGCAGCCGCGGGTGGAGCTGCGCCGTCTCGCGGCAGAGAGTCGCAACGCCGACCGTGTGCTCGAGCAACCCGCCGGCATACGAGTGATGGCCGTCGATCGTCGCCGGCAGCGCGCGCAGTGCAGCAATCGTCGGCGCATCGAGCACCTTCTGGACCGCGGCCTTCAGTCCCGCGTGCGAGATCTCGGCGACGAGAAACTCGAGAAAGCCCTCGAGCTCGTCCGCATCGCGGCGCATCGCAGGCGCCATCGACGACGGATCGACTTCCTGCGCGGGCTCGAGCGTCCGCACGTCAAGTTGCAACTTGTCACGAAATCGCTCGACGCGGCCGAGTACGCGCACGGCGTCGCCCTCCGCGAAGCGGGCGTCCAGCAGCTCGACGTCGTTCCAGACCCGCGCCGCGATGCGGCCGCTCGGATCGACGAGCTCGAGCGCGAGGTATGCGGCCCCGTTTCGCGTCCGGAGCCGCTCTTTCTTCGCGACCGCGTACACGCCCTCGACCGTGCGGTTCTCCTCGAGCTGCGCGATCGCCGTCACAAGCGAAGTCCTCCCTAGTCGAAGACGATCACGCTGCGGATGCCGTCCTGGGCCTCCATCAGCTCGAAGCCGCGGTTCACCTCGTCGAGCGTGAGACGGTGCGAGACGAGCGGATCGACGTCGATCTCGCCCGCGAGCCAGCGGTCGACGAGCTGCGGCACCTGGTCGCGCCCCTTCACCCCGCCGAACGAGGAGCCGGCCACGCGTCGGCCCGTAATCAGGAAGCGCGGCACGATGTCGAGCGTCTCGCCCTTGCCCGCCACGCCGCACATCGTCGCGAGGCCCCAGCCCATCCGCGCCGCTTCCAGGGCCTGTCGCATGACACCCACGTTGCCCGTCGCCTCGAACGTGTAGTCGGCGCCGAACCCGCCCGTCATGTCAAGCACCTGCTGCACGGCGTCCGCGCCTCCGACGAAGACATCGGTCGCGCCCTGCCCGCGAGCGAGCTCCAGACGGTCCGGAGAGAGATCGATCGCGACGACGCGCTCGGCACCCTGCAGGCGGCAGCCGGCGACTGCGCCGAGACCGACGAGCCCGGCGCCGAACACGACGCACGTCGATCCCGCCTGCACCTTCGCGGTGTTGATCGCCGCGCCGAGGCCCGTGGAGAGACCGCACGCGAAGACGCAGGCTCGGTCGAGCGGCGCGCCCTTGGCGATCTTCGCGAGCGCGATCTCCGGGAGCACGGCGTACTCCGCGAACGTCGACGTTCCCATGAAGTGGCGGATCTCCTCGCCGCTCCGCGAGAGGCGAGTCGTGGCGTCGGGCAGATACCCCTTGTTCTGCTGCTCGCGGATTGCGAGGCAGAGGTTCGTGCGCGGGTCGAGGCAATGGACGCATTCGCGGCACTGCGGCGAGAAGAGCGTCACGACGTGGTCTCCCGGCTGCACCGACGTGACGCCGTCGCCGACCCGCTCGACGACGCCGGCGCCTTCGTGGCCGAGCACCGTTGGCGCGTAGCCGGACGGGTCGGCGCCGGAGGCCGTGTACAGGTCGGTGTGGCAGACGCCGCATGCCACGAGGCGTACAAGCGCTTCACCTGCCTTCGGCTCGGCCAGGTCGACCTCCTGTACGGTCAGCGGAGCACCGAATTGCTCTAGCACGGCCGCTCGAATGCGCATCGGCGGATCGTAGTGCGCGTTTGGGTGCGGGCGGGAGGCGGAAAGCGAAGGTGACGATGCTCGTGAACCGGTTTGAGGGCGATGGGCCGGTGGCTCGCTACTGGCTTGCGCGCTGTGAAGGCTTCGAGGTCGAGGGGTCGATCCGCGGCGTGGTCGAGGAGCTGCTTCGCGACGGCGATCCGCACCTGACGGCTCGACTGGTGGTTCGCACGAGGCGCCGGCGACGCGCGATCGTCCCGGTCGCGCGCGTCCGCTCGGTCGTGCCCGCCGAGCGCGTGCTCGTCGTCGAGCGCGCGCACAAGCCCGTTCGCCCGCCGGTGTGGCGGCCGCGCGTGCGTCGGGTCACGGCTGCGTCTGCACGACGCAGCGGAACGCTCGCCCGGTACGCACGCCGACGCGTCGCCACCGGAACGGTCGTGTCGGCGCGGTTCGCGCGTCCCTGGCTTCACGCGGCCGCGATCGTGCTCGCCGGCTCTTTTCGACGGCTCGCCGCCGAGCTGCGGGCGAGCGCGGCCATGTTGCTACGGTCACGGCCATGGCGACGATCCGCCCGTTTCGGGCGCTTCGGTTCGACGAGGATCGTGCGGGACCGCTCGCAGAGGTCGTCGCGCCGCCTTATGACGTGATCTCGGCAGAGCAGCGCGCCGACTACCTCGCACGGAACCCGCACAACATCGTTCACCTGACGCTGCCCGACGACGAGGGCCAGGCCGCGCGCGATCTCGCCGAGTGGCGCAGCGCGGGGGTCCTCGTGGAGGACGAAGAACCCGCGTGCTGGTGGCTCTCGCAGGAGTACGTCGGCCCGGACGGAGTCGCCCGCACCAGAGAGGGGTTCGTGGCCGCTCTGCGGGCCGAGCCGTATGAGAACCGTGTGATCCTGCCGCACGAGCGCACGCACGCAGGCCCGAAGGAGGGCCGTCTGCGCCTGCTGAAGGCGACGCGGACGCAACTCGAGCCGATCTTCGTGCTCTGGGACGGGACTATCGAGGTCGACGGCCTCGGCGAGCCCGACATCGTCGCCGAGGATGGAGGCGTCACCGCGCGCGTGTGGCGCCTCGATCGCGAGTTCGGCGACGCGCTCACCGAGGAGCTGAACGACGCGCAGCTCCTGATCGCGGACGGCCACCATCGGTACGAAACGACGCTCGCCTTTCACGAGGAGGAGGGCACCGACGAGTCGGCCTGGCTGCTCGCTGTGATCGTTCCGACGGACCAGGAAGGCCTCACGATCTTCCCGACGCATCGCGTCGCGGAGTCGGTCAACGGCGTGAGCGGTACGCCGATCGAGAAGCCCGGCGACGAGCTTCCTGGTCTCGTGCTCTACCGGAAGGGACGGTACGAGCTGCTCGAGGGCAATGATCTCGACGTGCAGGTCGTCGACCGGCTCGCGCCGCAGGGCGTGACGTACACGCCGCACGCGGCCGAAGCGGTGGCCGCCGTCGATCGCGGCGACGCGGAGGCCGCCTTCCTGCTCCGGCCGACGCGCATCGAGGACGTATGGGAGATCGCGGGCCGCGGCGACGTGATGCCGCAGAAGAGCACGTTCTTTTATCCGAAGCTGACGAGCGGCCTGCTCCTGCTCCCGCTGTGACGGACTGGCTCGCGGTCTGCCGTGCCGCGACCGCGGACGTCCGGCACGTACTCAAGGAGCTACCGGCCCGCACCGAACGCGAGCCCGTCGTGGGCCAGGGGCTCGGCGGCGACGAGACGACGGCGGTCGACAAGGCCGCCGAGGATGCGATCCTCGCGCACTTCCGCGACCTCGACGTCACGATCATCTCCGAGGAGGCCGGACGCATGGGAAACGGCGACACCATGGTCGTCGTCGACCCGATCGACGGCTCGCTCAATGCGAAGCGCGAGATCCCGTTCTTTTCAGTATCTATTGCGGTCGCCGACGGCGAGACGATGGGCGACGTCCACTTCGGCTACATCTATGACTTCGGTAACGGCGAGGAGTGGGTCGGGCGCCGCGGCGAGCTGCCCACGGTGAACGGCACCTCGGTGTCGCTCAAGCCGAAGGACACGATCGAGATTCTCTCCTTCGAGGCGACTCGGACATCGCTCATCGCTCGTGAAGCGCCGAAGGTCGTCGATCTCGCATACCGGCTGCGCGTGATGGGCTCGCTCGCCTTGTCGCTGAGCCATCTCTCCGCCGGCCGAGTCGACGCGGTCTGTTCGCTGAAGGCCGCGCGCAGCGTCGACATCGCCGCCGCGCAGCTCTTCGTGCGCGAAGCAGGCCTCGCGATCGAGCTGTTCGACGACGAGCGTCCGTTCGTCGAGGCCGAGCTCGATCTCGAAGGACGCTCGCGTGTCGCCGCTGCCGGAACCGCGGAGCTGTGCCGCAAGGTGGCGGACGCCCTGCGGAGCTGATTCGAGGCGGGCCCAGAAGACCGGTCAGCGGCCCTTCCGGCCGTTCCGGGCCCGCAACACGTCCGAGAGAGCGGAGAGGGGTTGAGGCTCCGCGGTTCCGTGACGCTCGGGCGAGTATCTGCCTCCGGGGTGCCGACGTCCAATGCCTGTGGAAACTGAGGAAACAGTGGAAAACTCACCGGCCCACACGATCCGCGTCGGCTGCTCCGGCTGGAACTACGCGAGCTGGAAGCAGGAGTTCTACGAGGGCCTGCCGCCGCGCTTGTGGCTCGAGCACTACGCGCGCCACTTCGACACGGTCGAGGTGAACAACACGTTCTACCGCCTCCCGAGCCGCGAAGCCGTTGCAAACTGGGAGCGCACCGCACCGCCGGGCTTCCTCTTCACGGTCAAGGTGTCGCGGTATCTGACGCACGTCAAGCGGCTGCTCGACGTGGGCGCGGGTCTCGAACGCTTCTATGAGCGGCTCGAGTCCCTGCTCCGGAGCTCGAAGATGGGTCCGTTTCTCTGGCAGCTGCCGCCGACGTTCAAGCGCGACGACGACCGGCTCGCGGCGGCGTGCGAACAGTTGCCGAGCCGGCAGCGCCACTGTTTCGAGTTCCGGCACCCGTCGTGGTTCGCAGACGACGTCTACGCGCTTCTGCGTGAACACGGCGTCGCCCTCGTCATCGGCGACCGCCCCGAGGTGAATGCGTTCCAGGCGCATGTGTTCACCGCGTCGTGGACGCTCGTCCGGTTCCACCACGGGTCGCGCGGGCGTCGCGGGAACTACAGCGAGACCGAGCTTCGCGAGTGGGCGAGTCGCTTCGAGGCGTGGCGTAGAGAGGTCGACATCCTCGCGTACTTCAACAACGACTGGGAGGTCTTCGCGGTTCGCAATGCGTTGCGGCTGAAAGAGCTGCTCGAGGCTGGTCGAAACCGCTGACCCGGGCTACGCTGCGGGCGTGAGGCCGGGGAAGGGACTGCTTGTCGTGCTCGTCGTTGTGCTGTCCGCGGCTGGTCCCGCAACGGCCGGCGGGTGGCTGCCGCATGCCGCCGACGCGACGTGGACGTATCAGTGGACGGACAGCCTCTACAACGCCGCGCCCACGAACGAGAAAGTAACGGTGAAGAGTCAGGGAGGGAACGGATTCGTGCTCGCCTGGACGACCGAGGGCGCCGACAACCCCCCGGACGCGCCGGCCAGCGTCGGCACCGTCTCCTTTCAGGAGACGAACTTCGGTCTCGTGAACACGGACTGGTCGAGCAACCCGCCACCGCCGGTGTTTCCCATCTTGTGCCAGTCGCTCGGCTCATGTGGGAACAGTCTCGCGAGCGCGTTCTACAACGTCATCTGGGGCGCGCGTGCGCCGGTGCTTGCGGAACCGCTGCTGCAACGCGCGAGCTGGTCGGCGACGGGAGGTGCGCAGAACGACGTCTCGAGCCTCAACGACTATCTCGGGGTCGAGTCGATCTCGGTTCCGGCCTTCCAGGGACCGGTGCTGGCGGCGAAAGTCCGTTCGCAAATCACGCAAGCAGGGGCTCTCGGAGATCCGTACGGAAGCGGCGTGCGCACGACGTGGTGGGTGTACGGGGTCGGCCCCGCGAAGGTCGTGTTCCAGCATGCCGGAGGCAGCGGCGCGCCGGTCACGACGGCGACGCTGCAGTCGACGAACCAGGCACCACAGACGCCCCCCGTGGACGGGTCGTACTTCCCCTTGCGCGTGGGGCTGAAGGGTGTCTATCGCTGGACGAACGCGCGCTACCTCAAGAAGCCGGTCGTCGAGAGGAGCTCCGTCGACCAGGCCTCGAACGGCACCGCGATCGTGAAGGTCCAGAGCGTGTCCGGTCCGATCAAGGTCGCAGGGGCATACCAGTTCACCACGCGGCTCGATGGAGTGACGAGCGTCGCGAGTGCGACGAAGGCCGCATCGCTCGCAAAGCTGCCGCCGCTGGGTCCCCGGGCGCTGCCGGTTGAGAAGCGGCGCCACTTCTTTACGCCGATCGATCTGATGACGTACGGCTTCAATCCGGTCCTGCCTGCGTACGCGACGCCGGGCGCAACCTGGTCGTCGGATCCGGGCAGCCGGGACTTCGCGGTCTACGGTGTGACCGGTACCACGCGCGTCGTCGGCGTGCAGAAGGTCACCGTACCGGCGGGCACGTTCCAGGCTCTCGTCGTGACGAGCTCGCTCAAGCAGACGGGTTTCAAGTGGGGGAGCGGCACGCGAACGATGTGGTTTGCGCCGGAGAAAGGCCTCGTCAAGCTCCTGTTCCGGCATGGAGACGGGAGCGTCTCCACTGTCGAACTACTGCGTTGAGGCGGTTCAACCGGCGCACCGTCGCGCTCGGTCTGGCGGCTGCTGCGGCCGTCGCCGCGGCGGTTCTCGTGACGGTCACAGGCCGCGGTTCGTCCGAGTCGAAGGCGCATCGCTCCGTGTCCGCATACATCAAGGAGGTCGACGGGGTTCAACAGCAGATGCGAGTGCGGCTGACGCCATTGCTCACCGCATATCGCGATGTCGGCACACAAACGCCCGGGAAGAAGGTCGAACGTAACGTCCAAGACGCGGAGAAGACGTTGGCCGTGCTCGAGCGGCGGCTCGCTCGGCTGCAGCCGCCGCCCGAGGCTGCGCGGCTGCATCGGCTCATCCTGCAACTGCTCGCTGCCGACCGAAGGGTCGCGCACGAGTTGGCGCAGCTGACGGTCTTCGCACCGCGGTTTCGCGCGGCGCTCGCGGTCGCCGGAACGGCAGGCTCTCGCCTTTCTGCGGCGCTTGCCGCGGCTCGGCCTCCGACGCCACGTGCCGTTCGCGGCACGCCCGCGCAGATTGCGCGCGCACGTGCGGCGTATCGCACCGCAGCTCTCGCATCGGCAGTGGCTCAATCGGACGCCGTGCTCGCGTACTGTCGCGAGTTGGGCCGCGTACTCACGAAGCTCCGTGCGTTGCGACCGCCGCCGGTCATGGCCCCGGCCCTTCGCACGCAGGTGACCGCTCTCGTCGCGACACGACACGCCGGATTGCAACTCGGGCAAGAGCTCCGCAAGACGGACCTGGTGAACGTTCCGGTACTGAGTCGCCGCTTCAGCGTGGCCGCTCGAGCCGCAGGAAGCGTTGCATCGCAACGAGCGGAGATCGCCGCGATCAAGGCCTACAACGCGCGCGTGCGCGAGACGGCCTCGATCGGCGGGCGGATTCGAGACGAGGTGACGCGGCTTCAACAGCTCGTTGGCTGAACGGAGGGGACCTCTTGACATCTCGCGCCCGATGGTGCAAATGTCCCCGGGGTTACCGCTCAGGGGAGCGGAGGTCGGGGAAGAGGGAGAAAGCGACGGGTTCTTACGCCTCAGTCGCTGCGGCTCAACCGTTCGGACTGACCGCGCTGCGATTTCGCGGGGTGCGGTACTGGTGGGCCGGCATCGGCCTCGTCGTGCTTGTCCTCCTCTACGCGCTTCCGATCGCCGCCGCGCTGCGCCAACCCACGATCCCAGGTCGCACGCTTCCGCTTCCGGCGCTCTCGACTCCCGACGTGGGCTTCCCTCTCCTGCGTATCCCCGAGGTGCACCGGCTTGCGCCGCTTCCCCCCGTCCCGCACTCGAAAGGCGTAGCGCAGCGCACTGCACTACCCGCAACGCACGCAACGAAGAAGACCGTCATCCACCGCGTCCCAGTCGTCAGTGACCGGCACACGCAGATTCCGCCACAGGCGGCCGCGAAACCCGCTGCACCGAAGGATCCATTCGCCGACGCGCCGGTCGTCGTCGACACGATCGGTGCACCGGTTGGGCTGCCCGCGAGTGCCGGACCTGCGCCCGCGGCCGGCGCGCCCACCGACACCCCCGACGTTGCCGCATCCGGTGACGTACCCCTCGGTGCGGACGCGCAGAACGCAGAGCCGATCCCGGCACCGACCGTCAACGCGAAGGGACTGTCGTTGTTCTCCGTCAACGACGCCCAGGCGAGCTCCTCGTCGACCGATGCCTCTGCATCGAGCGATGACCCGTCCGTCGCTCCGCCCGTTCAGACAGTCGTCGTCGGAGATGCCACCCCGGAGGCCGTTGTCGCGCCGACGCTGACGTCGACGCAGACGGTTGCGGCGTCGACGGAGGCATCGACGGGCACGACCGAGACGACTTCCGTCGCGGCGCCTGAGACGACCGCGCCGGCCGATGTGACGTTTGCGCCGGCGCCGACGCCGTCGACGGACGCGAGTGCAGCGGGCCCTGGAACAGCGGACGACGTCTCCGTGACGGGCGCGCCTGCTTCGTGCGGCTCGGGCGCAGCCACTGAGCAAGCCACGACCACGGGCGACACCGCAACGGCTCCGGCGCCGGACTCGACCGTCGCGTCGCCCGACGCGACGCTCGCAACATCGGACGCGTCGGCAGCGTCGTGTCGAGCGCGCGCGCCCCCGGCTCAGGCTGCCGCTTGGCGCGTCAAGCTAGCGGACGGCGCGCCGCACACCGTTTCGGTTTCCGTCGCCACCGCGCAGATTCAGCTCACGGTCGACCACGTGATCACGAGCCGGGACGTTGCCAGTGTCAAGAGCCTGACCGTCATCGGCGGTAACCGTGACGACAGCTTCAGCGTCGACAAGTCTGTCGCAACCGCCGGCATCCCGATCAGCTTCGACGGCGGCTTGGGCGACGACGTCTACGCGTTCGGCGACGACTTCGGCACGGTCACAGTCGCCGGCGCGGAGGACAGCGGCACCGATACGCTCGACTTCACGACCAACACTGGGACGCTCGCTCATCCCGACGAGACGACCTTTGCGAGCAGCACCGGCGGCGCCGTCACGATCAGCGGATCGGCGCCCGAGCGGATCGACCTCGCCCTCGCGGATCCGGCAGCTCTCAAGGGCAGCATCAATACCGCGATCGGGAAGCTCGCCGCGCTGGTCGCGGGCCTCGAGGCCACCGCTCCCGCGCTCTCCGCTCCGTTACCGCTCGTCGATGTGAGCTTCGTGCGGCTCGGGGACGCATTCACGAGCCTCGCCGCCGAGGTCGCGGCGTCGGCCGGATCCTCGGTGTCAGCGACCCTTTCGAGCCTCGTCACCTCGTTGAATGCGATCTCTGCGCGGCTGCCTCGCGCGTTGAACGGCCTGCAGTTCTCCTCCGGTTACGGCGGATCGAACGGCGTGTTTCTCATCTACCTGCATATGGCGCAGACGCGTGCGGATGCGCGGAGCTGCCGGAACGAGGCCGGATGCGTCCGAGGTGTCGCGCCGCTCGTGGTCGAGGGCGTCCAGCTCGATGCCGACGCAGCCGCACCCGGTATTCAGGCGCCGCTGCTCGACGTCGGCGCAGCGGTCGGAGTCGATCTCACCGCGGGTTTCGACGCCGCTGCGCCCACCGAGGCGAGCTTCGCAGCCGGCGGATGGATCGAAGTCGCATTCAACGCCTCCGCCTCCGGCGTGAGCGCCACGCTCGTCATGGGCGGCACCCAGGCGAGCGTGAGCGGCGCGATCGACATCGGCAGCAGCGTGGTGATTGCGTTGGCGGGCACGTCGAAGGACGGTGCCATCTCGCTCGACGAGCTGAGCGCGGCAACCGTGATCCTCGCGTCGTCGGCCGGAGCCTCCGGCACGATCGTTCTCTCCGGCGCGAGCGGAGCGCTTGTCATCAACGTCGGCCGAGGTGTTGCGATCGCGAGCTTCGTCGCGGCGGTTTCGCGTGCCGCCGAGGAGGCGATGCCGTCCGCTATCTCGAACTCGGCTGATGGCGCCGATTCCGGAACCGTCGAAGCGGTTACGACCTCCGCGCCTGCGGCGATGGAGGCGCAGGCTGCGCCGGCCGAGGACTCCGTGGTCGCGAGCTCGGCCGACGCTGACGTCGGTAGCTCGGCGTCGACCACGACGGCAACCGCGCCCACCGACACCTCCGGAGCCTCGACTACGGCCGCCTCGACGGACGCGGTGAGCGCGCCGACCTCGAGTGACCCGGCTCAGGTGACGGCGAGCTCTTCCGGCGGCCCCGCCCGGGTGAGCACGCAGAACGACACCGGCAGCGTGGCGCTCGCCGGCGCCACGGGCGCCGCCGGTGCGTCGTCTTCCGGCACCTGGGCACCGTCGACAACGAGCACAAGCGCGACCGATCCGTCGGCGTCGACCACCACGCCGACGAGCGCGACGCTTCCTTCGCTCGACCCGGCAGCGGTTCCCGGTAGCGGCCCGTCGCCTCCGGCCGGACCCGCTCCGTGGACTCTGTCGATCTCCGACGGATCCGCGCATACGATCTCGGTCGCCGCCGACGCGACGAGCATCTCCGTCACCGTCGACGGCGTCACGACCAGCCGCCCGCTCGCGGACGTCAGCACCCTTTCGATAACGAGCGGCGCAGGCAACGACTCCTTCACGATCGGCGCCATCTCGATTTCCGTCACCCTCGACGGCGGCGGTGGCACGGACACCCTCTACGGTCCGGCGGCCGACAGCACGTGGACGATCGACGGCTCCGGCAGCGGGACGGTCGGCAGCGTCGCGTTTGCAGGCTTCGAGAATCTCACGGGCGCGGCGGACAACAAGGACACGTTCAGCTTCGAGGGAGCCGGCTCGGCCGACGGTCTCGTCGACGGCGGCGCCGGCGGCTACGACACGGTCTTCATTGCCAGCGGCTCCTTTGCGCAGACGGTCTTCACGGTCAGCGGGCCCGACTCCGGGACGATCGCGCGGGATGCCGATCTCATCACCTACACCGGGCTCGAGCCGGCTCCCGACGCGACGGGCGGCGCGAAGATCGCGAACGGGACTGCCGGGGCGGACACGATCGTCGTCAAGGATGTCGCCGGCAACCTCGTCGTGGACTTCGCGGTCGGCGAGGATCCGACGTTCACCGATCCGGGGGCGGTGACCAGCCTGACGATCAACGCCGGCGGAGGCAACGACTCGGTCACGATTCAGTCGCTGCCTGCGGCGTTCGTCGGAATGCTCACGATCAACGGCGAGGGCGGCGACGACACGTATGTCGCGGCGTCCGGCTTCTAC
>WNFV01001203.1_pt1 | contig 49150 bp, 45 predicted proteins | sample 5400101 | NCBI WGS metagenome assembly WNFV01 (sample SAMN13153361, study PRJNA577476) | soil metagenome | isolation source: 115 cm soil or saprolite under grassland replicate 1 | place: USA:California | collected 2016-06-15
GGAAGCGACGCCGGCGCGGGAAACCCCGAACCCCAGGCCACTGGATCGATGAGCGCCAGCTCGTCGTCCTTGTGGATGAAGAAGGGAAGCTCAGTCCCGCACAGCTGGGCCGCCGCTCCGACGTGATCGTGGTGTCCGTGCGTGGCCACCGCCGCCACGGCCCGCTTACCCGCCGCCGAGAGCAGACGCCGGACCCGCTCGGCCTCGAACCCCGGATCGATCACCACCGCTTCCTCCCTGCCTTCCGAAGCGAGGAGCCAGCAGTTCGTGGCGTAGGGGTTGTCCGCGAACACTTCGAGATACATCTCGGGCATCCTAGCAGCGGCCCAAGCCGCGCTAGCTCTCCAGCAGGATCGTGACGGGCCCGTCGTTGACCAGCTCGATCTCCATGTGTTCGCGGAACGAACCGCGCTTCACCGAGGCACCGAGGGCTTCGAGGGCCGCGGCGAAATCATCCACGCCCCTGGTCGCCTCCTCCGGCGGCGCCGCAGCCGCCCACGACGGGCGGCGGCCCTTGCGGGCGTCGGCGTAGAGCGTGAACTGGGGAACGACCAGAACCTCGCCGCCCACCTCGGCCAGCGAGAGGTTCATCTTGCCCTGCTCGTCCTCGAAGATCCGAAGGTGATGGACCTTGCCCGCCAGCCACGCGGCTTCGCTCCCGGCATCACCACGTCCCACACCGACGAGCACCAGCAGGCCTGGGCCGACCTCGGCGACGGTCTTCTCCCCGACCCGCACCGCTGCCCGCGTCACTCGCTGGATCACCAGCCGCATGGGCTGGACTTATACACCCTACCCTCCGAGCACCGGCGGGAGCCACACCGGGTGAACCAGGACCAAGGCTGCCAGCGACAACAGGACCACTCCGGCCACCGGCGCCACCATATCCCCGGCTCGGCCAACCTTCTCGTAGAACATGAGCACGGCGAGCGCGGCCATCCACCACAGGTTGGCCACGCCGGCGGCGAACATGACCAGCATCAGGGCCCAGCAGCACCCCAGGCAGAACACTCCGTGCCGTCGCCCCAGGCGGAAGGCGCCTGAGCTCCCCCGTCGGTAGTGCTGGAGGAGGAACGCCCCCGGATGCCGGCACTCCGACAGGCATCGCTCTTTCAGGCCGGAGAACTGGAACGCCCCCGCCAGGGCCAGCGCCCCTCCGCCGATGACCCACGGGTGCAAGGCCAGCCACGGCGTGTGCTCGACCAGACGGTGGATCCCGATGTCCTGGACGAAGGCAAGGGCGCCGAATCCGCCCCACACGGCGAGGTACCCGCCGAGGAAGGCGCCCTGCACCGCGGCCGGACGGGGCTGCCGGGCCGACGCCACCCGGAACAGACGGACCATGGGCAGGCTCGACGGCAGCATCATCGCCACCACCATCACCTCCCATGCCAGCAGGAAGAGGGGAAGGGCCACCCACAGGGGTGGCGGCTTGAGGAAGGGCCACGCTCCTTCGATCAGCCGCCCATGGTTCAGCAAGACGGCCTTCCCGCTCGACTGGGCGGCGATGGTCACCGCCCAAGCGATGGCGATGGCCGCGAGGACGGCCGGCGGCAACCGCCGGCCGTCCCGCTTCTCCGTCCGCACTGCTCCGGCGACTCCGATCACTTGTCCTCCGCGAACCTGATCCGGTAGTCCGCCTGGATGGCGTTGCGGCCCTCGAAGGACCACACCATCCCGAACTCCGGCAGGTTCACCCGGTTGTACGAGGCCTTCGCCACGTACGCCGGCGATCCGGGAACCGTGGAGAAGATCGAGTCCCGAAGGGTCGTGATCGTCGCGCCGTCGGCCCCCGTGTAGGGAGCCATCTCCGAGGACACCACGTCGCCGATCCTGAGAGACCCGGCGCCGCCGCGGATCTCGTGATCGATCGGCGCCCGGCGCACGCCGAGCACCTCTCCGACCAGGCCAGCCAGGTCGGCGAGGGGGCCACCCAGCTTTCCGGAGTACGCGTCCACCAGGGCCTGGAACTGCTCGTCGGTGGCCCGCTCGTCCACGAAGATGACGACCTTCCACGACCCCGGGGTGAGGACGTTTCCGGGGATGTGGTTCACGGTGACGAACGACAGCCCGCCCACGTCGACCCCGCGGATGGTCCCGGCATCGAAGTGGTAGGCGATGAACGCGTCGCACGTCCCCAGGTCGGGATCCTCTCCGACCCAGCACGGGCACAGCACGCCGCACGAGCACGCCTCGAGCAACGTTCCTTGCAGGTCGTAGACCACGCCGGTGGCCTCGATCTGCTCTTTGGTGATGGCCATGCATGACCTCCTGGGAAACGGTCCGCGGCTGCTGCCGCGGAGATCCGGCGGGCTCCAGGAGGCTGGCCGCGATGGTTGCGGTGAGACGCCGTCCGGCCTAGCCTGTTAGGAGCCCGTTCTGGGCCAGAGCCATCAGCCCGGTGCCAACCGTTCAGCGCTGATGGCTCTGTTGTTTCGCGCCGCTACCCAGCATCATCACCTCCCCCCTTCAGTGTTCGCTGCCAGAGCGCATTCACGATCTTCCACCCCTGGGAGGTGCGGACCAGGTGCAGGTACTCGTAGTAGACGGAGGAGCGGACGGTGACACTGGCGATCCAGCGGTAGACGTCGATGATCTCGACGTCGATCGTGCGGTCCTCGGGGGTCGGAGCGCGCTTGGCGCCGATGCCCTGCGCGGTCGCTTCGACCATCGTCTGACGAGTGTCCTCGTCCAGAGCGTCGGGATCGCCTTCCCGTATCGCGCCAAACGCGAGCAACGCGGCCATGGGTGCCCGCTTGGCGAGGTTGGGATGCAGCGATCGACCCATCCGATCCGCGTCACCCTCGTACCAGCTCTCGAAGTAGTCGCGCACCACACCGGCGATCGCTCGCCGGTCCGTTTCCACATCCGTCGCCTTGATCATTCGGACATCCCCTCCTTTTTCAGATCAGCTCGGCGATATGGGCCGCCGCCCGGGCCGCTGCCCCCGGCTTCACGTCGCGGTAGTCCGGCCGCCGTCCTATCTCCTCGGCCAGGGCGACCGCGATGCTCTCCGGTGTTGATGTCGCGTAGTCCATGCACCGCCCGGCCCTGTGCCGGTTCAGTCGGTGCCGGACGTGGAAGTTCTGCTCGAAGTGGTGGGCCAAAGGGAAGTACAGGAACGGACGCCCGGTCGCGGTCAGCTCCATCGTCGTGGTGAGCCCACCCTGGACCAGGGCCACGTCACACGTCGCCAGGTGGCGGTGCAGGTCGGGAACGTAAGACCGGATGTCGAGCCCTTCGTGGGTGGGCAAGGAAGACGGGTCGATGCGCGGCCCGGCAACCACGACCATCCGCAGATCCGGTACGAGGCGCTTCGCCTCGGGGTAGGAGGCGATCACCCGGCGCAGCAGGTGAGACCCCACACCCGAACCACCCACCGTCACGATGCAGATGCGCTCCCCCGGCCGGTACCCCAACTCCTTACGGATCCCATCCCGATCGCTGAACGCCGACGGGTCGAATCCCGTGATGTAGTCGCCGGAGAAGTCGTAATGCTCCTCGGTCCACTCCCGGATCGGCGGCAGCCCCGGCCCGAACCGGTCGGGCACGATATCGCCTGGCGCCCCGACGAAGATGGCCCGGTCCCGGACCCTCGGGAACCGGGCGATGTGCTCGATCATCTCGGCGTTGTAGTCCGCGGTAAGGAACGCCTCCCGGTCACCGCCGTCGGGCATCGGGAGCCACCCCACGAAGTCGGTCAGCCAGACGTAGGCGGCTCGCTTCTGCTCGGGGTTCTCGTGCAGGTAGTAGTCGAGCTCCCAGGCCTCGTCGCCGATCCACAGGTCGTAGTCGGCGTCACGAACGAGGTCGTGGAAAAGCATGAAGTTCGCCAGCAGGATCTCGTCCATCCGCCGCCACGCCTGGAAGCAGTGGAGGTCGTGCTCGGCCGCCTCGCTGTCGATGTGCTCGACCTCGCTGGCCAGCTCGGCGGACGCGGGGTGGATCCGCTCCCCCCGGTCCTCGAGCATTCGGGTCACCGGATGCTGGGCGAGCCAGTCGATCTCCAGATCTGGGCGAATGCCCCGAAGCTCGTCGGCGATGGCGACGTCGCGCCGGGCGTGGCCCAACCCGATCGGCGAGGAGATGTACAGGGCTCGCTTCGGCCGGCTCTTCCCACGAACCCACCGGCGCTGGGGCACCGCAGGCGGATGGATACGGTCGACGAACTGGCGGATCAGCAGGTTGACCTTGACGGGGTCGCGCGCCAGGGGATTGTGGCCCGAACCCTCCAGCAGGACGAGCTCGCCTCCGGCCAGGTCGGCCAGCGCCCGGCCCCGGGTAAATGAGACGAGGGCGTCCTCGTCTCCGTGAATCACCAGCACCGGACAGCGGATCCGCTGGGCGACCTCCCGTGCCGCCTCGGGATCGAGCTTCCAGCCAGTCTGTGCGGTCACCAGCATCTCGCCGGTCGATTCCAGCCCCCAGCCGACGGCATCCTCGATCTGCTTGGTGGAGTGCAGTTCGGTGAACATCTTGGAGAAGAAGAACTCCAGGAACCCGCGGTAGTCGCGCAGCCAGTAGTGCTCGTTGTACTTGGCCCATCCCTCGTCGGTGTCGAGCTCGTCCTCCCACGAATGGACCATTCGCTCCGGCAGGGGCTCGCCGCCGGCCGGGAAGGACGGGCCGACGAAGACGGCTCCGAGCACCCGCTCGGGATGTTCGGCCGCAAGGATGGCTGAACGCTGGGACCCCAACGAGAAGGAGACCACCACCGCGGCCTCCGTGCCGGTGGCATCCATGACGGCCAGCGCGTCCGCGACGAACTCGTTTTCGGCGTAGGCCTCCGAGTTGATCGGGCGGTCCGACCGCCCGTTCCCCCGGCCGTCGAAGGTGACCACGCGGTAATGCCGCGCGAGATACGCCACCTGCATCTTCCAGTGGTGAGAGTGGATGATCGACCAGGTGGGCATCAGCAGGATGGTCGGTTCACCCTCTCCGAAGACCTCGAAGAAGACCTTCACTCCGTCGCGCTCGACGTAGCCGTCGCGGTCTGGGTAACGCGCCCTCATGGCCGCCTCCCCTTCTTGCCCCGCTCCAGGCCCTCCAGCCACCGGTCGATCCACCCCAGCAGCTCCCGGTGGCCGGCGAAAACTCCGGTGTGTCGCTCGAGCATCACCCCGAGGTTGAACGTCATCACCAGCGACACGACCGCATCCAACGGGAACACGTCTGGGTCGAGCTCGTACTCACGCATGGCCTCCCCGAAGGCCCTCGTCAGAACGGCTCGCCACCGGGCGTTCACCCGGGCCAGCCGCCTCCCCAGTTCGGGACGGTTCCAGGCCATGGCCTGGAGTTCGAGCCAGACCTTCTCGTACCCGGAGGAGAGGTCGGCCCCGAGGAGGTACCCCATGGCCTTTCGCCACTTCTCGATGAACGGGAGGTCCGTTGCGTAGAGGGCCTTCTGCCGCTTGATCAGCCGTCCCGTAAACCGCTCCAGGGCCTCCAGGAACACGTTCTCCATGGACCCGAAGTGGTAGTGGACCAGCCCGAGGTTGAGTCCTGCCTCCCGGGCCAGCCGCCGGGCGGAGATGCGCGCGTACCCCACCTCGACCAGGAGCCGCTCGGCCGCGTCGAGCAGCGCTTCCCTGGGGTCGACCCGCTCTGCCAGTTGCGCCATCTCGCGCCTCTCTGTGCCCTGCCCGTTTTTTTTGTCTTGGACAGTCGTCCAAGACGAACGTGTAACACACCGGAACCCGCCAGTCAAGGGGCTATTTCGGGGGTGGAGCGGGCTATCCAGGCAGCATTCGGTAGGCGTCGAAGACTCCGTCCACCCGCTTCACCGCCGACAGCACGCTCGACAGGTGCGCGATGTCGGCCAGCTCGAAGGTGAACCGGAGCATGGCGATCCGGTCCTTCCCGGTGTTGGAAGAGGCGGCGACGATGTTAATGTGCTGGTCACCCAGGACGGTGGCCACGTCCTGGAGCAGCTTGCGGCGGTCCAGCGCTTCCACCTGGATCGAGACGAGGAACGACGTAGGTGCCCCGGCCCGCCAGGACACCTCGATCAGGCGGTCGCGCTGTCGCTTCAGCTCCTTCACGTTCGGACAGTCGACCCGATGGACCGAGACGCCCTGTCCACGGGTGATGAATCCCATGATGTCGTCGCCGGGCACGGGAGTGCAGCACCGGGCCAGATTGACCCACACATCGCTTCGGCCCTGGACCACGATGGCCGGCGCCGGAGGGCGAGCCAGCCTCACCGGCCGGGCCGCCGGGATCTCCTCGGCCTCCTCCTCGGCTTCTGACGACACCAGCCGGGCCAGCCGCGACACGATCGACTGGGGGGAGACCTGGCTCTCCCCGATCGCCACGTACAGGGCATCGAGCGTCGGGTACTTGAGGTCGGCGGCGACGTCGGCCATGAGCTGGTCGGTGGTGAGCCGGACCACTGGCAGCGAGTGCTTGCGGAGGGCCCGGGCCAGCAGGTCGCGGCCGGTCTCCAGCATGTCCTCCCGTCGTTCTCGCGAGAACCACTGCCGGATCTTGTTCCGGGCCCGGGGCGACTTCACGATGGCCAGCCAGTCCCGGGAGGGAGCGGCGTCGGGGGCCTTGGAGGCGAGCACTTCCACCGTGTCACCCGTCTGGAGCTGGTAGTCGAGCGGCACCAGCCGCCCCGCCACCCGGGCTCCCACGCACCGGTGCCCCACCTCCGTGTGGATGGCGTAGGCGAAATCGATCGGCGTGGAACCCGCGGGCAGGTCGATGACGTCCCCCTTCGGGGTGAACACGAACACCCGACCCTGGTACAGGTCGATCTTCAGGCCTTCCATGAACTCCCTGGGGTCGGCGCTCTCCTGCTGCCACTCGAGCATCTTGCCGAGCCAGGCCAGCTCGGCCTGGTCGTCGGCCTTCTTGGACCCGCGGTCCTTGTACCGCCAGTGGGCGGCGATCCCGAACTCGGCCGTCCGGTGCATCTGGCGCGTCCGGATCTGCACCTCGAGCGGCCGGCCCTCGGGGCCGATCACCGTCGTGTGCAGCGACTGGTACATGTTGAACTTGGGCATGGCGATGTAATCCTTGAACCTTCCGGGGACCGGTCGCCATTGGGCGTGCAATGCACCGAGAGCGGCGTAGCAGTCGCGTACGGAATCCACCAGGACGCGGATGCCGACGAGGTCGTAGATCTCGTTGAACTCCTTGCCCCGCAGCACCATCTTCTCGTACACGGAGTAGAGGTGCTTGGGCCGTCCCTCCACTTCGGCCTTGATCTTCATCTCCCGGAGCTTTCCCTGGAGGTCGGCGCAGACCTTCTCGACGTAGTCCTGTCGCTCCCCCTCCCGCTTCTCCACCAGGCGCTCGATCTCGTCGAACCGGTGCGGGTGCAGGGCCCGGAAGGCGAGGTCGTCGAGCTCCGACTTGATGCGCTGAACGCCCAGCCGGTGGGCGAGTGGCGAGTAGATCTCCAGGGTCTCCGTCGCCTTCTCCTGTTGTTTCTGCCGGGAGAACACTTCCAGCGTCCGCATGTTGTGGAGGCGGTCGGCCAGCTTGATCAACAGGACCCGGATGTCCCGGGCCATGGCCACGATCATCTTCCGGACGTTCTCGGCCTGCTCCTGTTCGCGCGACCGGAACTTGATCTTGTCCAGCTTGGTGAGGCCGTCGACAAGGTTCGCCACCTCGGACCCGAACTCGCGCTCGATGTCCTCGATGGCCAGCGGCGTGTCCTCCACGACGTCGTGCAGGAGCGCGGCCTGCAAGGTGGTGGGGTCCATCCCGAGGTCGGCCAGGATGGCGGCCACGGCCACCGGGTGCTCGATGAAGTCCTCCCCCGACAGGCGCTTCTGCCCCCGGTGGGACATCTCGGCGAAGGCGAACGCGCGGTGGAGGTCCTTCAGGTCGACCTTGGAGTTGCGGGCCCTGAGGTCTCGAACCAGGACGTCGAAGGATCCCGACGGGCCATCCTCCGGGGGGCGGAAGGGCAGCCGTGAGAGGAGGCCGCCGCCCCGCCGGTCAGGCTTGGCCGGCGGCTGTGGCTTCGCCGGCGCTTCGGTCGGGGTGGCTCCAGGCTGCTCCACGGACCTCCCCTGCGTGCTCGTTCAACCATATTAGCCACCCGCACGTGCCAAACCGTAGCCGATGGGTGCTTCAGTTTGTCGAGTTGCTGTCGGACGTCAGAGCAGCTTCAGGCCGGAACCCGTGGGACTAGGTGATGGGCCGCCTGGGAGCTCAGTGGGTGACGGGGAGGGCTCCGGCTCGCTTGGCGATGGAGACGGCTCGGTCTCGGTAGGCGATGGAGACGGCTCGGTCTCGGTAGGCGACGGCGACGGCTCGGTCTCGGTAGGCGATGGAGACGGCTCGGTCTCGGTAGGCGACGGCGACGGCGACGGCTCGGTCTCGGTAGGCGTCGGAGTCGGCGAAGGGGTATCGGTCGGCGTCGGGGTAGGCGTTGGGGTGAACGATGGGCTCGGGGTGGGATCCGGATTCGGAGGCGGAGGCTCGGGCGGCGGCATGCCGCGCGGGAAGAACGAGGCGTATGTCGGAAGCGGCACGGAAGATCCCGAGGTTGATGAGGCCGTCTTGTGGGTCCCGTTCTTCGCTGCGGTAGCGGCCGGGGCATCGGCAGGCGAAGGCGCCAGGGCCGGCGCGTCCGCCAAGACCCGATCGGCCGGACCCGATGGGAGGTGGGCAGGCCCGGCTAGCAGGATCAGCGCGACCGCCCCCACGAGGCAGGCCGCTCCCCCATAGCGCACCACGGGGCGGCTTTCCTCCTCGCCGGACCAGATCAACAATCCACCGAACAGCCCGAGGGCTGCGGTGACCGCGATCAACTGCCAAGCGCTCATCCCACCACCTGATCTCCGAAGCCGCTGATTGTACTCAATAGCTGGCCAGGGTGCGTCGCCACTTTCGCAGCAAGCCGAGCCCGGGGTCAAGCCGCGCGGGCCTGGCCACGATGAAGAAGGGCGATGCTTGGGATGGGGCTGTTCCTCTTCCTGATGTTGGCCGGCCTCGTGCTCATCCGCAGCTGGTCACGGCGCTGATCACTGCCGGACCGGCGCCGTCTCAGTAGGTGATCAGGCTGAAGAAGTCGTATCCGGCCACCCTGTCCCGTCCCTTGAGGAACGTGAGCTCCACCAGGGTGGCGATGCCGACGACCTTGCCACCCAGCCGTTCGACCAGGCTGGCCGTGGCCCTCGCCGTTCCCCCGGTGGCCAGGACGTCGTCCACGATGAGGACCCGGTCTCCCGGGTCGATGGCGTCCTTGTGGATCTCGAGCACGGCCGTGCCGTACTCGAGCTCGTACTCCTCGCGCTCGCTGTTCCAGGGAAGCTTGCCTTCCTTGCGGACCGGGACGAAGCCGGCGCCGAAGTGATAGGCGACGGGCGAGGCAAGGATGAACCCTCGAGCTTCGATGCCCACGACCTTGTCGATGTTGCCCCGTCCGTAGTGCACCACGATGAGGTCGATCACCGAGGAGAAGGCGTTCTCGTCCGCGAGGAGCGGCGTGATGTCCTTGAAGACGATGCCCTTTTGCGGGAAGTCGGGGATGTCGCGGATCAGCCCCTTCAGCTCCGCGATGGTGTTGTTCATGGGGCCCCCTCCCGGCTAACGCCGCCGGCGCTTGGGCTTGCCCTGAGGTCTCCCCTTCTTCCTCTTGCCGCCGCCCGGCCGGGGCCGAGTCCCCTGGCCGGAGGCCGCGGAACGTCCGGGGACGGCTGCGACGGTGCCCGCCGGCTCGAGCTCCCGCTCCTCGGTGACCGCAGACGCGAGCCCCGGACGCGAGACCGCGCGAAGGCCCGGGCGGCCCGCCCGGGCCTGGGCCCTGGCCCGGATCTGCTGGTAGCGAGGCTCCCGCTCCTTGAACAGCGCCAGGATGGGGGCGGCCACGAAGATCGAGGAGTACGTCCCCGACGCCACTCCCACGAACAGTGCGAAGGCGAAGTCCTTGAGCGTCTGCCCGCCGAACAACAGCAACGAACCGATGGGCAGCAGCACTACGAGGGAGGTGTTGACCGATCGCATCAGGGTCTGGTTCAAGGACATGTTCACCACGCCCGAGTACGTGTCTCGGGCCACCGACGCCAGTGACTCGGTGTTCTCCTTCACCTTGTCGAAGATGACCACGGTGTCGTACAGCGAGTACCCCAGGATTGTGAGGATGGCGATGACCGTCTCCGGCGTGACCTCACGGCCCACCAGCGCGTACACCCCCGCGGTGATGATGAGGTCGTGAGCCAGGGCCACCAGCGCGCCGATGGCCATTTTCCATTCGAAGCGTGCCGTGATGTACAGCGTGACCAGGACCAGGAACACGATCAGACCGATGAGCATCTTCCGCGAGATCGTGCTGCCGAACGTCGGCCCCACGTCCTGCTCGTTGATGTCGTTGGGGGAGATTCCCGCTACGCGAGCCAGCTCGGCCCTGAGTTGATCCCCCCTCAGCGTGCCGGGGGTCTGCGGCGTGGCGGAGGCCGTCGGAGTGGGTGAGGCGGCGGACGGGCTGGTGGTGGGCGTGGCCGAGGCGCCGGTGGTCGGGGTGGCCGACGGGCTGGGGGAGACGGCTGGCGTGAGCCCCAGCTCGGTGAGGCTCTTGGCCCGGATCTGGATGCAGCCGGTAGGGCAGTTCTGTCCGCCCACGAGCTCCACTCGGGCGTCGGGCAGGCCGAACCGAGCCATGATCGCCTGGAACTCCTGCACGCCGGCCCCGCTTTTGTCCTGGAACTCGAGCCGCGAACCGCCCTTGAACTCGATGGAGAAGTTCAGCCCCCGCACGAACAGCCCGACCATCGATAGCAGGATGAACGTGCCGGACAACGCGAACCACCACGTCCTTCGGCCGATCAGGTTGAGGTTGGGGACCCGGTGGCCCCGGAAGGTGGTGACGGCGTCGCGGATCCTCACCGCTCACCCCCCGCGACCGGCAGCGGGTCGGCCGCGACCCCGCTGCGAAGGCCCATACCTCGGAGCGACGTGAGGAATGGACTCCGCGAGATCAGGTACACCGTGGGCCGCTTGAAGAAGTAGACGACGAACATGTCCAGCCCGGTGGAGAGACCCAGGGTCAGGGCGAAGCCCCGCACCGAGCCCACGGCCAGCAGATACAGGACGAGGGCGGCGATGATCGTGACGATGTCCGCGGCCACGATGGTCTTCCAGGATCGCTTGAACGCCGGCACCACCGCGGCCCGTAGGGTCTTGCCATGGCGGACCTCGTCCTTCAGCCGCTCGTAGAACACGATGTAGGAGTCGGCGGTGATCCCGAGCGACACGATGATCCCGGCCACGCCCGCCAGCGTGAGCGCGTACCCGATCGTCTTCCCCATCAAGGAAACCAGGCCGATGGCCAGCACGCCCCAGATGGCCATGCCGGCCCACGTCACCAGGCCCAGCAGCCGGTAGTAGAACGCCAGGTACAGCATGAGGGCGATCAATCCGACGAGCCCAGCGATGAGCCCCTGGCGCAGGGACTCTTTGCCCAGCAGCGGACTCACGGTCTGGACCTCTTCCCGGACTAGCTGAACGGGAAGTGAACCGGAGTTCAGGACCACGGCCAGGTTCTTGGCCTCGCGCTCACCGGAGGCGGTGGTGGCGCCTGTCCCAAGCGTGATGACTCCCGACCCGTTCGGGATCTGCCCGTTGACGACGGGCGCGGACTCCACCACGCCGTCCAGGACGATGGCGAGCTGCTTGTTGACCAACCGCTTGGTGGCCTCGGAGAACTTGGCGGCTCCTGCCTTGTTCAGCGTGAAGTCGATCTCCCAACCGGTGCTTCCCTGACTGGTCCCGCTGGTCGAGGTTCGGAAGACCGCCGTGGCCTTGGTGAGATCCGCGCCGGTGATCTCCACCGCGCCCAGCTTGTACTTGGGGTCGACGCCGTCGGTGAACGAGCCGTCGCTGTTCTGATCTCCGTACGCCACCACGTCCCCCGTCGACTGGAAGTCGCCGGTGGCCGGATCTCGTGGAGTCAGCGGAGTGGTTTTGTAGCTCGCGTCGCTGGGGGGGATGGTCTGCAGCACCTCGCGCTCCTCGAGCCTGGCCGTCGTCCCGATGATCTGGAGCACGCGCTGCACGCTCTGGGCCTTGGCCTTGGCCTCGGCGTCGGAGACGTTCTTGTAGCACCCCAGGCTCTTGCCGCTCGATGAGACCGCGCAGAAGGTGGTGCCCTTCTTCACGACGTGCCCCTGGCCTCCCAGTCCGGGTAGCTGGACCTGGATGAGGTCGCTCCCGATCAGCGAGATGTCGGGCTCGGCCACCCCGAGCGCGTCCACACGCTCCCGGATCCGGTCGAGGGCCTTCTCCATGACCCCGCGGTCGGTCCCGGCGGGGCCCTTCAGGATCACGGACAGCCCGCCTTCCAGGTCGAGGCCGAGGAGAGGCTTCACGCTGGTGAGGAGGCCCGCCAGCGCCACGCCCACCAGGATGGCCACGAACACGATGGATGTCGTCAGTCGTCCGACGTTCTTCATGACAGTCCCTTACAGGAGCGTCGCTCCGTTGATCGTCAGCTTGAATTGACAGTCCAGCCGTTGAGCTGCCCGCCGGCACATGATCATGCGCTGGAGGAAGATCTCGAAGTACTCCATGACGTGGCTGATCTCGGTGTCGATGGTGAGCTCCAGCGTGGCGGTCCGGGCGGACGAGTCTACCCGGAGGAAGGACTGTTCGGCGGCGTAGTTGACCCGGTCGTGGATGTCGAAGTCGATCTGGGCCGACTTCCGCACGCGGCTCCGGTGCACGTCGGACTTGTCGGCGAGGATCACCGCGGCCGACACCGGGCTGACCGCCTCTCCACCCTCCTCCTCGTGGTTGCCGATGGCGCTCATCACCAGGGATAGGTCGCCCGGATGCATGCGTTCCTTGAGCACGTCGTACACGAGGAGCGCTCCCGTGGGGCCGTGGTTCTCCCGCGCCACCATGTTCCCGACGTCGTGGAGGTAGGCGGCGATGGACGCGAGCCCCGCCATCCGTCCCTCGAAGCCCAGCCGCGAGAGGATGTTGAAGGCGATGCGAGAGGTCAGGTTGGCGTGGCGGAAGCCGTGCTCGGTATACCCCAGGCCTTCCATGACGCGGTCGGCTCCCGCGATGAACGTCGAGATGGGGGCTTCCTGCTGGATCTCTTCCAGCGTCACCAGCCGGTGCTCACCGCTCGCGTCGGTGGCGCGCGTGGCCGGCTGACGCTGCCGGGCTGCCTGGCTCACGACTGTTCGCCGGCCCCCTCGTTCGGGCCCTTCCTCCCCCGGAACCACGGGCCCGATCGCGACCGGCCCTCGGGCTCCTGCCGACGGGCCTCCTCGTGGTCACTGTCCGGCTCGTCGTCGGCGGAAGGCTCGTCTGCGTAGTCCTCTTCGTCGTCGTAAACGAGCTTGCGGGCCACAGCACCCCGGGCGAAGCGGATGTCCACGCCGGGCGCGACCTCCAGGGTGATGGACTCGTCGTCGAGCGTCCGGATGGTCCCGTACATGCCGCCGAGGGTCACCACCTCATCGCCGACGTCGAGGCTTTCGATGAGCTGGCGCTGAGCCTGCTGTCTGCGGCGCTGGGGCCTGATCAGCACCATGTAGAAGATGACCACCATGAAGCCGATGAAGATGAGGGAAGTGAAGGCCGACCCCGAGCTGCTGCTCGCAGCCAGGAGTGGGCTGATGGATCCGAGCACGATGACCTCCTCTGGACCCGTCCACCGAAGGATGGGGTCCGCGTAAAAAACGGCGGCCTGCGGCCGCCGGGACGAAAGCCAATGAATCAGTGTAGGCCCTGACCAGGGGGTTCGCAACAGATCGGCGAAGGCTTCGCGGCTCAGAACAGCTCGCCGGACCTGGCCGGCGTCAACCCGAGATGACCGTAGGCCGCCTCGGTGGCAACCCGTCCTCGAGGAGTCCGCTTAATGAATCCCAACTGCAGCAGGTAGGGCTCGTAGACGTCCTCGATCGTCTCGGTCTCCTCCCCCACCGCGGCGGCCAGCGTGGAAAGCCCGACTGGGCCTCCCTGGAACTTCCTGACCAGCGACGAAAGGATCGAAAGGTCCAGCTTGTCAAGGCCGCGCTCGTCAACCTCGAACAGTGCTAGGGCCAGGCCGGCGGTCTCATGCGTGACCCGGCCGTCGCCCCGGACCTGGGCGTAGTCGCGGACCCGCCGGAGGAGCCGGTTGGCGATCCGGGGCGTTCCTCGGGATCGTCGCGCGATCTCCTCGGATCCCGCGGTCTCCACCGGGGTCCCCAAGATGCCGGCGGAACGGTTCACGACCTGGGTCAGCTCCTCGTGCGAGTAGTAGTCAAGGCGTGGCGAGAAGCCGAACCGTTCCCTGAGCGGCAGCGTGATGAGCCCGGGCCTGGTCGTCGCGGCAACCAGAGTGAACCGCGGGAGGTCGAGCCGGATGCTCCGGGCGGAGGGACCCTTGCCGATGATGACGTCGAGCTTGAAGTCCTCCAGCGCCGGATACAGCACTTCCTCCACGGTCCGGGGCATCCGATGCATCTCGTCGACGAAGAGGACGTCCCCTTCCTCGAGGTTGGTGAGGATGGCGGCGAGGTCGCCGGCGCGCTCCAGGGCCGGGCCGGATGTGGGACGGAAACCGACCCCGAGCTCGTTCGCCACGATGCCGGCCAGCGTCGTCTTCCCCAGGCCCGGGGGCCCCGACAGCAGCACGTGATCCAGGGGTTCACCCCGGGCCCGGGTCCCCTCCACCAAGAGCTCGAGCTGTTCCTTGATCCGGGTCTGGCCCACGAACTCCGCGAGGCAGCGCGGCCGGAGCGCGGCGTCGAAGTCTCGTTCCTCGTCCCGGACCTCGGCGGCCACGACCCGGATCAGCTCGTCGGTCTCCCGGCTGGTCATCTCCCCACACTCCTCAGCGCCTCTCGCAGCAGTTCCTCCACCGGCCGCTCACCATCGGGGGCGAGCGCGGCGAGAGCCTCCCTGGCCTCCTGCGCGGTCAGCCCGAGTGACAGCAACGCATCGCGCACTTCTGCCAGCGGACCGGTCCCCGAGCCCTCGATGCCGGCCCCGATCTTGTCCTTGAGGTCGAGGATCACCCGGCCGGCCACCTTCTTGCCCACCCCCGGCACGAGCGTGAGCGCGGCGATGTCCCCGCTAGCGACGGCCCGCCGCACGGCGTCCGGGGTGAGCAGCGAGAGAATGGCGAGGGCCAGCTTCGGCCCCACACCGCTCACCGTGATCAGGTGGTCGAACAGCACGCGTTCGTCGGGTGTGGCGAAGCCGTACAGGACCATGGTCTCGTCCCGTACCAGGAGGCGGGTGTAGAGCCGGGCCGGTTTCCCCGATACGGGCAGCCGCGACAACGTTTGCGCCGGAACCAGGACCTCGTAGCCGACACCGGACACCGCCAGGACGACGCGGTCACCCGTCTTCTCCGCGACCTTGCCCTCGAGGAGAGAGATCACCGCACGACTCCCTTCGCCAGCCCCCGCAGCCGCGACTGCTGGAAGTGGCAGACCGCCACCGCGGCCGCGTCCGCCGCATTGGGCTCCTCCGGGACTGCTTCCATCCGCAGGACCCGAGTCAGGGATCGCCGCACGTCCTCCTTGGACGCATTCCCCACGCCGGTCACGGCCATCTTGACCTCGAGCGGGGCGTACTCCTCGACCGGGATGCCGGCCTCGGCCGCGGCCAGCATGATCACACCGCTGGCCTGGGCCACGGCCATCGCGCTCTGGGTGTTCCGCCCCCACAGGAGTCGCTCCAGAGCCATCGCCCCGGGCGCGTGTTCCCGGATCGCCGTCACCACTCCATCGTGAAGACGCCGGAGGCGCCGCTCGGAGGCGAGGCCGGCGGGAGTGCGTAACGTACCGGCCCACAGCACTCGAGGACCGGACGTCCCGCGCTGCACCACGGCCAGACCGACCGCCGCGGTCCCGGGGTCCACCCCGAGCACCACGTCATCGAACATATGTTCAGGAGCCTACCCGCGCCGGCCTCCCGCTGCAATCACACACCTGTAATTTAGGCTGACCGGGACTCGACCGACAGTGAGGTCGATCACTTGGCGGGGAATGGGGTCCAACCCGGCTCAGCCGGTCTGGACCAGGATCTCCTCGGGGATGTCGAAGTTCGCGTAGACGGCCTGGACGTCGTCCAGTTCCTCCAGCGCCTCCACCAGCCGGAGGACCGACTGGGCGCGCTCGCCGTCGAGGGGCACGCCGGTCTGGGGCAGCCGGGTCAGCTCGGCCGAGGTGACCTTCACCCCGGCGGCATCCAGGGCCTTGCGCACCGAGCCGAACGCTTCGGGCACGGCGATCACCTCCCACTGTTCCCCGGCGTCACGGAGGTCGTCCGCCCCCGCTTCCAGGACGACCTCGAGCAATCGGTCCTCGTCGGTCTCGGTGGCCTTGTCGATGGTGAAGAGGGCCTTGCGGTCGAACATCCAGGCCACGCCGCCGGGGTCGCCGAGCTTCCCGCCGAGCCGGGCGAAGGTGTGCCGCACCTCCTGGCCGGTTCGGTTCCGGTTGTCGGTCACGCCCTCGACCACGATGGCCACCCCGCCCGGTCCGTAGCCTTCGTAGGTGACCTCTTCGTACCGGGTCTCGCCGGTCGCGCCGCTCCCCCGCTTGATGGCCCGCTCGATGTTGTCCCAAGGTACGGAGTAGCTCCGAGCCTTCTCCACGGCCGACGCCAGGGTCATGTTGCCTTCGATGCTGGGCCCGCCCTCGCGAGCGGCGACCTCAACGGCGCGGAGCAGCTTGCCGAACATCCGGCCGCGCCGTTCGTCGGTGGCCGCCTTCTTCCGCTTGATCTGCGCCCATTTGGAGTGGCCGGACATCGCTCTCCTATCGCCGATCCCTCGGTGAGCCCGCCGTCGCGAGCAACCTCGCGTGCAGGCGCGGGTCGCCCGCGATCTCTGGATGGAAGGCCGCGGCCAGCAGGTTGCCCTGTCGCACCACCACCGGCTGTCCCCCGTGCTCGGCCAGGACCTCGACCTTTGGGCCCAGCTCGGACACGACCGGGGCCCGGATGAACACGGCCCTGACCGGACCCACGCCTTTCACCTCCACCTCGGACTCGAACGAGTCCACCTGCCGCCCGTAGGCGTTGCGCCGCACGGTGACATCCAGCAGCGACAGCAGCGGCTCGCCGCCATCGATCCGCTTGGCCATGACGATCATGCCGGCGCACGTCCCGAAGATTGGCATTCCCTCTGCAGCGCGGCGACGGATCGGGTCCACCAGCTCGTGGTCCCGGGCCAGCTTGGCGATCGTGGTCGACTCGCCTCCCGGGATGGCCAGGCAATCCACTGCAGCGAGGTCCTCGGGCGTCCGAACCAGGAGGGCCGTCGCACCGCTTGCCGCGAACATGGCGACGTGTTCCCGGAAGTCGCCCTGCATGGCCAGCACGCCAGCCTTCACGTCACCAACCCCGCGTCTGGAGGAGCTCCTCCTCGCTCATCTTGGCGACGTCGAGGCCTCGCATCGCTTCCCCGAGGCCTCGGGACACCTTCGCCAGGATGTCGGCGTCCTGGTAGTACGTCGTCGCCTCGACCACCGCTCGCGCCCTGGGCGCGGGATCTTCCGACTTGAAGATCCCCGAACCGACGAAGTTCCCGTCGGCGCCGAGCTGCATCATCATCGCGGCGTCGGCCGGCGTGGCGATCCCACCGGCGGCGAAGTTCACGACCGGAAGCTTCCCCGTCGCGGCCACCTGGCGAACCAGCTCCAGCGGCGCGCTCAATTCCTTGGAGGCGTGGACCAGCTCGTCGCCGCGGAGGCCGCCGAGGTGGCGGATCTGCCCCTGGATCTTTCGCATGTGGCGAACGGCTTCCACCACGTCGCCCGTTCCGGCCTCTCCCTTGGTTCGGATCATCGCGGCGCCCTCCGCGATCCGGCGCAACGCCTCGCCAAGGTCGCGAGCGCCGCACACGAAGGGCACCGTGAACCGCCACTTGTCGATGTGGTGCTCCTCGTCGGCCGGAGTGAGGACCTCGCTCTCATCGACGTAGTCGACGCCCAGCGACTGAAGGATCTGGGCCTCGACGAAGTGGCCGATACGGCACTTGGCCATGACCGGGATCGAGACGGCCTCCATGATCTCGACCACCTTGTTCGGGTCGGCCATGCGGGCCACCCCGCCCTCGGCCCGGATATCGGCCGGCACCCGCTCGAGGGCCATGACCGCGCAGGCCCCGGCGTCCTCGGCGATCTTCGCTTGCTCGGCAGTGGTGACGTCCATGATCACGCCACCCTTGAGCATCTCGGCCAGCCCCGTCTTCACCAGGAGCGTGCCGGTCTCGTGATCCATCGTCGAAACCTCCTCGGGAACGGCCGGGCGGCCGTGTGGGACCCGTTGCCAACCAGTGTACTCGCGGCTTCACGGGGTCGATCTCGCGATAACCTTCTCCATCATGCGCATCTTCTCGGGCATCCAGCCCACGGGCCGGAAGCACCTGGGCAACTACATCGGCGCCATCCGCGGCTACGTCGAGGGCCAGGAGCGGGGCGAGGGCATCTACTGCATCGTCGACCTCCACGCCCTCACGGCGGGACCGGATCCGGGCGACCTCCGGCGGAGCGTGCACGACACCACCGCCATCCTCTTGGCGGCCGGCCTCGACCCGGGGCGCTGCATCCTGTTCAGGCAGTCCGACGTCAAGGAGCACACGGAGTTGTGTTGGCTGCTGTGCAACGTGACGTCGTTCGGCGAGCTGTCCCGCATGACCCAGTTCAAGGAGAAGTCCGAGCAGCATCGGCGTTTCGTCTCCTCGGGCCTGTTCTTCTATCCGGTGTTGCAGGCGGCCGACATCCTGGCCTACCGGACCGACGAGGTTCCCGTCGGCGAGGACCAGAAACAGCACGTCGAACTGACCCGCGAGATTGCCCAGCGGTTCAATTCGCGCTTCGGCGACACCTTCGTCGTGCCGGTGCATCGGATCCCCGCCGTCGGCGCCAGGATCATGGACCTGCAAGATCCCGACAAACGGATGTCCACCACGGCCAGCACCGACCAGGGCGCCGTGTACATCCTGGACGAGGACGACGCGATCCGAAAGAAGTTCCGGAGCGCCGTCACCGATTCGGGCCGGGAGATCGTCCGCGGAGCAGGGAAGGGCGGCATCACGAACCTGATCGAGATCCTGGCCGCCATCCGGGGGGTGGCGCCCGAAGCCATCGAGAAGGAGTTCGCCGGCGCGTCCGGGTACGCCGGCTTCAAGGAAGAGGTCGGCGACGCGGTGGCCGACTACCTGACGCCCGTCCGCGAACGGTTTGCCGAGCTCCGACCCGACGCGCGAGCGCTCGAGGAGATCCTGGCGGCGGGGGCAGAAAAGGCTCGAGCCATCTCCTCGCAGACCGTGGCCCGAGCCCGGGACCGCATGGGCGTGGGCCCGAACAGCTAGCCGACCGAGCTAGCTGCTGTAGGTGACTCTCTTGCCCTGGGGCAGGAGCTCGATCCAGGTGTTCCCGGGCGCCAGCGGGATCTCGTTCCCCTGCCCGTCCAGGAACTTCGTCACGTCGCCGGCGGACTTTCGGACCCAGGTCCCCACGACCACCTTGCCGTTGCGAAACACGTAGGCCTTCCCGCCCCCCACCGTGATGGCGCGGGGAGAGCGAACGCCGTTGGTGTCGGTCACGTCCGTAAGCTCGGTCTTCACGATCTGTACGACCACGTCCCTCGCGGAGACCTGCGTGCCGTTCGACAAGAGGTGCGGTACGTCCCCGTGATACCTCAGCCAGATCTTCTTCGAGCCGCTCCATCGCCAGAACACGTCCGACGAGCTCGAGAAGGGGACGTGCGCGACGGTCGCCGTCTTGCCGATACCGCGAATCTTCGCGGTGTAGGTGAAGAGCGGCGTCGGCACCTCCGGCTGGAACAGGCCCTTGGCCGCGGCGTACAGCTCATCGGTGCTCGTGTACAGGTTGTGGGGGGCCGCCCGGTTGGGATCGCGGTGGTAGGCCCCGGACGCCCGAGCCGTGGTGAAGTTGATGTCGATGATGCCGGCCGATCGCACGGCACGGATGACCTGGGCCACGCCGCCCGCGTACGCGAACAGCGGCTTTCCGAACTGCTTGAGGACGTCGATGTCGGTGAACCGGGCGCTGCGAACGGGCTCGATGCGTGACGCGTCCTGGCACTGGTAGACGGCGATGAACCGGGTGATCCCCGCCTCCACCGGCTCCTCGTACACGATGTCGGCCAGCGACAGTCCAGTCTGGGGGCGCGCCGAGGGAAGGTTCTCGACCTTGACCGCCAGGGCGGGCCGCGCGGGCACTGCCGTGTCGAGCTTCACTCCGGACAGCGGACATATCGGCGGGGGTACCGGGGTCGTCGAGGCCGGCGTGGTCGGGGTGCTGCCGGTCCCCTGCGTGTCGCCGGCCTTGCCGCCCAGGAGGACCACGGCGCCTATGCCGCCGCCGATCAGCAGGACAGCCACCACCACGCCAAGCGCGGCTCGGCCGCGCGTCGTCAGACTCATCGTCGGGGAATCCTCCTCGGAAGAACGAGGGGAAGGTCAGCGAAGGATGCTATCGGCCGAACGGGCCTTCCACAAACCTCTCCGTGTTGCATTCGTCTGGAGGTGGTTCGACCTCCTCACATCTCCTCGAGGATCCGGATGCGTTCCCGGATGGGGGGATGGGTCGAGAACAGGCTCTCGAACCAATGATTTCCTTCTCCCGGCACCCGAGACGGCTGGTTGATCCAGAGGTGGGCGGTGGCGTTGTTGGCCACGCGCATGGGGGTGGTGTCGGCGGCGATCTTCTTGAGCGCGCCGGCCAGGCCGGGCGGGTACCTGGTGAGCAGGGCGCCCTCCGCATCGGCCAGGTATTCGCGGCGGCGGGACATCGCCATCTTGATGACCTGGGCGATGATCGGAGTGAGGATGGCCAGGACCAGCCCGACCAAGGCCAGGATGGCGAAGGCACTGCCGCCCTCCCCTCCCTCGCGCCGGCGGCCCCGGCCCCCGAAGGCTCCTCCGCCCCACCAGAACCACCGCAGCATGAACTCGGCGATCAGCACCACCGAGCCGACCAGCGTGGCCACGACGGTTCCCAGGAGGATGTCCCGGTCCCGGACGTGGCTCATCTCGTGTCCGATCACGCCTTCCAGCTCGACGCGGTTCATCGTGTCGAGCAGCCCTTGCGTCACCGCGATCGAGGAATGCGCCGGATCGGGCCCGGCAGCGAAGGCGTTGGGGGCCTGCTCGGGCACGACGTACACCCTCGGCTTCGGCACCCCCGCCGCGATCGCCAGGCCTTCCACGATGTTGTGCAGGCGCGGTTCTTCGTCGTGGCTGACCTGGCGGGCGCGAGCGGCGCGAAGCACGAGCTGGTCGCCGTACCGGTAGGAGTAATAGGACATCGCTCCGGCGATCAGCACCGCGACGGCGAGCCCCACCGGTCCCGTGCCCAGCAGCAGGCCGAACAGGTAGCCGATCGCGCCCACCACCACGACCGTCCCCAGGATGAGCAGGACCGTCCGACGCTTGTTGCGAGAGATCTGCTCGTACAAGGGCTTCTCAGAAGCGGACGCTCACCGGGCCCCGGGCCGGCTCCTCGATGTCGAAGAACTCCCGAGGCTTGAACGCCCCGAGGGAAGCGACGATCCGGGACGGGAAGCTCTGGATGAGCGTGTTCAGCGACTGGACCTGATCGTTGTAGAACTGCCGGGCGAACGCGATCTTCGACTCCGTCCCGGTGAGCTCCTCCTGCAGGGCCAGGAAGTTCTCGTTGGCCCTGAGCTGAGGGTAGTTCTCGGCGACGGCGATCAGGCGGCGGATCCCCGCGGTGAGCTGGTTCTCGGCCTGGGCCTGGTCGCTGACCCCCGATGCCGCCTCGGCCTGGGCGCGGGCCTGCGTGACCTGCTCGAACACCTCCCGCTCATGGGCGGCGTAGCCCTTCACCGCCTCCACCAGGTTCGGGATGAGGTCGTAGCGGCGGCGGAGCTGCACGTCGATCTGGGACCACGCGTTCTCGGTTCGAACGCGCAGTCTGACCAGACGGTTGTAGGTGAGGACCCCGTACAGAAGGAGGAGGCCGATCAGCCCCAGAACGATCCACAGGGCAAGCATGAAAGCCATCTTAGCGGCCGCCATCCGAAGCCGGAGGGCATCCAGGCTCCGGCGAACGCGTTCAGGAACGCCGGTGGATGGCGTCTCGGGACGCGGACTCGATCCGTTCGGCCACGAGCTCCCACCGGAAGGCATCGGCTCGCTCCCGGGCCGCCGCCGACAGCCGGCGGGCCAGGTCACGATCCGTGAGAACCGTGCCGACCGCCTCGGCAAGGGCCAGCGGATCCCCCGGAGGGACCAGGAGCCCGTCCACTCCGGCCCTGACCACCTCCCGGTAGCCGGGGATGTCGGAAGCCACGACGGGGAGGCCGGCCGCCATGGCCTCGACCAGGACGATGCCGAAGCTCTCCCGTCCGGTGGCCGGCGAGACGAACACGTCTGCCGCCGCGTGGCAGCGAGGCAGGTCGGCGTGAGGAACGGTCCCCAGCTCGATGACGCGGCTTCGCACCTCGGGCGGAGTCCGATCGAGCTCGCCTCGCTCCTGCCCCTCCCCGGCGACCACGAGGTACAGATCGGGGTGTTGGGGAGCGAGGCGAGCGAAGGCGGCGATGGCGACCTGCAGGCCCTTGCGAGGTTCCAGACGGCCCACGAACAGCATCCTTCGCCCGGGAGGCAGCTCGAGCGGCTTCGCGTTGCGAAACGCCTCGACGTCCACCCCGTTGGGGATCACCCGGACGTCCGCATCCGGGCCGACGTGCCGGCGGAGGAACTTCGCGCTGGCTTGTGACACTCCCACCCACACGGCGGGTCGCTTCCACACCCTCGCGAAGGCCCGAGAGAACAGGTCGAAGAGCACGGACCGTTCGAAGTAGGTGTGCGATACCGCCACCACGGGCGCCGGCGAGTCGAGGGTTGCGAAGAAGCCGGTGCTCGGGGAGAAGGGCTCGTGTGCGTGCACCACGTCGGGTCCGAAGTGAGCCATCGCGCTGCGGATACGAGACCGGCTCCGCGGGTCGGGGCAGACCGGTGCCACCGAGCCGTTGAACGGGATCCTGAAGGGACGGCCCACGACGACCACCTCGGGATCGGAGGGCTGGGTCCATCCTGGGGCCAGGATCAGCGTCTGGTGGCCGCGGGCCCGCAGGCAGGCCGCAAGCTGCCGGACGTGGGTCTGCACGCCGCCGGGCGCGTCCCACGCGTACGGGCAGGCCAGGGCGATCCTCACGGCGACGTCCCCTTCACGCCGGAGACGGCCGGGCCCCGTTCTCCCAGGCAGGCTGGAACATGTGCCAGTCGGGCGGGGCGGCGGCGATGAACCGCTCGAAGCCGGCAGCGATGTGGTTCGTGAGGGCCGAGACGTCCCGGCGCATCACGCCGCTCCGTTCGATCTCCAGGGGCGGGTCGATCACCGTGTGCCAGCCCTGCGCGGTGGTGAACACCGCGCAAACGCACAGGGGTGCGCCCGTCGACAGTGAGAGCAAGGCGGGGCCGGCCGGGAGGAGCCGCGGGGCCCCGAACATCTCGACCTCGACGCCACGGCCGGCCAGGTCGCGGTCGGCCACCAGCGTGATGACGCGGTTTTCGGAAAGCAGCCGAACCAAGGTCTCGGCGACCCGGGCACCGGTGGCCAGCGGCACGATCCCCATTCCCAACGCCCGGCGGTGCCGAAGGAACAGCTCGAACACCGAACGCGGCTTCAGCTCTTCGGCCACAGCCGTCATCCGGTAGCCGTTGAGGCTCAGCCAGTGCCCGGCCGCGTCCCAGTTCCCCATGTGGGGAAGGGCGAGCACGATCCCCTTCCCGTGCTCCAGGGCGCGGTCGATGTGCTCTCTCCCGGCGATGGAGAACCGACGGTTCACCTCTTCCGGAGGCATCGTGCGCAGGGCGAACGTCTCGTACCAGTACCGCGTGTAGAGGCGGAAGCATTCCCTGGTCGCACTCTGCACGAGCGACGAGTCCGGCGGATGGCCGAGAACCTTCGACAGGTTTCCTGCCACGACCTCCCGCTGGCCCTCGGCTCGGGCGTAGTACGCGTGGAAGTACAGGTTCGCCAGGGCCAACCCAACCCGGCGGGGAAGCCGCATCCCCAGCCATTCCGCCGCGCGCATCGCCAAGAACACCGAGCGGTCGGAGGCTCCGATCCCCGGTGGCCGCTCGGCCTGGCGGATCCGAGCGACGCCGCCGGGTATCGCCTCCACGGTCACGCGGTCGTTCCCCGGGGGCTGGGCGAGCGTCGCTCCTGGGCGGCCACGTTCCAGGCTCGAACCGCCGCGGCCGCCATCGTCAGCACGACGAACGCCCACAACGCGGCAGCGAGCCACCCCGTCAACAGTCCGAAGACGAGGGTCCCGTAGCGCGTCGCACGGTAGGCCAGGTTCTCGGTCCCCCGGTACCCGAGGGCTTCGCCCCGGGCCCGCTCGTACGAGGCCACATAGGAAGCTCCCAGCCCGACCAACGCCAGGACCGCGTCGACGTTGGATCCGGACCGAGCCACCCACGCCAGCGGCACCAGGACCCCCGCATCGAACACGCGGTCCACCACTCCATCGGCGAAGCGCTCGGCGTGCCTGGTGGGTTCGACTCGCGAGGCCGGATCCATCCAGTCGCCCCCCTCGGCTCTCGCGCCGAACGCGGCGAAGAGCAACGCGGCTGACGCGCCCAACGCGGGGAGGGCGGCCAGCAACCGGTGACGCGTCAGGATCAGCGCGGCCGTGCCCGCCGAGAGGGCTCCCGACGCCGCCAGCAGCAACAGGCGACGTCTCCCTCGGCCCAGCGCCTCCCCGAAGGGCGGCTGACCAACCACGCGGGCGAGCGTACCATCCGTCCGTCCGGCCCAAGCCGTTCGATAGAATCGCCGCCCCGGGGACTGTTCATCCGAGCTCGGCGGAGCGACCAGGAAGGGACCGATGAACGTCTACGAGCCAGGCAACATTCGAAACGTCCTCTTGGTCGGCCACAGCGGAGCCGGGAAGACCACCCTCACCGAGGGGTTGGTGTTCGCAGCCGGCGCGGCCACCAGGATGGGGAGGGTCGAGGACGGCAACACGGTCTCCGACCACGACGCCGAGGAGATCCGCCGCGGCATCAGCGTGTCGCTGTCGCTGGTCCCGATCGAGTGGAACGGCGTGAAGATCAACGTCATGGACGCCCCCGGGTACGCGGACTTCATCGGCGACGTGAAGGGGGCGCTTCGCGCAGCGGACGCGTGTGTGTTCGTCGTCTCGGCCATCGACGGGGTGGAGGTCCAGACGGAGATCGTGTGGGAGATGGCCGCCGAGGCCCGCATCCCCCGGGCCGTCTTCGTGAACAAGATCGACCGAGAACGGGCCTCCTTCGAGCGAACACTGGACGGGCTGATCGCAGCGTTCGGGACCCAGGTGGCCCCCATCCAGCTCCCCATCGGCGAGGAGCACGAGTTCTCCGGGGTGGTCGACCTCCTGACCCGGCGGGCCTACCGGTACGAGTCGGGCCCGAAGGGCGAGGAGGGCGACTGGCCCGAGGACCTCACCGCCAAGGCCGAACCGTACCGGGAGCGACTGGCCGAGTCGGTGGCCGAAGCCGACGACGCCCTGCTCGAGAAGTACCTGGAATCGGGCGAGCTCACCGCCGAGGAGATCGTCCGAGGGGTCAAGGCCGGGCTGGCCGAAGCGAAGTTCTCCCCCGTCCTGGTGGGGGCCGCCGGCCGGCCGGCCGGCGTCGACCGGCTGGCTCAGTTCGTCGCCGAGGCGTTCCCGGCCCCACTGGACCGCCCGCCGGTCACCGTGATCAAGAAGGACGGCACCGAGGAGGAGCGACCCTGCGACCCGAACGGACCGCTGGCAGCGCTGGTGTTCAAGACCGTCTCCGACCCCTACGTTGGCCGCATCAACCTGTTTCGCGTCTACAGCGGCCGGATGCGTCCGGACTCCCCCGTCTTCAACGCCACCAAAAGCACGGAAGAGCGTGTGGGGCAGCTGTTCACCATGCGCGGCAAGGATCACGAGACCGTGGCGGAAGTACCGGCGGGGGACATCGGCGCCGTGGCCAAGCTCAGCCGCACGGCGACCGGCGACACCCTCTCCGTCAAGTCCGATCCCGTCACGCTTCCCCCGCTCGACCTCCCCGAACCGCTCCTGGCGATGGCCATCGAGCCGAAGACCAAGGGCGACGAAGACAAGCTGTCCACCGCCCTGGCCCGCGTGCAGGAGGACGACCCCACCCTCAGGGTGGAGCGCTCCTCCGAGACCCACGAGACCGTGATGTACGGGATGGGCGAGGCCCACGTGGAGACGATGGTCGAGCGGATGAAGCGGAAGTTCGGCGTGGATGTCCTGACCCGGCCGGCCAAGGTTCCCTACAAGGAGACGATCAAGGGCAAGGTCCAGGCTCAGGGCCGTCACGTCAAGCAGACCGGCGGGCACGGACAGTTCGCCGTCTGCTGGATCGAGGTCGGCCCCATGCCGAGAGGCGGCGGGTTCGAGTTCGTCGACAAGATCTCCGGCGGGGTCATCCCCAACCAGTTCATCCCGTCGGTGGAGAAGGGCATCGTCAAGGCGATGGCCGACGGCGTGATCACGCCCTATCCCATGGTCGACGTCCGGGTGACCCTGTACGACGGGAAGTTCCACCCGGTGGACTCCTCGGACATCGCCTTCCAGCTTGCCGGCCAGCTCGCCCTCAAGGAGGCCGCCCAGAAGGCCGGCGTCTCGCTGCTCGAGCCGATCGTGCACGTCGAGGTGCTGGTCCCGGAGTCCTACACCGGGGAGATCATCGGTGACCTCAACTCCAAGCGAGGGCGCATCCTCGGCATGGAGTCCGCCGGCGCCGGCAAGCAGCGCATCCGGGCCCTGGCCCCCCACTCCGAGATGACCCGGTACGCCATCGACCTACGGTCGATGACCCAGGGGCGGGGGGCGTTCGGCATGACCTTCGACCACTACGACGAGGTCCCCTCCCACCTCGCGGAGAAGGTCGTGGCCGAGGCGCGGAAGGAGAAGGAAGAGGGCTAGGGACCCTGCTCGAGCTCGTCCCGGAGAGCCCCCAGCCACTCCAGAGCCACCCTGTCCTTGGTCCGGCCGGCTGCTCGACGCATTCGGATCAAGTCGTCCAGGGCCGCCACTCTCGCCGCAAGACCGTCCAGATCCTCATCGGTCGCCGCCGCGTCCAAGTCAGCGAAGCCGGCGGTCCCTGCTGGCGTCCCGAGACAGTCCAGCGGGCCCGCCGATGTGGAGAACGTGAAGTGGTCACCTTCCTTCAGCGACTCGGCATCGAGTTGGAAGGGCACATCGGGTGGGGCACCTCTCGGTTTCGCCCCGAGATCGCGGAGGGCTTCAGCGAGCGCCTCCAGATTCCTGTCATCCCGCGCGTAGCAGAGGTCGAGGTCGCCGGTGATGACCGGCGAACCACGGATCGCGGCCGCGTAGCCCCCGATGACCACGAAGCGAACGCCGTGCCGGCTCAGGACCCTGAGGGCGAAGAGGGGGTCGAAGACTTCGTCGATGCCCTTCGACCGAGCTCCCTGAACACCTTCGTCCCTTCCCACTCGACCACCGCCCGACGGGCCCGCTGTCCCGGCGACATCCGAAGCCGTTCATGGATCAACGTGTGATCCACACCCCCACCCGGCCGGGGGACCGCGTCCAGCTCCAGACCACACTCCCGAAGCAGTCGATCCAGCGTATCGGCCGCCGGTGACACGACTCCGCGTTCGATCCTGGACAGGGAGGCTTGAGGCATCTCTGCCCGCCTGGCGAGCTGCCGCTGCGTGATCCCGGCCCGCCGTCGGGCCGCCCGAAGCAGCGCGGAAGACCTCATCGCTCGGTGATGATATCAGATCTGACGTCAGTTGAGGTCAGAAATGGGGCTTCAGGCGTGTGTAGGTCTGGGCGAGCGCCTCGGGCAGCACCTTCGTGTCCGCGATCACCGGCATGAAGTTGGTGTCCCCGTTCCACCGAGGGACCAAGTGCCAGTGGAGGTGTCCGGGCACGCCGGCGCCGGCCACCCGGCCCAGGTTCATCCCGAGGTTGAACCCGTCCGGCTTCGAGGACTCCTTCAGCGCACGGATCGAGCGCTGCAGGAGTTCGTCCGATTCGGCGAGCTCCGCGGCCGTCAGCTCCTCGAGCTCACCGACGTGGCGAACCGGCGCCACCATGAGATGCCCGGGGTTGTACGGGAATGCGTTGAGGATGGCGAACGCCGCGTCGCTCCGGACCAGGATGTAGGCGGCTTCGTCGTCACCGGCGGCGAGCTTCTCGCAGAAGAAGCACCCCTTGCCTTCATCCTCGGCTGTGGCTGCGCGGATGTACTCCATCCGCCAGGGCGACCACAGTCGGTCCACGCCGGGTCCTACGTGGCCGACGTCGCGGCGGGCGTCCCGGCCAGCGCGGGGAGGTCGATCCCTTCCAGCGAGCGGTCGGCCGCCTCCTTCGCCACGGCCTCCAGGAAGGCCTCGAAGGGCACGGCCCGGATCTCGTGCCCCGCGCGGTCCCGCACCGATGCGGTCCCGGCGCCCACCTCCTTGTCCCCCATCACCAGGGTGTAGGGGACCTTCATGAGCTGGGCCGCCCGGATCTTCTTCTGGACCGTCTCCCGGCTCTCGTCCACCTCGGCCCGGAGGCCGCGTTCGCGGAGCCGGGCCGCCAGCTCCCGGGCCGGCTCGGCGTGCCGGTCTGCGACCGGGACGATCCGGATCTGCTCCGGCGAGAGCCACAGCGGGAACGCGCCCGCGTAGTGCTCGATCAGGACCCCGGTGAACCGCTCGATGGTCCCCAGGATGGCTCGGTGGATCATCACCGGCCGGTGGCGCTGGTTGTCCTCGCCCATGTATTCCATGTCGAACCGCTCGGGCAGCGCGAAGTCGCATTGGACGGTGGTGAGCTGCCACGGGCGGCCGATGGCGTCCGGGAAGTCGAAGTCGACCTTGGGGCCGTAGAAGGTTCCCTCCCCTTCGGCCACGTGCCACTCGAAGCCGCTTCGGTCGAGCGCCGTCTTCAGCGTGTCCGTGGCCTTAGCCCACATCGATTCGTCCCCGATGGCCATCCCCGGCTTGGTCGACAGGCGCACCAGCGGCGCGGAGAATCCGAACGGACGATACAGCTCGAGCGTCAGCTCGAAGACCCTCAGGATCTCTTCGACCAGCTGGTCCTCGCGGCAGATGATGTGCGAGTCGTCCTGGGTCCCGCCACGGACACGGAGCATCCCGTGCAGCGTCCCCACCCGCTCGTGCCGGTAGATGGTGCCCAGCTCGAACAGTCGCATGGGAAGGTCGCGATAGGACCGCGTCTGAGACTTGTAGATCAGGACGTGGAACGGGCAGTTCATCGGCTTGACGAAGTACTCGGCGGACTCGTCCTTCATCGCCGGGTACATGTTCTCCCGGTACTTCGCCAGGTGGCCGCTGGTCTCCCACAGGATCGACTTGGCGATGTGCGGTGTGAACACCGGCGTGTAGCCGTGCCGGAGGTGAATCTCGCGATCGTAGTCCTCGACCTGCTTGCGGAAGATCCCGCCCCGCGGGTGCCAGACCGCGAGCCCCGCCCCCAGCTCTTCGGGGAACGAGAACATGTCGAGCTGTCTGCCGAGCTTGCGGTGGTCGCGGCGCTCGGCCTCTTCCAGCCGGTGGAGGTAGGCCGCGAGGTCGTCTTCCGTGGCCCACGCCGTCCCGTAGATCCGCTGGAGCTGCGGACGGGCCTCGTCGCCCCGCCAGTACGCGCCGGCCAGGCTGAGCAACTTGAACGCCCCGAGGCGGTTCGTCGAAGGGACGTGCGGGCCGAGGCACAGGTCGGCCCATCCGTCGTTGCGATAGACGCTGAACCGGTCCCCCAGAGCGCCTTCGGAGACTTCCGCCGTCTCGATGACCTCCCGCTTGTAGGGCTGGTCCGCGAACCGCTCCAGAGCCGCGGTGCGGTCGAGCTCCTCGCGGATGAAGGGTTGGCCCGCCGCCGCGATCTCCTTCATCCGGGCTTCGATCCGGCCGAGGTCCTCCGGCGTCAGCGACTCGGGGAGCTCGAAGTCGTAGTAGAACCCGTCCTCGATGGGGGGGCCGATGGCGTACTTGGCGCCCGGAGAGAGGTCGCACACGGCCTGTGCCATGACGTGGGCGGTGGAGTGACGAAGGACGTGGAGGCCGTCGGGCTCAATGGCGGATACCGGCTGCACGGTGACGTCCCGGTCGACCGGCCACGACAGGTCGACCAGCTCGCCGTCGACGCGCGCGCAGATGGCGTCGCCGGGGAGCAAGCTCCCCACCGGCGAACCGGCCTTCACCTCTTGAGGGTGCCCCTCGGGAAGCGTGACCTTCGGCATGGACAAGGATGATAGTGAGCTTTGCGAGGGCGCCGGCCGAAGCCCCGGCTACAAAAGGGTGGGCGCGGCAGGATTTGAACCTGCGACCTCTTGCGTGTGAAGCAAGCGCTCTCCCGCTGAGCCACGCGCCCGGCAACCCCAGGGTAGCACCGAAAGAATGGGCGACGGCGCGTGCCCGCGTCGCGCCGCCGCCCTCGCCGGACCTCGCGGCCCGGACGCCATTTCATCGGATAAAGGAACAAACAGTCTCGCACCCGGCCCGTCCGGTCCGCAAGACCTCACCTCCGCCGGGAGGGGGTTGTGAGCGGGCAAACGGACGTTCGGAAGCCCCCCGAGCCACCAGGGATTGTGCCGGCCGCCGCGGGATGCTACCTTGAAGTGTTTCCGCCACTCCGGGGGCCCGACCAAGAGGAGGTGACCGATGACCGTCTGCTCGGTGGTCGTCGTGTCGCGTCCTGAAAACGGTCGGTTCTCTCGGTTCTGACCCTTCCGGAATCCCCGCAGGGCGCGACGGCGCGTCTTCCACCGTCCCCGTCCCGGAGGTTCCCGTATGTCACGCGACCAACGCCATCGCGCGCGCCGCGGTGGCCCGAATTCGTTCCGATGCCGCCACTGCGGGCTGGATGTCCCCATCCAGGCCTTCGGCACGGCACACCGGAATCACTGCCCCAATTGTCTGTGGAGCCGCCATCTCGACGACGACAGCCCCGGCGACCGAGACGCCGATTGCGGTTCGCTCATGGAGCCCATCGCGATCAGCGTCCGAGGTGACGGCGAGTGGGTGCTGGTCCATCGATGCCGAGGGTGCGAGGAGCTCCGCCTGAATCGCACGGCCGGCGACGACAACCCGCTGCTCTTGCTGAGGCTCGCGGTCAAGCCGCTGGCACAGACTCCGTTCCCAATCGAACGGATCGCTCAGGTCTAGGTCACGCCTGTTGACACCGCGGGCCTCGACGGGCAGCATGCGGGCAGCCACCGCCGGCCACCATCACATGCCGCAACAACGCACCCGCTCGACTGAAACCATGGCTCCCGCCATCGTGGTCGACGCGCTGCGGTTCGAGGAGGGCCTGGTAACCGGCCGGATCCGCGAGGGAAACCAGGCCCACACTGTGACCTTCCGGGTCTCCTCCGGGCCTCTGTTCGATGGAGCAGACCCGTGGGTGCCCGTGTCACTGTTATCCGGGATGCGGACTGGCTACCAGCTGATGGCTCCCGGCCCTGTATCACCAAAGCTCCTGAAAGCAATGCCCGAGATCCAGCGCCGTTACCGCGATTTCTACCCGGATCTGCGCGAAGTCTCCATCGTGGCCGAACCCAGACAGGGGGCAGAGGGGCACAGAGCGGCAGGGGTCGCAGCGCTCTTCTCCGCAGGCGTGGATTCCTTCTACACCGCGCTCAAGCATCAGCGCCGGCTGTCCTGCCTGATCTTCGGCCGAGGCCTGAGCGCGGACACTCCACCGGCCCAGGAGGCCGCTGCCCACCAGGCCAGAGCTGCTGCCAGCGACCTCGGCCTTCCGCTGCTCGAGGTGACCACGGACCTACGGGCTTTCTCTGACCGGTACGCGAGTTGGGAGCGCTATCACGGAGCCGGCCTGGCCAGCGTGGCGTTGTTGCTGGCACCACAGATCCGAACGGTTTTCCTTCCTGGCTGGATCTGCCACGGCTTCGAGGTTCCGTTCGGCTCGCACCCGTTGCTGGATCCGCTCTGGAGCACCGAGCTCGTGGAGATCTGCTACGACGGTTTCGAGGCGAACCGTTTCGAGAAAGTGGCCAGCATCGCCCAGAACGACGCGGCTCTCCGCCATCTCAGGGTATGCACACGAGGCACGGCAGAGGTCCCGAACTGTGGGACGTGCGAGAAGTGCCTCCGGACCATGGTCGCCCTCGAGGCCGCCGGTGTGTTGGCCCGGTGTTCAACCTTCCCCTCGGACAGGGTCGATCCGGAAGCCGTGGCGGCCCTGGTCCTGCGAAAGCCGACCAAACGAGCGCAGTGGGAGCACAACCTGCGGGGCCTCGAGTCGGCCGGCTCGAACCCGCAGCTGGCACGGGCCGTACGCCAGGCCCTGACTCGAAACAAAGCCTCATCGGTGCGCCGGCTGGTGCGGGCCCTTCGTCGAAGGCGCCGCGCGCCGCGGACGGAAAGGAGCCACCCGGTCACGTAGGCGGACGCGTGGGCGCTAGAGGATTTGAACCTCTGACCTCTTCCGTGTCAAGGAAGCGCTCTCCCCCTGAGCTAAGCGCCCGGAACTCCCCATTGTAGGGGCACGCAGGGCGATGCTCAGAACTCCCAGGCGCAGTTCTCGCACAGGAACAGGCCGGCGGTCACGTTCAGGCTGTGACCGCCGCAGCGTGGGCAGCGCCGGCAGGTGCCGGCCACCGCGCAATCGATCGGATCGCTGGTCTCCCCCGGCTGGTCCCAGGTCGTGGACCCCTCCGCCGGGCGCGGCAACTGGACCGAAAGCAGGTACAGGCCCTCTCCCCCCGAGACGAATCCGTGCGGGTGTGCCGCACCCCGCCCGATCATGAGACCAGTCTTGAGCGGGATGGGGTTCTCGGCCAGCAGCGCCCTCCCGCCGCCCCTCAGCACGATCACCCACTCCTCGGAATCGGGGTGCGTGTGGGCGAACGCCACCTGGTCGGCGCCGAACCCCTGCAGCGACAGGTAATAGCCAGGGCCCTGGGCGATGGGGACCCGGCGGAAGCCCGACGGGCAGATGGCGACCAACTCCTCGGGAGAGGAGCGGAAGACGCCCAGGTTGTCGAGGACCTCGGAGAGGTCCCCGATCTTCCGCTCGATCACGGGCCACATCAAAGCAACGCCGCCCTGGAGGTGCAACCGCAGGCAGGGATGGGTGCGGAGCTTGGAAGCGGTCACCGCTCGATCAGCTCGAGCGCGGGGACCGGCTCAGACCGTTCGCCTGAGGAACGGGTAGCGGACGGGCTGGTGGATGTAGCAGTACACAGAGGAGTTGTAGACGGAGAGGGGGGTTTCGCACCGCCGGCACACCCGCCCCGCCTCGAACCGGCGAGGCGGCCTGCCTTCGCCTTCTGGACGTTTGGTTCGGAGTCGGAAGCCTGGCATGAAGGGAAGCCAAGTGTCCGTTAGCGTGGTCGACCCGTCTACGGGCCCGCGGCCTATTTGGGGTTAGGTCGAAAGGCTCGGTGCGCTCGGTCAGGAGCCGGAGAGCGGGCGATCGGAGGTGGAGGCGGGGAGCGGAATTGAACCGCTGTAAGAGGTTTTGCAGACCTCTGCCTAACCACTCGGCCACCCCGCCGGGGTGCGTTCAAAGCACCGGAGAGTGTACGCGTGACCCTCAAATGGCGACATACGGGTTGTGCGAAAGTTACCGCCGCGGCATCCGGCGGAAGGGGGAATGGTGGGTTGTAGAGCGCTGGGGGTAGCTGTCGCCGCCTTCGCGGCATTGCTGCTGGTAGCCAACGGATCTGCCGGGTCGCCTGAACCCTCGGCGCCTCCCGGGGAGTCTCCCGACCACGGGTTGGCGGTCTCGATCGAGCGCCTCCGGAGCGGCGGGATCGTGGCGGCCGTGGAACGGCTCAGGGCCGCCGGGCCGGCCGGCTGGACCGCCCCCCAGGACGAGGTCCGGAACTTCGAAGTCCTCGGCCACCACGATCTCGGCGGCGGAGGGTTCAACGCGGACGTCTGGCTGCACGGGACGACCGCGTACGTCGGTGTATGGGGCCGCGACCCCGCCGAGGACATCCCCTGTCCCGCCACCGGGGTGAAGGTCGTCGACATCGCCGATCCAACCGCCCCGGTGCTCGTGGGCGTCCTGCCGAACCCGGTGCTGACCACGGCCGAGGACGTCGTCGTTCGCACCGTGGCCACGCCCTACTTCACCGGCGACCTGGCGGTCGTGGGCATCCAGTCGTGCGGTGGGTATCGCGACGTGTTCCGCGGGCTCCAGTTCTACGACGTGACGAACCCGGCCGCTCCGATCGAGCTCGGTCAGTGGGAAGTGGTCCGGCCGACCATGGGGTGCCACGAGGTCGATCTGGTGCAGACCCCGTCGGGGCGAGTGCTGGCCGCATGCGCGACTCCGTTCGCGGAGCAGTACGACGCCGGCGAGCCGCTCGCCATCATCGACGCCACCAAGCCTTTGGCGCCGGTCAAGATCGCGACGTATACAGACACGCTCGAGATCGGGTTCGGATGCTACTCGCTCTCGTTCGCCCACAGCGCTCGCTTCGCCCAGCAGGGGCGGAGGCTGTACGTCTCGTATTGGGACGCGGGGACGATCGAGCTGGACATCTCGAACCCTGCCAACCCGGTCTTCGTGAACCGGACGCAACTCCTGCTGGACGAGGACCGCGACAACCACTCGATGACCGAGGTTGGCGGACGATGGTTGATCATCAACCCAGAGGACACGTCGCCCAATGTCTGCGGGCCGATCTCCGGCGGATGGGGCGAGGCCTGGCTCTACGAACGCCGGAACGGCCAGACCAGGCAGCGAGGCAGATTCGCCACTCCGAACTCTCAATCCACTAGGACGGACGGCATCTACACCGTCCACAACACGGAGGTCTGGGGAACCAATCAGGCGTTCTCGTCCTGGTACTCGGACGGGATCAGGTGGTGGCAGTTCTCCAAGAACGGGCAGACCCGGGAACACGGCTACTTCATCCCGCCGGCCGTCCCGGACCCGAACGGCTACTGGCCGACGGAGCCGCTGGTGTGGGGTGTGGCGATCTCGCCCGAGCTGGATCTGGTTCTGGCGAGCGACATCAACGGCGGCCTGTACATTCTGCGGCCGACCGGTCTCTGACCCGGTGGTCTCTTCCCCCTGGTCAGGCGCCGCAGGCCTCCGCCACCGGCCAGCTTCCCCAGCCGGAATGCTCCACGGTCCACGCGGCTACGGCCACGTTGGCCTCGGCATCGAACACTGAGGCGCCGCCCCATCCGGCCGCCTCGGAGAGCGACTCCCAGGTAGTGGGGATGAACTGAAAGACTCCGGCCGCTCCGGTGTAGGGGTTCTCGGCATGCGGGTCGAATCCCGACTCCGCCTCCGCCACGCATAGCGCGACATCCACCTGCTTCTGGCCCAGCGGAGCGAAGTAGTCGCCGATGAGCGCCTTCACCGCCTCGGGGCCCGGATCCGGTGGCTTCGGGGGATCCGGGCTCGGGTCGGGGTCGGGCGCCGGGGGCTCGCTCTGTTTCTCGCCCAGTTGTGCGACCAGGGCAGCGGCCTCCCCGCGGTCCCGGGCGAGCTGGTCGGCCAGGGCCCGCTGGAGGGCCAAGCGGTCGCCCAGCTCGGCTGCCAGCCCTTCCAGCTGGCCCAGGGCCGCCCGGGCGTCGTTTCGCAGGTCCTCGAGCCGTGCCTGCTGCCCTCCCAACCTGGTCCGCTCCGAATCCAGTTGGAGGATGAGATCCGCGTCGCTCCCTCCAGCAGGCTCACCGGCGGAGTCATGTAGATCTGGGCCGCCCGTCGGTTCAGGGCCTCCTGCCGGGAACGGATCGCCGACCCCAGGGCCGTCGCCCGTCCCGCGGTGGCCTCCAGATCGGCCTGGATGGCCCGCATCTCCCGTTGCCGGATGGCGATGTGGCCCAGGAGCGCGTTGAGCTCGGCATCCAGAGCACGGCGCTCAGCGTTGGCCGCGTCGATCCGTTGGGTGATGGAGTCCAGCTTCTCTTTGGCACCCTCGAGCCCGGTGGGCTGCTCGGCGTGGGCGGAGAACCCGGGGAGCGCCAGGAGCAGGACCAGCACGGCGGACGCCAAGGCCCCGCGGCGGCCCCGGACAGACCTGTGCGGGCGATTCACATGAGAACGCCTATCTCATCGACGGGCTCGGAGTCAAACGGCCGAGCGAACGACGAGATTGGAGCCAGCGGCGGACCCGTTGAAGGCCTCCGCGGTGTGCGGCACCTGGGAACTGGATGGCCAGCGGGTCCATATTGACTGGTTCAGGGAAGCCGGCAGGCCGCCACGGGAAGGCCCTGGAGGCGGAGGTCACGCGCCTCTCCTCCATCCTCGATCGCGACCTCCGCGCGGCGGTGGGCGTCGCGTAGGGAGATCAGCGGCTGGCCGACCGCTTGTACTGACGCACCGATAGCGGGATGAAGATCGCCAGGATGGCGCCGACCCAGATGAGCGTGTAGAGAACCGGATTCTCCAACGACCACACGCGCGGCCGTGGCAGATTGCCGGTATTGCCGAACGCCTCCCGCACCGCCTGCGCGACCGACGAAACGGGGTTCCACTCCGCAAAGGTCCGGAGGGGTCCGGGCAGGAAGTCGCTGCGCACGAACGTATTCGCGATGAAGGTCAGCGGGAAGATGAACATGAACGAAGCGTTGTTGACGACCTCCACCCTTCCCACCTTCAATCCGACGAAGGCCAAGATCCAGGACATCGCATACGCGAACAGCAGCAACAGGAGGAATCCCCCGATCGCCGGAACGGGGGAGGTCCTGATCCGCCACCCGACGATCAAGCCAGTTATGGACATCACGAAGATCGACGCCGAATTGAAGCCGATATCACTGGTCGTGCGACCCACCAGGACGGCGGAGCGAGCCATCGGCAACGATCGGAATCGATCGATGATGCCCTTGGTCATGTCATCGGCGAGCCCCACTCCCGTGAACGTCGACCCGAAGATCACCGTCTGGACGAAGACGCCCGCTATCAGGTACTCGCGATAGGACACGCCCGGGATGTTGATCGAGCTCCCGAACACGTAGGCGAAGAGCACCACGAACATGATCGGGGACATCAGGGTCCAGACGAGGATATCGGGCACGCGCTTGATCTTGATGAGGTTGCGCTTCGCGACCACGGCGCCGTCTGCGAGCGTGAGGGCGAGCTTCGTCATCTCACGGCCTCCTTCTCTCTGGCTTCCCTGCGTTCACCTTCGCGGCCGTCGCGCCTCCCGTCGGGAGATTCTGCGGCCTCTTCGGCCGCGTGGCCGGTCAGCGACAGGAACACGTCGTCCAGGGTTGGGCGCCTCAAGCCGACGTCGTCGACGGGGATGGCTCGGTCCTTGAGCTGCTGAAGGACCAGGCGCAGGACGTCCACGCCGCCGGTGACGGAGGCCGTCACCGTGCAGGTCTGCTCCTCGACCCGGATCTCACCGGCCGACAGCTCCGCGAGCAGCGCCCGAGCAGCCCGGATATCTCCGGCCTCCGCGAGGACGACCTCGATCCGCTCCCCACCGATCCGGGTCTTGAGCTGATCCGGCGGCCCTTGGGCGATCATCCGGCCCCGGTCGATCACAACGACGTCGTCCGCGAGCCGATCGGCCTCCTCCATGTACTGGGTGGTCAGCAGTGCGGTCGATCCGCCGCGCACGAGCTCCTGGATCGTTTCCCACATCTGAGCGCGGCTGCGTGGGTCCAGCCCGGTGGTCGGCTCGTCGAGGAACAGGACGTCGGGGGCGGCCACCAGGGCGGCGGCGAGGTCGAGGCGGCGTCGCATCCCCCCCGAGTACGTCTTCGCCGGCCGATCGGCGGCATCTGCGAGGTCGAACCGCTCGAGGAGCTCGCGGGCGCGGTCGCGCGACTTTCGCGCCCCGAGGTGATAGAGGCGGCCCACCATCTCGAGATTCTCGTAGCCCGTCAGATACTCGTCGACCGCGGCGTTCTGCCCGGACAGTCCGATTCGCTCCCGTACCTCGTCCGGCTGGGTCGCGACGTCCAGGCCCGCCACGGTGGCCGTCCCCCCGTCGGGCTCGAGCAGGGTCGTGAGGATGCGGACGGCCGTCGTCTTGCCGGCCCCGTTGGGCCCCAGCAATCCGAGGATCGTCCCTCGGGGAACCGCCAGATCGAGGCCATCCAGGGCGGTCACTTTGCCGAACCGCTTCACCAGACCCGATGTTCGGATCATCTCGGTCATGAGGCTCCTTTCGCTTCAACGGGCGGTGCGCTCTCTCCTTGGGAACGGACGAGAGCTCGAGAATCATCCTTGGGTCGGATCCGGTCTCCGAATTGCCAACGGGCTGGAGGCTACCGATCGAGCCGCCAAACTCGGGCGAAGAGCGTCATCCTAGCGGGTCAGGACGCGGCAGCCTGGGACCTGAGCGGAGGGCGAGAGGGGGTGAAGCGTGACCGGGTCGATCTTCGAACCAGCCGGGCACGACCTCTACGTGCCGACCGAGGTAGCTCTGGGGCCGTGGACGGACCAGCCGATGCATGGCGGTCCGCCGGCGATGTTGATGGCGCGAGCGATCGAGCGCTTCCAGTCCGATGGGGACATGGTGGTCACGCGCATCACCATCGAGCTTCTCCGACCGGCCGGCAGAACGCGCCTCGCTGTCCGGTGCCGAGCGGTGCGTCCTGGCCGTAAGGTCCAGCTGGTCGAGGCGTCGCTCTGGCGCGAGGACGACGAAGTGGCGCGGGCGACCGCGCTCCTGATTCGACGCGCCGCGGCCACGGTCGATGTGCTGGAGAACCATGACCCACCTCCCCATGCCCTGGCGGAAGCGTCCGGCCGGTGGCAGGGCGTGTATCGACCGGGTCCGGCCTATCACCGGCTCGGCGTCGAGATCAGGACGCCCCCCGATGCACGCGGGCGGGTTGCCCCGAACTGGGCGTGGTTCCGCCTGAAGTTGCCCTTGGTCCCCGGCGAGGAGCCAAGCGCGCTGGTACGTGTTTGCGCGGCGGCCGATTTTCCCAACGGGATCAGCTACGTCGTCGACCCGCGCAGGGCCTCCTACGTCAACCCCGACCTCACCGTCTATGTGCACCGGTTGCCGATCGGCGAGTGGGTCCTGGTGGATGCGCGGACGTGGCTTCAGCCGCGAGGCGCGGGCGTGGCTGAAGGTGCGCTCTACGACGAGCAGGGCAGGATCGGACGGAGCATGCAAGCGCTACTGCTCGAACCGGCCGCCCGATGACTCCTTCCATGAACGAGGGAAGCGCGCTCCTCGGCGACTTCGAGACGATCGTTCGGGAAGCACGCTCCCTCTTGGAGGGCCGGGGAGCTATGTTCTCGGGAGCCGAAGGGGAGACCGTCGAAGGAGAGACACGATGAAAGCGATCGTCCAGAGTAAGTACGGCTCCGCCGACGTCTTGGAATTCAAGGACATCGCGGCTCCCGTGGCCGGGGAGAACGACGTGCTGGTCCGGGTGCAGGCGGCCGGCTGCGGCCCGGACGTATGGCATCTCATGACGGGGAAGCCGTACTTCGCGCGCCTAGTGGTCGGATTCCGCAGACCGAAGATCAGCGTCCGGGGTTGGGACGTCGCGGGGCGTGTCGAGGCGGTCGGCTCGGCAGTCACCGCGTTTCGTCCGGGCGACGAAGTGATGGGCAACGTGGAGGGTTCCTTCGCGGAGCTCGCCATCGCCCGTCCGGACAAGATCGTCCCGAAGCCGTCCAGGCTCACCTTCGAGCAGGCGGCGGCCGTTCCCATCTCGGGTGTCACCGCTCTCCAGGCCCTCCGCGACCAGGGAGAGGTGCGGCCGGGGCAGAAGGTGCTGATCATCGGCGCGGCCGGAGGGGTGGGCTCGTTCGCGGTGCAGATCGCCAAGGCGTTCGGCGCGGAGATCACCGGGGTGTGCAGCACGACGAAGGCGGACCTGGTCCGGTCGATCGGCGCCGACGACGTGATCGACTACACGAGTGAGGACTTCGCGGACGGCGCGCATCGTTGGGACTTGATCGTAGACACGGCGGGCCGCCGCCCATTGTCACGACTGCGCCGCGCCCTCACCCCGAAGGGCATCCTCGTGATCGTGGGGGGCGACGGCGGTGGGCCCTGGACCGGAGGCTTCTTCCGCGGGGTACTCCGAGCGCCCCTCATGTCCCTGTTCGTTGGTCAGAGGCTAGGCGGACTCAATGCGAAAGTGAATCAGGGGGACCTGCGGACGTTGGGCGAGCTGATCGAGGCCGGCAAGGTCACGCCGCTGATCGACAGAACGTATCCGCTCATCGAGGCCCCCGAGGCGATTCGGTATCTGGAAAGAGGCCACCCAGGCGGCAAGGTCGTCATCACCGTGTGACACCGTGGATCAGCGAACGTAGTCGCTCTCAAGCCAGGCGACGACATCAGCCGCATTTCGCCCGGGCTCGAGTACGGGGTAGAAAACCTTGACGATGCGGCCTCCTCGTGCGATCAAGGTCAGCCGCTTGTAGAAGGTCCGGCCGCCCGCATTGAAGGCGGGCAGGCCAAGTGCAGCCGCCAATTGCCGCGTCGGGTCCGAGATCAGCCGATCGTGCAGCCCGACGCGCGCCGCGAAGTCGCGTTGCTCATCCACTGTCTGCACGCTCAACCCCGCGATCTCGGCTCCGAGATCGCGCAGCCGGCCGTGGTGGTCGCGGAAGCCACACGACTGGGCAGTGCAACCGCGTGCGCCAGGGATGAGATCCCAGCCCGGAACCGGCGCATCGGGCAATCCGGTCGCGTGCGGATAGATGAAGAGGACGAGGAGTTCGCTCGCCAGCTCGGCCAGATCGACCGCCCCCGCCGTCGTCTCGAGCGTGAGCGCGGGCAAGGGTCCGCCGATCAGGCTGCTAGCGACGCGATCGTCATCTTCCCCCTGCGTGTCCTGCCGGGTAGCTTCCGCGCCGCTCATCCAAGCCAAGAATAGGCGAAGGGCAGGACGACTCCGCGGTAGATCCGAACCGGTCACCAAACCGGGATGCGATCAGGCAAGGTCGAAGCGATCGAGGTTCATGACCTTGTCCCATGCACCCACGAAGTCACGCACGAACTTCTCCTTCGAGTCGTCGCATGCGTAGACCTCAGAGATGGCTCGGAGCTGGGAGTTCGAACCGAAGACGAGGTCGACGGCCGTGGCGGTCCACTTGACCTCCCCCGTCGCCCGATCGCGACCGTCGTACACGTGCTCCTCCGAGAGGGACGTCTTCCACTCCGTGCTCATGTCGAGTAGGTTCACGAAGAAGTCGTTGGTCAGCGTCTCGGGCCGGTCGGTGAGGACGCCGTGTCGGGATTGCCCGAAGTTGGCGTTGAGGGCACGCATGCCGCCGACGAGCACCGTCATCTCCGGAGCGGTCAGCGTCAAGAAGTTGGCCCGCTCCACCAGCAGGGTCTCCGGCGCCAGCTTGTCTCCGGATCGAAGGTAGTTGCGGAACCCATCGAAAGTCGGTTCGAGCACGGCGAACGACTCCACGTCGGTCTGCTCCTGCGAGGCGTCCCTGCGCCCCGGGGCGAACGGAACTGTCACGTCGTGCCCGGCGTTCTTCGCCGCTTGCTCGACGGCCGCGCACCCGCCCAGAACGATCAGGTCGGCGAGCGAGACCTCCTTCCCGCCGGACTGTGCGCTGTTGAAGTCCTGCTGGATCCCCTTGAGGGTCTGCAGCGCCTTGGCCAGCTCGGTGGGGTCGTTGACCTCCCAGTCCCGTTGCGGCGAAAGGCGAATCCGTGCCCCGTTGGCCCCGCCACGCTTGTCGGTGCCGCGGAAGGTGGCCGCCGACGCCCACGCGGTGAAGACCAGCTGAGAGATCGACAGTCCGAGGAGCTCGCCCTTGAGGGCAGCGATGTCCTCCTCCCCGATCAGTTCATGATCGACCTCGGGAACGGGGTCCTGCCACAGCTGCGGCTCAGGGACCCACGGGCCGAGGAGCCGTGAGACGGGTCCCATGTCGCGGTGAATAAGCTTGTACCACGCCCTGGCGAACGCATCGGCGAGCTGGTCCGGATTCTCGTGGAAACGCTTCGCGATCGGCCCGTAGATCGGATCGAGCTTCAGTGCGAGGTCCGTCGTCAGCATCATCGGGGCGTGCCGCTTCGACGGATCGTGAGCGTCGGGCACGGTGCCCTGGGCCTCGGGATCCTTGGAAGTCCACTGGTTCGCACCCGCGGGGCTCGAGGTCAGCTCCCAGTCGTACTTGAACAGGTTGTCGAGGAACCCGTTGTCCCACTTCGTCGGCTCGTTGGTCCATGCGCCCTCCAGCCCGCTGGTGATCGTGTCGGGGCCCTTGCCGGTGCCGAAGGTGTTCCTCCAGCCGAGGCCCTGCCCCTCGAGGGGGGCACCCTCGGGTTCCGGACCGAGGTACTCGAGCGCGGGGGCGGCGCCATGGGTCTTGCCGAACGTGTGTCCCCCCACGATGAGCGCCACCGTCTCCTCGTCGTTCATCGCCATGCGGCCGAACGTCTGCCTGATGTACTTCGCTGCTTCGGGCGGGTCGGGGTTGCCGTTGGGCCCCTCCGGATTCACGTAGATCAGGCCCATGTGATCGGCGCCGAACGGCCCCTGGATATCCCCCTCGCCGCCGTGACGTTCGTCTCCAAGCCAGGTGTCCTCGGGCCCCCAGAAGATCTCGTCGGGCTCGAAGATGTCCTCTCGCCCGAAGCCGAAGCCGAACGTCGTGAACCCCATCGACTCCATGGCCACGTTGCCGGCGAAGATGATCAGGTCGGCCCACGAGAGTTTCCGGCCGTACTTCTGCTTGATCGGCCAGAGCAGCCGGCGGGCCTTGTCGAGGCTCGCGTTGTCGGGCCAGCTGTTCAGAGGGGCGTAGCGCTGGGCGCCGGTGCCGCCGCCGCCCCGGCCATCGGCGATGCGGTACGTGCCCGCGGCGTGCCACGACATCCGGATGAAGAGCGGCCCGTAGTGGCCGTAGTCGGCCGGCCACCAGCCCTGCGAATTCGTCATCAGCTCGACGAGATCCTGCTTCAGCGCCTCGACGTCGAGCGTCCTGAACTCCTCTTTGTAGTTGTAGTCCTCGCCCATCGGGTTGGACCGGGGCGAGTGCTGGTGCAGAACCGAGAGGTCAAGCTGATCCGGCCACCAGTCCTTGTTCGTCCTGGGCCGATGGGCCTTGGGAGTCGGGGACGGGATGACTGGGTTCTCGGTTTCGCTGACGCTCTGAGTGTCGTCCTTCCGGTCAGACACGTCGGTCCTTCTCCTCTCTCTCTATTTCTCTCTCTATTTCCCGCTGATGGGTCTTTCTAGCTTGGTCGCTTTCGCGCCTCAGCCGCTCCCGCCCACCGAAGCCTCCGACCGATCTCGGAGTTCCTCCAGCAATTGGTGGATTGGGCGGAGCTCCTCTCGCACGATGCGGCGGATGAGGTCCGGCAGCGGCTCGGCAGCCGCGAACCCTCCCGGTGCAGCCCGCGGGATCGGCTCCGGCACGGACGACGTTCCAGCTTCGTTCACATCGGCTCCCTCCTGCCGAAATCCGGCCATGATCGAGACTTCGTCCTGATCTAGACCCACTCTTGACCAGGCCGCGCTCTCTCGCAACTCCCCTGCTCAGAGGACCCGGGCTGCTATCGTTCGGGCATGCAGGCCGATCGGACGCGCAGCCGGGTGGAGCAGATGGTGGAAGCCATGGCCTCCCGAGGCCACCGGGTCACCCCCCAGCGCCTGGCCATCCTGGAGGTCCTGGCCAAGAGCGAGGGGCACCCGACGGCGAACCAGGTCCTCCGCCGGGTCCAGCGCCGGTTCCCGATGGTGGGCAAGGCCACCGTGTACAACACCATCCAGCTCCTGAAGGACCTGGGCCAAGTCCTCGAGCTCAAGTTCCGGGACGCCGCGAACCGCTACGACGGCAACATGCCCGAGCCGCATCCCCATCTCGTGTGCACCAGGTGCGGCCGCATCGACGAGGTTATGAGTCCCTCCCTCCACGACACGGCCAGCCGAGTAGCCGACGAGGTCGGATACGAGTTGCTTTCGCACCGGTTCGACGTGTACGGGTTCTGCCCTTCGTGCAAGCGCAAGGTCGACCGCACCGAGGGAAAGCCTAGATCCGACGTCGTCGCCGGATAATCGATCTCAAGCCTGTCGGACCCCAAGATCGCGTGCGGTACGCGACGTTCCGCGTGGGATCCTCGGTCACCACATTCACGCTGCTTGGGTTGGTATACGTGCCGCTGGAGTTGGCAGCAGCGGCGGCGGCGGGGCTGCACGTGGCCGGTGCGGCCTGGGTGCGGCCGGAGAGCGGGGGTCGCGAGGGCCGCTCGGATCGGATAGCGGCTCGTGACCTGGCCTTCTATGTTGTCAAGCTGCCTGCTCGAGCCTCCTGCCGTCCATGAGGAGATGCCGGTAGACCACGTTCGACAGGTGCCGCTTGAGGCATCGCATGGCCTCCTTGGAGGACTTCCCAGCCTCGCGCTGGCGGGTCAGGTAGGCCTTGGCCTCGGGGGTGGTTCGGGACTGGACCAGGGCGATGTAGTGGAGCGCCCAGTTCAGCTGGCGGTTCCCTCTTCGGTTCAGCCGGTGCCGATGGGTCTGACCCGACGAGGCCGCCAGGGGCGCCGTTCCCGAGAGCAAGGCAAAGGAGGCCTTGGACCGGATCCTCGACACCTCACCCACCTCCCCCAGGATCTTGGCCGCGATAAGCGGCCCGACTCCGGGGATCTGGGTCAGCGTGGTGTCAACCTCCCGAATCCTGTCGGCGATGCGGTGGTTGGCCTCGGCGATCTCCGCCTCCAGCCGCAAGATGTCGCGTAGGCGGTGGCGCACGAGCTCTGCGCGAACCGAGCGGTCTTTGACGACGAGAGAGCGGGCCCTTGCCACGTGCTGCCTGGCTCGGAGGTTCGGGACTGTCTCCTCGTAGCCAGGGTGGAGGACAACCAGATCGGCATGGACGCGGTTGGCTACCTGGGTTCTTGCCCGAACGAGCTGGTCACGGTGGTCGACCAGCAGCCTGAGATCGACGAGCAGGGCGGTCCGCCTGGCTGAGGGCAACGTGTCTTCGGCCGCCACCACCCGGGCGATGGCCACGGCGTCGATCGGATCCGACTTGCCCTTCGAGCGCCGGCACCGCTCCACGTGGGTGAGCGAGGGGGAGACCTCCCGGACGTCTTCGCCTTGTCCCAGCAATCGGCTCGCCGCTGCCGATCCGTAGTGCAGCGCTCCCTCGATCCCGATCCTGCGCGGCCGTCCCTGCCGGTTCACCCACTGAAGGAGAGACCGGTGCCCTTTAGGGTCGTTGTTGAACTCGCGGACATCGATGACCCTGCCGAGGGCGTCCACCGACGCCGCGGCGAGAGTGCCCTTGTGCGAATCGATCCCGATCGCCACCTCCACGCTGGCCTCCTTTCGACGGCCGACCTACGATGGTGGCTGGCGGAGGACAAGCAGGCGTCGGGGACGACCCAGCCTTCTATCAAGTCACTTCCGCCGGCCCGGTTCCGGCCGGAGGGACGACCAGGTCAAAGGTCAGCGGCTCAGTCGTGGGCCGCGACTTGCGGTTTCAGAGTCACCTCCGGCCGGTTCCGGACACTCTCGCCCAAAGGCGGAACCACCGTGGGATTTCATACGCCTGCGGCTTCTTTCATACGCCTGCGGCTTCTATTGGAGCGGACGACGGGATTCGAACCCGCGACCCCCACCTTGGCAAAGGTCGCTCTGTTCGTCCACGACTGTTCGCCTCGGTTCATCGTGGCAGGTCGAGGGCAGGTTGCGGCTCTCGCGAACGCTCCCGGATCGCAGCGAACGACCGCGAACAGAGGAGATTGGGGCGAGATATGGGGCGAGTTCGGGGGCGCGTGAGCGGCGGATTCATGAGGAGCGACCAGTCGGCCGCCGCGTTCAGCTCGCGCGATGAGCTGGACAACCCTCGCCCCCCGGATCCGCCGTCCGGCGACGCCGATAATCCAAACCCAGTGTTCCCGGAATCGTAAGGAATCGCCTGGGCCAGCCTCCTCTGACGTGGTTACGATGCAGCCCTGGCCTCGGGCGCCTCCCCGCCCGCGTGACGTTGACGACTCGATAGGAGGAGATCGAATGGACGGTGTCCGTCGACTCGTCGGCAAGACTCGCCCGCGGTCCCTGGTAGTGATATGTGTGGCCCTCTCGCTTGCCGTTGTCGCTGCAATTCCAGCGAAGTCAAACGCACAGGGTGGGGCCACCGGGTGGTCGATCGTCTCCAGTCCGAACGCGGAGGGTTACAACTGGCTCCAGGCTGTCGACGCCTCGGCGAGCGACAACGCGTGGGCGGTCGGGTTCTACATCGGCACTGAGGGGGTGTACGAGACGCTCGCGGAGCGATGGGACGGCTCGGCGTGGAAGCTGGTCCAGACCCCCAACGTGGGGGCGAACGGCGATTGGCTGAACGGGGTGGTGGCGGTGTCTCCCTCCGAGGCGTGGGCGGTCGGCTACACGGGCGGCGACCCGGCCACCTACACGTCGACCACCCTGGTCGAGCACTGGACCGGGTCGGCCTGGTCTGTGGTCCCCAGTCCCAATCCCAGCAAGGATCCCCTTTACGGTGCCAACCAACTCAACGATGTGCGTGCCTTCGCCCCGAACGACGTGTGGGCCGCCGGTTGGCAGTGGGTCCCCAGCGGCTCCGCGCCCCTGGTCGAGCGCTGGGACGGCAGGCGGTGGAGGGTATCGAAGACGCCGAACACCGGTTTCAAGGAGCTTCATGCATTGGACGGGACGTCCTCCAGCGACATCTGGGCCGTGGGGCACACGTTGGCCATCGATGAGGGGCACCAGTCCCTGGCCATGCATTGGGACGGTTCGTCCTGGGCCGTCGTCCCCACCCCGAAGCTTCCCTTCGACAACTTCCTCAACGACGTCGCGGTGGTCAGCTCGACGGATGTCTGGGCCGTCGGCTTTTCAATCACTCGGAGCCAGGACATCCAGCCGCACTACCTCCACTGGGACGGGTCCGCGTGGGCGGTGGTACCCAGTCCGCACCTCTCGTCGACCTACAACGTTATCCAGTCGGTGGCTACCGTCTCCGGGAACGATGTCTGGGCGGCCGGATATCGAACCGTCGATGGCCACCAGGTCGTCACGTTCGTCGAACGCTGGGACGGAGCTCAGTGGCGCATCGATCCAACGCCCAACCTGCCTGGTGGGGGGAACTACCTCAGCGGGGTGAGTGTGGATCCCGGAGGTGGGCTATGGGCTGCCGGGTACTTCTATCCGAGCGACGCCAGTAAATTCCGGACGCTCATCCTGCACCGGTCGCTCGCATGAAGCTTGACACCGGGGCGCGGCTCTGCCGCCGGCCATGGAGCGATCACCAACCGTGTGTCGGAGCTTCCTCGGTAGTTTGCTGGCCTTCGAGTTGGCGCGGACTGACTCGCCGCGCGCCCACCGGGTCCACACCGTAGACTGCGTTCGATCCGCCGCGGCTTCCTCACGGACTTGACCCAGTACGGCGGAGTGCATGGGCATCGCGCATCGTCTGTCAAGTCATCTGCCCACCGCGCCGACGCAACCATCTCTTACCTCCTTTTCAGTCGCGGCAGGCAGCCGGTGAGCCGACCGCGATTCCACAAGCCGGATCCGTGCCCTGGTAGACGCCCACTTCCCACGAATCCTTGCTCGGTTGGCGCATCGACCCTGTGCCCCCTGACGCCCGGACGCTACGTCGGAACTCATGGACAAGCCATGGACAACTCGTGGACAAGCGGCGACCCGACGGCGTCGCAGGGAGTGCCAAAAGGCCTGGCCAGAAGACCTTCTGTGTTGGAGCGGACGACGGGATTCGAACCCGCGACCCCCACCTTGGCAAGGTGGTGCTCTACCAACTGAGCCACGTCCGCGTGGCAGCCATTTTACGCTAGCGGCCGGTCGAGCCGAACCCCCCAGCACCCCGCTCCGAGGCCGGTAGTTCGTCCGCCCACACCGCGTGGACCGAGGCAACCGGCACGATCACGAGCTGGGCGATCCGGTCTCCCCGTGCGATCTTGACCGGTTCGTCCCGGTCGAGGTTCACCACTGCGCAGCTCAGCTCCCCGCGGTACCCGGAGTCGATCAGGCCCGGGGAGTTCGCCAGCGTCAGCCCGTTGCGTCCGGCCAGGCCCGAACGCGGCAGCACCAGCCCCGCGTAGCCCTCCGGGATGGCCACGGCCACCCCCGTGGGGACCATGGCCCGCTCCCCCGGCTCGACCACAACGTCGACGTTCGATCGCAGGTCCAGCCCCGCGTCACCCGGATGAGCGCAGCCCGGCAGGGGAACCGTCGAATCCAGCCGTTTGAACTTGAGCCTCACCGCTGACCCCTAGCTGCAGCCGCTGGTCGAGCCGCACGACGTGCACACGTAACACGACCCAGCCGGCTGCATCTTCGACCCGCACGCGTAGCACAGGGGCGCGTCCAGGGCCCTCGCCGTCGAGCCCTCGGCGGGCGGGACCTCCGAAAGGTCGATCAGCCGCGGCTGATCGGCATCGCCCGCTGGTGTGCTCGCTTGGCCGTTCGCGTACTCCTTGCGCTCGTCGATCGCCTGGATGCCCAGCGCGGCTCGCTTCTCCGGCGTGAGGTACTCGAGGGCGAGGCGCCGGAAGATGTAGTCGACCAGCGACGACGCGAACCGGATGTCCGGGTCGTTGGTCATCCCGGAGGGTTCGAACCGAGTGTTGATGAACTTCTGCACGTAGGTCTCGAGCGGCACCCCGTACTGGAGAGCGATCGAGACGGCGATGGCGAACGCGTCCATCACGCCCGAGAGGGTCGATCCCTGCTTGGCGACCTTGAGGAAGATCTCGCCGACGCCGTCGCCAGGGTACTCCCCCGCCGTGATGTAGCCCTCGGCGTCCCCCACCGTGAAGGAGAAGGTCTTGGCAGGCCTGGCGGCGGGGAGCCGGCGCCGGATCGGCTTGCCCGGCAGCTCGACTCCGGGCTCCAGGAGCTTGGCGGACGTTCCCTTCCTCTTGTCGGCCGACAGCGGCTGGGCCACCTTGCAGTTGTCGCGGTAGATGGCGATGGCCTTCAGGCCGAGGCGCCACCCCTCCACGTACAGCTGCTCGACCTCTTCGACGGTCACGTGCTCGGGCATGTTGACCGTCTTGGAGATGGCCCCGGAGATGAACGGCTGCGCCGCGGCCATCATCTTCACGTGCCCCATGTAATGGATGGCACGCTCCCCCATCGAGCAGTCGAACACCGGGTAGTGCTCTTCCTTCAGGTTCGGGGCTCCCACCACCGTGTTGTGCTCGGCGATGTAGGCGACGACGCTCTGCACCTGGTCGTCGGAGTGCCCGAGGCGACGCAGCGCTCGAGGGACCGTCTGGTTGACGATCTGCATGGTCCCGCCGCCCACCAGCTTCTTGGTCTTGACCAGCGCGAGGTCCGGCTCGATGCCC
>WNFV01000580.1_pt1 | contig 49080 bp, 40 predicted proteins | sample 5400101 | NCBI WGS metagenome assembly WNFV01 (sample SAMN13153361, study PRJNA577476) | soil metagenome | isolation source: 115 cm soil or saprolite under grassland replicate 1 | place: USA:California | collected 2016-06-15
GGCCGGCACCGGCGATCTGCGCCCGAGGCCGCCGCGCTCCCCGCCGAGGTTCATCCGATACGCCCATAGATCAGCAACGAACCAGCCGGACGCTCGCGACGCAAGTCACTCAATCGCATGTGCGAACGACGGGACTAGCAAGACTGAGCGGGCGGCCGGATACCGGTGCAGGATCCGGCCGCCCGCGAGCCGCGACGACGCGGACTATGTGGCAGCCAGCGATCGCCTTGCCTCAGGCGGCGGAGTTCGCGGCGAAGTCGACGTCGGCGGTGTGCACCGTGCCCGCGGTCCGGCCGGGAGCAGTGTGGTACTGCCAGTACAAGTTCGTGTGGGCGATGACCTTGTCGGGCGGCGGCGCGCCGTACGGCGAGAGGTCCTCCGTCGTGTGGGCGTCGCCGACCAGCGTCGCGTCGTAGCCGCGGATGATCGCGCCGTGGAGTGTCGACCGGATGCACTCGTCTGTCTGCGCGCCCGCGACAACGAGCCGGCCGATGCGGCGCGCGGCGAGCACCGACTCCAGGTCGGTCTCTTCGAAGGAGTCGCCGTACGCCTTGTGCACCAACGGCTCGGCATCGCGCCGCACGAGCTCGGGCACGAACTGCCAGTTCCCGCTGTCCCGGGGCAGCTCGTCGCTGTTGTGCTGGACCCAGACGACATCCACGTCGGCCGCCCGCGCCTTGTCGACCAGGGTGGCGATGTTGGCGACCACGTTGTCCCGGTCGTACGCCTTGCCCACGACGCCGTTCTGCACGTCGATGACGAGCAGGGCGGTGTTCGGTCGGTTGACGAGCGTGGTCATCGTGCCTCCCGGGGAGTGCGGATCCTGGTCTCGGACCACCCTAGACCTCCCCACCGACACCATTCACGCTCGGCGGGGAGGACGCGGCTGTGGTGGACCGGGTCGATGCCGGCGTGACCGGGTCACCGCCGGTGGTGGGATTGCCGCTCGATGAGGACGGCCGCGTAGGTGGCGGCGGCCAGCGTGTCCGGGTCACCGGTGCGCTGGTGGGCGTCGAGTGCGGTGTCGGTCAGCTTGATGACGTGCTCGTCTCCGTGTGCGACGGCGTGGTCAGAATGCCGGTTAGCCGGCACCGCCGACGGGCCCGAGCGGCGCGATAGCCTCGCCGGGTGACCGGCCGGGTTCTGGGGGTCGACGCCTGCAAGGGTGGTTGGATCGGCATCGTCGTGGATGGCGGTCGTACCTCGGCGCAGTTCTCGCCCTTGATCGCTGACCTGGTCGCCGCCGTCGATGCCGGAGGTGAGCTGGCGGTCATCGCGGTGGACATGCCGATCGGTCTGCCGGATGCGGGTTCTCGCCGCGCGGACCTCCTGGCGAGTCGGGCTCTCGGACCTCGCCGGGCATCGGTGTTCATGACTCCGGTCCGCGCCGCGATCGAGGCTGACGACTACCCCACGGCCGTACGGCTCAACCGGAAGGCGACCGGTGCGGGCATCTCCGCGCAGGCATTCGGCCTGCGCATCAAGATCCGTGAAGTGGACCGCTGGGTGCGCCAGCAGCGACCCCGGATCGTCGAAATCCACCCGGAGCTGTCCTTCGCGCACCTGGCCGGTGCACCCCTGCCGTACCGCAAGACCAGCTGGGCCGGGGTCGAGCTACGCCGGACTCTGCTGGCCGAAGCGGGCATCGAACTGGACCGCTATCTGGGCCATGCGGGCGCGGTAGCCGCCGTCGATGATGTCCTCGACGCCGCCGCTGCCGCATGGTCGGCCGTTCGGGTCACCACCGGAGAGGCGATCTGCTACCCCGAGCCGCCCGAGGTATTCAGCGACGGCATTCCCTCCGCAATCCGGGCATGACAAACGCGACGCCCGACCCATGCCGCCATTGTCCGGCAAGGACCCGACAGGGGGCGCCGATGGCCGCGGCGATCCGCCGCGGCCATCGGCCGCGTCATCCTCGCTACCGGGTCAGCCCGCGCCGGCGCCGACCACCTTCGAACTCGGCGGCGGCCCGAGCGGTTCGCCGCCCGGACCGGCCGCGAACGTGAGCCACGGTACCGACGGTTGCTGCCCGACCCCGGGCCGGCGGTAGTCGCAGACGCCGGACGGGAAGAGGCTTCGCAGCGTCGTCCACTGCGCGGCGGTGAAGCTGGCGGCGTAGTCGCCGGGGTCGAGCGGCTTGAGCCGGCACTTGAGGACCTGCCCGGTCGCCGGGTCGCCGGCGACGTTACGGGCGTCGCCGTAGTGCGGGAAGTCGCGCCCGCAGACGCCGGCGTACCCGGGGTCGACGACCGCCGTACCGCCCGCGGTGGGAGTGCCGTTGGGCCAGCAGGTGTCGACGGCGGCGGTCGGCTTGTGCTTGATGACCTTGTGGGCCAGCGGCCGGTTGCTGTGGTCGCCGGTGATGCCGTCCAGCCACTGCGCCATCGTCAGAAACGCCCGCAGCGCGATGTCCGGCGGCGGGTTGATCCCGACGAAGTACCCGACCGACGGCCAGGTCCAGATGACCTGGTTGGCGTGCGTACCGTTGGTCGCGTCGAGCCGAGCCCGCATCTCCCAGCTGTGGTAGTCGCTGTGGATGTCGTCGACGTTCGCGGAGCCGCGCAGGTCGATGATGGGCACGTCGGCCAGGTACCGCGCGCTGGAGACCTGCCCGGTGCGGTACGCGATCGGCAGCGAACCGGCGCTGGCCGTCGAACGCGCGGAGGACACCTGCCCGTCGATGGTGAAGCCGCCCATGTGCGCGTTGAGGTCCAGGAACTGCGCGGGAGTGATGGTGCCGGCGTTCAGCGCCGCCAGCCCGTACTGGGTTCCGACATTGTCCACCGGCGAGCGAGCGAAGCCGTGGCCGAGCGCCTGCTCCACCGCGGTCCAATCGGCTGGCTCGCGGGAACCCCAGACGGCCTCCTGGTAATCCTGTACGTCGCAGCGGACCCCGCCCGGGTTGGTCGTCGGGTTGTACACCCTCGGGTCACCCGCCGGCAGCTCGCAGTTGGCCGCGAGCGCCGGGTTGCTGCCGCTGACGAACGTCACCTGCCAGTTCGTGCAGACGCTCGTGGTCGGGTGTACCTCCCGGAAGATGGTCGGCGGCGGCGGCCAGAACGGCGCCTCCGGGGTCTTCTCCCCCGCGACCGCCGCCTGCTGTGCCGGCGTCCAGCCGGTGGCCGTGGTGAAGTAATGGATCAACAGACCGCAGTCGGCGACCTCGGTCGCGGTCGTCCAGAGGTCGGGGTAGCTGCAGTTGGGCAGGATGCCGTCGAGCAGACCCGGGTAGTTGGCGGCGATCAGGTGCTGCTGGATGCTGCCGCCCGAACAGCCCTCGCCCACCGTCCAGCGCAGTGGCCCGTACGCCTCGATGAGGTGCTCCTTGACCATCATCAGGACCTCGGCGGACACCACGCTGTTGGCGTTGGAGCCCTGCACGTCCAGCCCGCTGGAGGCGACGAGGTACCCCCGGGACAGCGCCATGTCGTCCAGAATGGACGCTGGCGGGTCCTGGACGTGGTGCGGTGCCGAGCCACCACCGAACACGTACACGAGGCGGCCGTTCCACGCCGGCTGCGGCGCGACCGGCGTCCACGGGCGGGACGGGTCGAACAGCACCGCCGCCTCGTAGATGCCGCGGTCGATCACGCCGTACTCGACGCGCACGATGTACGGCACGCGCCGGCCTGTGTCGGTGGTCGTGGTGGCCACGTCGGTGGCCGGCGCGGCCGGGTTGTACGGCAGGAAGCCCGGCTTGGCGGGGTCGCTGGACCGGTACACGAACCGGTACACGATCGGGGTGTCGCACTGGGCGTCGGTCGGCGGGCCCAGCGGGATGCCCGGCAGGCCCTGCGTGCGACACACCCACGGTTGTACCTGGGGGCCGGCGAAAACCGGCCCGCCGATCGGGTGGTTGGTGATCGTGACTTGTGCCCCGACCACGGCCGCTCCATGGCGCAGCGTCGCCCGCACCACGTTCGGCCCGACGACCAGACCGGTGACCACGCCGAGCAGCGAGCCGTCGGGCTGCCGGGAGAACGCGGCGGTCTCGTCGCGTCCACCCACAGTCACCCGTACGTCGCTGGCGTGGTGGCGCGACGGCAGCGCGACGCGCACCAGGGCGTCACCGCCGGAGATCAGATCGGCTCGGTTGGAGAGCACCTGAATGCGTAGCTCGGCGGCGTTGGCTCCGGACCCGGGGTCGGCGACGGCGGCCGCCGGCAACCCGAGAATCAGCAGTACGACCGCGGCGGCGCAGACCAGTAACCGTCTCGGCCCGGCGGGTGGAGTTGATCCGGAGTGCTCGATCATCGTCGCCTCCGCAAGAAAGATCGATGTCACGATCACCGATACCGCGGATACTCGTCCCCCGCCGCGCCGACCGCAAGGTGGAGATGCTCCTCAGGGCGCCAGCTGGTGGCTGACCGCCTCCCAGTAGCGGGCTCGGATCCGGTACGCGTGAACGTTGACCGATTCGCCGGCCCGTTCGGACTGCGCGCAGGCGCGCGAGGCTTGCCGGGCGTACCGGGCCGCCATCCCGGCGGTGAAGCACCGCGCGGCGTAGAAGGCGATGTCCCGGTCCATCTCATTCGCTCGTGGTGCCAGGGGGAGGACACCGACCTCGTCGAGAATGCGCGGCACGAAGCGTCCGTCGGCGGGCATGCGCTGGCCGATCTCCATCAGCCACGACTTCAGCGCGCGGCACTCCTCGTCGGTGAGTTTCGAGGTCTCTGCACGGCGCGGGAACAATCGCATGCCCTCACCCTCGTCGCGGGCAGCCGTGCGCGCAAAGACCCCTGAGCGGGGGTCAGCGCACCTCCTCGGGGCGGATGAGCCCGTCTTCGATCGCACGGGCCACCATGGCGGCCTTGTTGGGCGCCGCGCGCCCGGCCGCGGCGTACTTGATCCGGGCCCGGTTGACGTACTGGTCGACCGTCTCGATCGAGATCCCCATCTCGCGGGCCACGTTGTACTTCTTCGGCTGCTGGAACCACAGCCGCAGCGCCCGCCGCTCCTGCGGCGAGAGGGTGGGCCGGGCCGGGCCCCGGTCGCCGAGCATCGCTTTGGCCAGCGAAGGAGGGACGTACGGCCGGTCGCTCGCGGCCGCGACGATGGTGTCGATGAAGTGTTCCGCACCCTCGTGTTTGGTCAGGTAGGCCGAGGCGCCGGCGTCGAGTACCCCGCGGATCACGTCGTCGGTCGTGTCGGCCGAGAAGACCACCACCTTGCGGCCGTTGGCCAGCTCCGCCACCCGGTCAACCACGGACTCGCCGAAGATACCCAGATCCAGGACGAGTACGTCAGCGAGCCGGCCGGGACCGGCCAGTACCGAGTCGATCCAGTGCCCGGCGGCGGCGACTTCGATCTGGCGCCGCGGGTCGCGGTCCACCCAGGTCTGGATCCCGTCGAGCACCACCTGGTGATCGTCGACGACCGCTACGGTGACCGGTCGCGCCAGCGGGTCCTGACCCACAGCGTGTCTCCCTCCTGTACCCGGCTCGACGTGACACCGTCCACCGGCGACGGCCCGCCGGGTCCGGGATCCCCGTCAGCGACCACGCTGACCTCCACCTCCCGGTCGTCGTCGGACCAGATCACCGTGATCCTGGCACGGTTGCGGGCGGCCACGAGCAGGTGCATCGGTGCGTCGGTGAGCGCCCGGCGGATCGGCACCGGCAGTCGGGGCAGCGAGCCGACCGTCTCCAGGGACACCTGCACGCCACGCCGCTCGGCCAGGTCGGCGCAGGCCCGCAATTCGTGCACGAGCGGGCTCGGGCTGTCGTCGTGCTCGGCGATCAGCCGGCGCAGGTGGGAGGCTCCGACGGCGCAGGCGCGCCGCGCCGCCGGGTCGCTGGGGTCGAGGCGGCCCTCGGCGAGCCCGGCCAGCAGGCGCCGCACCGCCTGCCCGATGTCCTGGTAACGCCGCTGCCGGTCGGCGTGCACCTGCTCGGCGGCCGCCTGGGTGGTACGGATCTCGGCCAGCTCGCTGGCCGCCCGCGCGGCCTGCCGGGCCCGATTCTCCAAGGCCCGGCCGCCCCAGGCCACGCTGAACTCGATCGCACTGGAACTGAACACGATCATCGCGAACCTGGCCAGCTCCACCCGGTCCATCTCGCGGGTCAGCAGCAACACCGCGAGGGCGACCAGGACATCGACGGCCATCGCCGCGATGAGCCACCGCAGCGGATACCGCCACAGCAGGAGCATCGCGAACCAGGCGAAGTTCGACCACGCCCAGTCGGCGAGGTGGAACATCGCCGCGGGCGGGCAGACGACCAGCTGGGCGGCCACCGCGACGAGGAGGACCGCGATGCCGCCGCCGGCCAGTGCGATACCACGGCCGTCGCGGCGGAGCAGGTTCGCCGCCGCAAGCACGCCGACCGCCGCGAAGGCGAGCCACACCGCCACGGCCACCGACGGCGACCGGTACCGGGACCAGTTGGTCACGGTACCGGTCAAATCATTGACGACGTGCCAGCCGAGGGCGACGGCGATGGCGCCCAGCAGCGGTCCCCGGGCGTACCGCGTGATCGCGGCGCTCGCCGTGTCAGTCACCGTCACCGGGCCACTCCAGCAGCCACCGGGTACCGACGCCCGGCCTGGACTCCACCCGCGCGCGGCCACCGACCGCGCTCACCCGGGCCACGATGGACTCCCGGACCCCGAACCGGTATGCGGGAGCGTTGTCCGGGTCGAACCCCCGGCCCTGATCGCTGATCTCGACGACCGCGGTACCGCCGTCGGCGCGCAGGTTGAGCTGCGCCGTCGTGGTACCGGCGTGCCGCGCGACATTGCGCAGCGCCTCGGCGACAGCTCTGGCCAGCGCCTTCGCGACCGGCTCAGGTACCCGGCAGGTTTGCAGCGAGACGGCCACTGTCGGCCGGTCCACCCCGCCCACCACATCGGCGAGAACCTGGCCCAACTCGACCAACTCCGAACCGGCCTCCGGCTCGATGTCCGCGATCTGTTCCACCGTCGCGAGGTCCGCCGCGGCCCGCCCGGCCAGTCGCGCCGACCAGTGGTCGACCGCGCCGGTGCCGACCAGAGTCAACGTGGTCAGCGCGGTGTCGTGTAGCAGCCGGAGCTGGCTCGCCTGGTCGGCCCGGCGCGCCTGCTCGACGGCGTCGGTGCGGCGCGCCGCGGCGGCCGCGGCGAGAGCCGCGTCAGCGGCCCGACCGGCCCGCCGCACGAGCGTCATCACCACCGTGGCCGCGGCGAGCTGCCCGACCAGGATCGCGGCATAGGACCAGCCGAACACCGCGTGCCCGGCGGCGGCCGAGCCGGCCACGAAGGCCGCGGCCACGACGAGACCGGCGGGCACCGCCGCGCGTGCCGGCCACGCCAGCGGTAGCCCGATCACGCACAGCGTCGCCAGGGTCGCCACCCACCCCGACCCGTCGCTGATCCGCTCGATCGCGACCAGGCGTCCGTTGGCCAGACAGAGCAGGACCGTGATGGCCACGTCGGTGACGACCAGCCACGCGGTGAGGCCTCGGGTGAAGGCCACAACCGCATACGTGGCGCTCCACGCGGAAAACCCGACCAGCGCGGGTACCAGCCAGCGCAGCGACACCGGGGGTATCGCGGCCGCCAACGCCAACGGCGGGATGCACAGAGCCTCACCGGCGCGAACCGCTGCCATGATTCGCGCCACGGTCCGGCGCACCGGCTCCGGACCGATCTCAGCGAGGTCGTCACCAATGTCGCTCATCGACGGGCCACTCCGCGGGGCTGCACCCCCGCGCTGCCGAGTCACGCTAGCCCGGCCGCGGCGCCCGCGCGACCCCCCGAACAGGCGTCATTTCCCGGCCACTCCGAGACCTACCCCAGGTGGGGTACGGCGGCACCGGGCGCAGGCAGTCGTCCTCGCGTACCAGGCCGGGTTGATCACCCCGGGTGGGCGGTAGCGGCGGAGCCCGGCCTGCTGGACCGCCCGCCACCCCTGGACGCTGGTGACACAGGGCTCGCGTTCACCTGCTCCATCGCTGGTTGCTCCCACCGTTGCAGGTCCAGATCTCGACCGGGGTGCCGTTGGCGGTGCCCTGGCCCGGTTGAGCACGTCCAGGCATTTGGTGCCGTAGACCTGGAGGGCGCCGTTGGACAGTTGCGTCCACTGCCGCGCTCGTTCCAGCCGCCCAGGTAGTCGATGGTCAGGCCGTGACTGCGCCCGCAGTCCAGCCAGGCGACCAGGTAGTTGACCATGTCGGTGGACCAGAAGTTGCCGTTGCCGATCCAGCCGGGCCCGCCCGACGGCTCGGTCCGCGCCGCCGGCGCCGGCAAGTGCCTCGACGTGACCGGCGGCGGCACGGCCGGCGCCTCGCAGATCCAGATCTATGACCGCAAACGGCACCGGCACTCAACAGTGGGCGGCCCGCTGACGACGCCGTCGATCTTACCAAAATCGATAAGTCTCTTTCAGCTATTGACAGGTTTCTTTCCAGTGGGTAACCATCGGTGAGAGCGCTCCCCCGACCGCCCCTCCAACCCCCGGTCCCGTCCGTGTACCGCGCTTTCCCGCGCGCCACCCATGAAACGAGGCGCGTCCTGATGTCTGTCTGTCAAATCCCCGTTGTCATGAAGGCAGCCGGCCGGCGGCCACTCCTCGCCGCCGTGGCCGTGCTCGCCCTGCTGGCCGTATCGACGGCGGCCGTACCGGATGCCCGCGCGTCCGTTCCGCCGGCGCCCTCCGGCTGGACCCAGGTGTTCGCCGATGACTTCGCCGGTGCGGCCAAGACCGGTGTGAATACTGCCAACTGGCTCTACGACGTCGGGACCGGCTATCCCGGCGGCGCCGCGAACTGGGGTACCGGCGAGGTGGAGACCATGACCAGCAGCACCGCCAACGTGTACCAGGACGGCCAGGGTCACCTGGTCATCAAGCCGATCCGGGACGCAGCCGGCAACTGGACCTCAGGCCGCATCGAGACCCAGCGCACCGACTTCGCCGCCCCCGCCGGTGGCAAGCTGCGCTTCGAGGCGTCCCTACAACAGCCCGACGTCAGCGGCCTCGCCGCGGCCGGGTACTGGCCGGCGTTCTGGTCGCTGGGCGCGGCGGCCCGTCCGCTCGGCGCGACCAACTGGCCGGGCATCGGCGAGATCGACATGATGGAAGACATCAACGGGCTCAGCTCGGAGTTCGCCACCCTCCACTGTGGAGTGGCGCCGGGCGGTCCGTGCAACGAGTTCACCGGACTGGGCAGCGGTCAGCGCGCCTGTGGTGGTTGCCAGACCGGCTTCCACACCTACGCCATGGAGTTGGACCGCAGCGTCTCGCCGGAGCAGATCCGCTGGTACCTGGACGGCACCAACTTCTTCACCGTCACCAGCAACCAGGTCGACGTGACCACGTGGAACAACGCCACCCACCACGGCTTCTTCATGATCCTCAACGTCGCGATGGCGGCTCGTTCCCGGCCGCCTTCGGCGGAGGCCCCACCGCCGCCACCCAGCCCGGCGTACCCATGCTCGTGGACTACGTGGCGGCGTACACCCAGGGCGGCGGCGGCACGCCGTCGCCGTCCGGGGGGACCGGTCCGGTCACGGGTATCGGTGGTAAGTGTGTCGACGTGCGCGCGGCCGGCACCGCCAACGGCACACCGGTCCAGCTCTACGACTGCAACGGCACCAACGCCCAGCAGTGGACGGTGGGCACGGACGGAACGCTGCGGGCGTTGGGCAAGTGCATGGACGTCACGAGCGGGGGTACCGCCAACGGCACGCTGGTGCAGTTGTGGGACTGCAACGGTACGGGCGCTCAGGTGTGGCGGGTGCAGACCAACGGCGCGTTGCGTAACCCGCAGTCCGGGCGGTGTCTGGACGACCCGGCGGGCAACACCGCCAACGGTACCCAACTGATCATCTGGGACTGCAACGGTACGGTGAATCAGCAATGGCATGTGCCCGCCGGTCCGATCACCGGTATCGCCGGCAAGTGTGTCGACGTTCGCGCGGCGAACACCGCGAACGGCACACCGGTGCAGCTGTACGACTGCAACGGGACCAACGCGCAGCACTGGACGGTGGGCACGGACGGGACGTTGCGGGCGTTGGGCAAGTGCATGGACGTCACGAGTGGCGGTATCGCCAACGGCACTCTCGTACAGTTGTGGGACTGCAACGGTACCGGTGCCCAGGTGTGGCAGAGCCAACCCGGCGGCGCTCTGGCCAGTCCGCAGTCCGGGCGGTGCCTGGACGACCCGGCGGGCAACACCGCCAACGGCACCCAACTGGCCATCTGGGACTGCAACGGTAGCGCCAACCAGCAGTGGAACCTGTCCTGACCGCAACCTGGACCCCGGTGCCGGGCGGAGCCCCTCGGTCCGCCCGGCACCGGCTCCCAAGCCAGGCGCACACCGCCATGCGTATACACCACTCTTCCGCTCGTCGCCGGAATCTCTGGGACTGCCAGTCCTGGGCCGCCGACCAGCACTGGACGCACAACGCCGACAACTGCAACGGCACCGCGGCGCAGAAGTTCCCGTTGAGCTAGACGGCCCGCCGCAGCAGGCCTTCACAGACAGGGCCGGGCCGATGGTCCCGGCGTATGGGTCGATGGACCCTGATCGCGTCGGCGGCGCGATGGGACGTTCGAGGTGGAGGTCGGCACGCGCGGCGTGAGCGCCGGTTGCGCCCGAGCCGAGTCGACGAGGCCCTGCGCCGGTACCGCACACGCTCGGGTTGCTGACCGATCCGCTGCATGTCTTGTCGCCCTGATCGACGTCAGCGGTGCGAGCATGCCCGTCAGCGCGTACTTCGCCGTCCCGCTGGCGGTGGTGGCCGCCGGCCTGGTGGTCGGCGCCTGGTACGGCCGCGCACGGGGTCTCATCGCCGTCGGTGTCGTGCTCAGCGTCCTACTCGCGATCACGGTCGCGCTCGAAGGTCGGGACCGGCCCAGCACGCACCAGCAGGTGACCTGGCAACCGCCCGGTATCGAGCAACTGGAGCCCACCTACCGCATCGACGTGGGCAACGCGGTGCTCGACCTGTCCCGCTTGGACTTCACCGGGCAGAGCGCCTCGGTCGACGTACACGTATCGGCGGGCAACCTCAACATCATCCTGCCTTCCACGGTGGACGTCGAGGTCCTTTCCACGGTGGAAATTGGCAACGCCACGGTTCTCGGTCAGCGGTGGAACGGCATCGGCCAGCCCCAGCACACCGTCACGGACAACGGGGTGGACGGGCCCGGAGGTGGCCAGCTGACCATCAACGCCACGGTGGACGTGGGCAACCTGGAGGTACGGCGATGAGCAGAATCAGATCCGCCGGTCCTGACCCGCGGTCGACGGGAGACGACGAGGAGGTCTGCGCGACCGGCCACCCGGGACTTACCGACCCGGTCACATTAATGAAGATGGATGTCATTACGTAAATTGACTGTCATCTGAGAGGTATTCACAAAACCGCCTTCCTTTAGATATACATGTGCATCAGTGACTACCTCACTGCCTGCGATGGGGAGGAAAGCAGTGAAAGTACCTCGACGTTTTCTTGCCGTGGGCTTAACGCTCACGGTGGGAGGGATGGTGGCCGTAGGCGTCACGTCAGCGACCGCTGTCGCGGCGCCGGTCACGCCCGCCTCACCCGACCCGGCACGCGCTTTCGCGGCCCAGAAGGCCGCCGATCTCGTCGCCAGCCGTCCGGCCTACCTCAATGCCAGCCCGAACGATAAGTTCACGCAAGGCGCGGTTATCTCGTCCGGATCCACCCAATACGTGCCGTACGAGCGCACATACGGCGGCGTTCCGGTGGTCGGCGGTGACTTCGTCCTCGTACTCAACAACGCCGGCCAGTTGGTCTTCAACTCGGTCGCCCTGCAACGCCCGATCGGCAACCTGTCCACCGCGCCCACGCTGGCCAAGGGCGATGCCGAGGCGGTGGCCACCCGGCAACTGCGCACCGTGACCAGGGTCGAGGGCACCCGCCTCGTGGTGGACGCAATCGGCACGACTCCCCGGCTCGCCTGGGAATCGACAGTCGACGGTGTCGGGTCCGACGGCGTGAGCCGGTTGAGCGTGAATGTCGACGCGATTACCGGTGCCGTCCTGCGCACCCAGGAACACGTCATGCACGGCAGTGGTACCGCCGGGTGGAACGGCCCGAATCCGGTGACAATCAACACCGTCCAATCGGGCGGCACGTTCTTCATGAGAGACCCGACGGTCACCAACCTCAGTTGCCAGGACTCCGCGAACAACACCACGTTCAGCGGGCCCGATGACGCATGGGGCAACGGCAACGCCACCAACCGCGAGACCGGGTGCGTGGACGCGCTCTTCGGTGCGCAGACCGAGGTCCGGATGCTGTCGCAGTGGCTGGGCCGCAACGCGATGGACGGCACCGGCGGCGCCTGGCCGATCCGGGTGGGCCTCAACCAGGTCAACGCCTTCTACGACGGTACCCAGGTCCAGATCGGCCACAACAACGCCAACCAGTGGATCGGCGCGATCGACGTCATCGCCCACGAGATGGGGCACGGCATCGACGACCACACCCCGGGTGGCATCTCGCGGGCCGGTACGCAGGAGTTCATCGCGGATGTGTTCGGCGCCGCGACGGAATGGTTCGCGGGCGAACCGTCGCCGTTCGACGTGCCGGACTTCACCGTCGGCGAGCAGATCAACCTCGTCGGGCAGGGCCCGATCCGGGTCATGTACAACCCGTCCCTGGTCGGGGACCCGAACTGCTACTCCTCGTCGATCCCGTCGACCGAGGTCCACGCGGCGGCCGGTCCCGGCAACCACTGGTTCTACCTGCTGGCCGAGGGCAGCAACCCGACCGACGGGCAGCCCACCAGCCCGACCTGCAACGGCTCCACGGTCACCGGCATCGGTATCCAGAGCGCCACGAAGATCCTCTACAACGCGATGCTGATGAAGACCAGCAGCAGCTCGTACCTGAGGTACCGGACCTGGACACTGCAGGCGGCCAAGAACCTGTTCCCGGGCAGCTGCACCCAGTTCAACGCGGTCAAGGCCGCGTGGAACGCGGTCAGCGTACCGGTGCAGGCGGACGAGCCGACCTGCACCGTCGGTACCACCCTGGCGCTGGCCAACCCCGGCAACCAGACCGGCACCGTCGGTACCGCCACCAGCCTCACCCTGTCCGCCTCCGGCGGTACTCCGCCGTACACCTTCTCCGCCTCCGGCCTGCCGCCCGGCCTGGCGCTCAACACCTCGACCGGGGTCATCTCCGGAACGCCGACCACGGCCGGCACCTTCACGGTGACCGCCACGGTCCGCGACAGCGTCGGCGCCACCGCCAGCCAGACGTTCACCTGGACCATCAATCCGACCGGATCGTGTTCCAGCCCCGGGCAGAAGCTCGGCAACCCCGGCTTCGAGTCCGGCAACACCATCTGGTCGGCCACGGCCGGGGTGATCGGCCAGTGGGGCTCGCAGGGACAGCCGACCCACTCCGGCACCTGGAACGCCTGGCTCGACGGGTACGGCACCACGCACACCGACACCCTGTCCCAGGCGGTGACCCTGCCCGCCGGATGCTCCAGCTACACGCTGAGCTTCTGGCTGCACATCGACAGCGCCGAGACGACCACGACAACCCAGTTCGACAAGTTGACCGTCACGGTCGGCACGACCACCCTCGCCACCTACTCCAACCTCAACAAGGCCGCCGGCTACAGCCCGAAGACGTTCAACCTGTCGGCGTTCGCCGGCCAGACCGTCACGCTGAAGTTTACCGGTACCGAGGACTCCTCGTTGCAGACCTCGTTCGTCATCGATGACACCGCTTTGACGGTGTCCTGACCCGTGACAAGGACGGTGGCCACCCGGCACCAGCCGGGTGGCCACCGGACTGTTCTCCAGGTGCCGTGCATGGCCGCTCACCAAGCGCCCTCGGACCAAACGAGCAGTGCTGCATCGGACGCAACTATTGCGGATTCGGCGGATCAGCGGGTGGGCGCCGGGGCGCAGCCGGGTCGGAGCACCCGCCGGGTCGACGGCAGATCGACCGCGAGCAGGTGGGCCGGCCGGATCGGACGCCGGACGAGTTCGCCGCCACAGTTCGGGCAGACGCCGTGCAGGACGTTCTCGGCGCAGTCGCGGCACCAGGTGCACTCGTACGTGCAGATGAGCACGTCCGGCGACGCCGGGTCGAGGTCCCGGTCGCAGCATTCGCAGTTCGGTCGCAGCTCCAGCACGGGTTCAGTATCGGCGGGCAGCCGCGCCCGGTTCAAGCGTGGACAGAAGGAACGCCACCCTACTTCCGGGCCATCCACGACGACGTCTGGCCAGCCAGCGGGGCCGCGCTGGCCGGGGTGTTCGTCGACGTTGAGGCAGTCGCGGAGGGTGTCACCGCGACCCGACTGAACCCGCCGCGCGTGAGCAGACTCAGATGAAATCAGTTGCTGCGCTGCGAACCCGTTGGGAGGATCACGGCCGTGACCTCCGGTGAGTTGCTTGGGTGCGTGATCGTGTCGGGAATGCCGGGGGCCGGTAAGTCCACGGTGACCGCGCTGGCCGCCCGGTTGCTGCCTCGGGCCGCTCAGGTCAGGGGCGATGATGTGAACCAGATGATCCTCAGCGGCCGCGTCGGATTCATGGGCGAGCCGGCGGACGAGGCGTTGCGGCAGGATGAACTCTGCAACCGCAACATGTGCTCGCTGGCCAACAACCTCGTCGATTTCGGTTTCACCGTCCTGATGGACACGGTCGTGGCGGACCGGGCCGAGCTGGATTTCCTGGTTGGCCTGCTCGCGCCGCGACCGGTCCGGCTCGTCACCCTCGCCCCGGGGGTGGAGGTTTGCCAGCAGCGAAACGCGACGCGAGATCCCGACGAGCGGTTCGAGTTCGACGGCTATCACCGCCTCGAGGCCGAGATGCGGCGGGATCTCGGCGATGTCGGCTGGTGGTTCGACACGTCCGCGCTCACGCCTGCCGAAACCGCTGAGCAGCTCGTCCGCCAAGCAGCCGATCGTGCCGTTCTGAAAGGTCGGTAAGACATCCGCCGTCCCGCGCGCGTTCCGGCTCGCCGCGGTGCCGAAGAGCCCGTTCCGCTGGTCGAAGTGGTGAGGTTCGATGCCGCAGATCTCGGCCCCGAGCGTGATGCGGGCGGTGCTGGCTTCCGACGAGATCGGGCTCCCGGTCGAACCGTCGCGTCGCGGCGATGCCATGTGGACAAGCGGCGACCTGGAGTACCGGGCCTGGGTTGACCGCGTCGATGGCAAGATCGAATGTGAGACCAACATCGGAGACGCGAGGTTCGCCGAGCGGATGGCCCAGTACGGACGGATGTCGGTGATGGTCCGCTCGGCGAACCCGCCGCGGGACTGGCCGGTCGGGCGGAAGGTTTCCGCCGACATGCTGGCCCATCTCGTCGGCGAGTTCCGGGCCGAGTTCGACTTCGTGTCCGATCGCGCCGACCTGTGCTGGCTCTTGCCGCAGCAGAGCGATGTGCACCGCGGCCATATCTACGCCTGGCTGCCCCGGGTCAGCTATCCCGGACGCCTCGTGAAGTCACTCATCCTGGCTCGCGACGCGGGACTGGCCGACCTCGAAAAGGAGATCCGCGAGAAGCTGGCGTCCGGGCCGATCCTGCTGTCCGACGGCAGCGAGCGGGAAATGGTCCGCTCCGCTAGGCAGTGGGCCAAGCGGTACGGCAAAGGCCCTGGGCTTCGAGGTCACGCTCTGGTCCGGCAAAGGCAGGTGATCTACGAGGTGACCTCAGCGCGAGTCGTCCGGCTATGCCGCGTTCTAGAGGTGCCACATCGGCGGCGTTACCGTCGCCTCCACCCAGCGCGCTTACCTCGTGGGTAATCGACGCAACCCGCCGACGGTAGCAGGATGGCCTCACCGATACCTGGTCAATGGAGGACTTGTGAGCGCGTACGCCATCGCCCATCTGCGTACCCCGCACATCAACGCCGAGGTGCTTGCCTACATCGAGCGGATCCAGGAGACCATGAACCCATTCGGTGGCCGGTTTCTGGTTCACGGCGGCGAGGTGGACGCGCGGGAAGGTTCCTGGCCGGGAACCGTCGTCGTGATCGAGTTTCCCGATATGGCGCAGGCGCGCACCTGGTATGACTCGTCGGCGTATCAGGAGATCCTCCCGCTGAGGACGAGGAACATCGAGGGCGAGGCGATTCTCGTCGACGGCGTCGGGCCGGACTATGACGCGAGCCGCACCGCCCGGCGGCTGCGGGCGGGTATCGCCAGGTAACCGCATGGCTGTACCCCGTCAGTCCCGATGCCGCAGTTCGTAGGCACGGATCACCACCATCCGCACGTCGGCCCGTGCGGGTAGGCGCCGTCGGTCGCACACGCGCCCCACGGCGCCGGCCACGTGACCGACAGCAGATCCACCTGTCGCGCCTGGCTGGTCTTCCCGGCGCCCCAGACCCGAACGCAAATGCACCGGTGGCAATCGCCGCTGCCCTGCACGCAATGGATCTCCGCCCGCCAGGCGAAGACCCGTGCGCCGATTCGCACCTGCCGCAGTCGAGTCCGCACCTAAGCCACCTCGTGGTCAGATCTTCTCCGATCCGCCGACCCACCCCAACGTATTGCCGACGACCGAACTCCTACCAAGGGCACGGGAGTCACCGTGGTATCTGTGGTGGCACCGCGGGTGCGGCGAGCCCACGCAGCTAGCGGCAGTGACGCGATCACGTGGCTGCCGGTGGTGCCCCGCCGGGGCCCTGTCGCCCCCGGTCCAGGGCGTTCAGCAATGCCAGCAGGGTGGTGGCTATCCGTTCCATCTCCGACCCGTACCAGGTGCAGTCGGCGATGGCCTTCTTCGCCAGCCGATCCTGCGCCACCTCAACGTCCTGATTGACGCTGGCGGCAAACACCTCACGGCGGCGCCGGTAGCGGACCTTGGCCGCGCGGTAGGCGGTGGAGGCTTCCAACAGTTCGGGCAGCAGCAGGCGCACCTCGCCGGCGAGACGCTGGCGGATATCGCTCGAGTTAGCCATCGTTGTCCCCTTGGCGCGTTCGCAGACCAGAGACCGAGCTTGCCAGGTGACGTGGCCGCCCGCCAGGAACACCCGCTCCGCGTTTGCTCCCCATCGACCCCGCTTCGGCACGATACGACATGCCCTGGTGGCATTCGTGCGGATGAGGCATCTACCTTATGTGGCCGGCCACCGGGAGAGGCAGCCGGCGAGGATCACCGACAGGATCTCGTGCAGAGCGGTGGGGAAGTCCATGCGCAGCCGGGCCATCTGCGGGTCCTCGTAGACGCACAGCATTGCCTCCGTCGGGTTGGTCAGGGGCCAGACGCCGGCCACCGACAGGAGTGTGCCGGCGGCTGCCCGCCAGGCGCCGTCGGTGGACAGTTCGGGCAGCGATGAGCGCAGTTGCGCGGCCATGCGTTCGAGGTTCGCGATCGATGCGAGCTTGTGGCGCCGCGCCACGTGGGGCGACACGTTGCGCTCCAGTACCGACGCGGACACGCTGATCAGCTCGCACACGAGCCGATCCGCGACGAGCGACGCGGTGAGCGATGCGGCCACCCGCTCGTAGCGAGCACGCGCATCGCCCTGGGCCGCCGCCGGCGGAAGAACCGCGTCCAGCCGGTCGAGCCAGGCCTTCCAGGCGGTGTCGTACAGCTCAAGCAGCACCGCTTCCCGGGTCTCGAAGTAGCGCAGCACGTTGGACTTCGCGAGCCCGACCCGGCGGCTCAGCTCGTTGAGGCTGAGGTCGGCCACCGGCATCTCGCCCAGCATCGCCGCCGCCGTGGACAAGATCGCCCGCCGCCGCTGCTCGCGCTGCTCATCGCTGCGCGCCCGCTGGAAGGTCGTCACGTGACCTACTTTACAGACCGCCGGTACCTTGTGTAGAGACCGCAGGTCTGTTACCGTCCCCAGTAACAGACCGCCAGGCCTATAAAGGGAGACACCGTGTACCAGGTACCCGACCAGACCGGTCGCCGGGTCGTCATCACCGGCGCCAACAGCGGCACCGGCAAGGAGGCCGCGACGCGTCTCGGCGCGGCCGGCGCGCACGTGATCATGGCGGTGCGCACGCCGGGCAAGGGCGAGCAGGCCAAGGCGGAGATCCTCGGCAGCCATCCGCAGGCCAGCCTCGAGATCCGCCGCGTCGACCTGGCCGACCTCACCTCGGTACGCGATTTCGCCGACGGGCTGGCCGCCGACGGCGTTCCCGTCGATCTGCTCCTGAACAACGCCGGTGTGATGATGCCGCCCACCCGGATGACCACGGCGGACGGTTTCGAGCTTCAGTTCGGCAGCAACTTCCTCGGCCCGTTCGCGCTGACCCTGCACCTGCTGCCGCTCATCCTCGCCGCGAGGGCCACGGCGGGTGGACCGCGCATCGTGACGATGGCGTCCGGCCTGGCCAACTTCGGACGCATCCACTTCGAGGACCCGCAGTGGACCGGTCGCTACAGCCCGACCCGCGCGTATGCCCAGTCGAAACTCGCCGACCTGCTCTTCGCCCGCCACCTGGCGACCATGGCGACCCAGCGCCGCTGGCACCTCGCCAGCATCGCGGCGCACCCCGGCTACACCCGCACCAACCTGCAGACCGCCGGCGCAAGCCTCGGGCGTGACAAGCCGCGCCGCGCGCCCGGCACCGGCCTGCCCCTGCTGCCGTCCCAGGCGGTCGAACAGGGCACCGAGCCGATGCTGTACGCCGCGACCAGCCCGGACGCGATCAACGGCGGGTACTACGGCCCGAGCGGCTTCATGGAACTCGTCGGCCCGACCCATCCCGCCCGGCTCAACCGGCGGATGCGCGACGACGCGACCGCGGCCCGCCTGTGGGCACTCGCCGAGGAACTCACCGGCACGCACCTGCCCGAGCCGAGCCTTCGCTAGCGGCACCGTCCACAACAGACAGACGTCCGGACGGGAAAGGACGCCGCGTGACGACGGCGCGAGACCGTATTGACCGGCACAACGGTGCGAATCCACGTCGGCGCCCGCCACGCAGGCGCCACCGTGACCGTCGAGGCCGCCGACACCACCTCTTGCGTCCACGACGGCGATCAGCCGATCGCCCGGTTCAAGGTCGCAAACCGAACTCCCCCGCGGACCCGTTACCGTCACCTGATGAACCAATTGACCCCGCCCGCCCACCCACAACGGTCGAAGCCCGACGCACGGAGGCGTCATGCGCAACAGCCGATGGAAGACGGCGTCCAGCGACGCTGATTTCGACCCGTACCTCGTCGGTATGCCGCAAACAAGTGTCGACCTGTTCCGCCGGTTCATCGACCTCGCCCGCGCCTGCGGCCCGGTGACCTTCGAACTGCAACCCCGGCGCATCGTGCTGTGCGGAACCCGCCGCATCTTCGCGTCCGTACAGATCACCCGGGCAGGGCTACGCGGCCACCTCAACCTGGCGCGCCGCCGCACCGACCGGCGCATCGGCAAGGTCGAACCGCTCACCAAGCGACTCCACCTGCACCGATACACGATCACCACCACATCCGAGCTGGACGAGGACTTCAGCACCTGGCTGTGCGAGGCCCAGACGAACGGCGACGGCGAGCAGCCCGGCTAGCCGGCCCGCAAGGCAACAGACGTCCAGCAGTCACCTCGCCCCCCGGTCATCGGGTCAGCTGGCAGCTCGCCCGTCCACCCACCCGCAAGCGGACCTTGAAACAGAAGCGCGCGTCGGTCGGTCCGGCGGAGCAACAGGTACACTGGCGAGGCGCTCATGGCCGTGATGGTCGCCGCAACCGCACGGATCGCGCTGAGCACCGCGCGCCCGCGACCACCCAGGGATACGTCAGGATGGGGAGCCGGCGATGCATGAGGGAGATCGATGAACGGGCGGCGGGAGCGTGGCGTAGCTCTGGCGGCGCTCGTCGCCGTACTCTGCCTGGTCGGATGCACCGGGGGTGGGGCCAGATTCGTGCAACCGTCCGGCAGCGCGTCCGCCGGGGTGACGCTCGGGGTCATCCCCGCGGACAAGGCGACCGACGTACCTGTCTCGGCCGAGGTCGGACTGGGCCAGGGCGCGAAGCTGGAGGCGGTCGAGTTGACCGACGCGGGCGGCAAGCGGGTACCGGGCAAGCTACGCGACGATCGCAGCTCGTGGGTACCGGACGAGCCGTTGGACTACACGACGACCTACACCGCGAGGGTCACCGGCAAGAACGCCGCCGGCACGAGCGGCACGCAGACCACTACTTTCACGACCATGTCGCGGCCGGGCAACCGGATGGAAGCCCACCTGTACATGAGCGACAACGCCACCTACGGGCAGGCGATGCCGCTCGTGATCGAGTTCAAGCAGGGTGGCGTCAAGTCGGCCGACCGGGCCGCGGTCGAACGGCGGCTCTTCGTCACCAGCGACCCGCCGCAGGTCGGGGCCTGGCACTGGGACAGCGACGCCCAGGCGGAGTACCGGCCGAAGGACTACTGGCAACCGGGCACGAAGCTGCGCGCCCGGCTGGGGCTCGGTGGCCTGCCGGTCGGCGGGGGACGCTACGGTCAGCAGGACATCACGATCGAGGCTTCGACCGACGTGGCGAAGCGGATCGTTGAGGTCGACAACGCCACCAAGCAGCTGACCGCACGGCAGGACAACCAGGTGGTCAAGACGGCGCCGGTCAGCCTGGGTAAGCCGGAGAAGCCGTCATACTCCGGCACGATGGTGGTCATGGAACGGCTGGACAAGACGACGTTCGACTCCTCCACCTACGGCACCCCGGTCAACTCCGCGGACGGGTACCGCACCGATGTGCGCTTCGCCGAGCGCCTGACGTGGGACGGACAGTTCATCCACGCCGCGCCGTGGTCGGTGGCGCAGCAAGGCAGGACCAACGTCTCGCACGGATGCGTCAACGTCTCCCCCGACAACGCACAGTGGCTTTTCAACTGGATCAAGGTCGGTGATCCGGTTGTCGTCAAGGGCACCGAACAGCGCCTCAACCAGGGCAATGGCTGGACCGCCTGGGACCTGTCCTGGGAGGACTTTCTCAAGGGCAGCGCGCTGACCGGAAACCACCCGAGCGCCATCCCTTCCTGACTGACGGCCTGGCGCAGGGCTCCCAACCTCCTCAGCCGCGCCGCCGTGCGGCACCTGAGCACAACTCGGACGTATCTTCCTCCGCCGTCCGCAGGGGAGTACTTTCGGCGCTGAGGGCGCGGAAGGGAACACGACATGAGCGCGTTCACCGTGGCAGTGAAGAACCAGCCCGGCGAGCTGGCGCGGGTTTGCGCCGCCATGGCCGAGCATGGCGTCAACCTCGTTGTGTGTGGGCTGTCCCACGGCGGCAACGGCACCATCGCCTTCATCGCCGACGACGAGGCGGCGGCTCGAACCGCGCTTGACCGAGCCGGGATCGAGTTCACCGAGCGCCCGGCTCTCACCGTGCGGATGGAGAACGTCCCCGGTGCCGGTGCCGCGACGTTCCGCAGGCTCGCCGACGCCGGCGTGAACATGGACCTGCTCCTTCCGATTCGGGTCTCGAACGAGCAGTTCTTCGCCGTGATCTGTACCGATGACGTGGACGCGGCCAGCAGAGCACTCGGCGAGCAGATCGTCAGCGACTGAGCGCCGAGACAGCGGCGCTGGCCACCTGCTCGTCGCACTCGACCGGCCCGGTGCGAGGGGCAGCGACGGTGCCCCGTGATCTCAGGTCGAGGGCCGGCTGGTATAGACCGTCGGGTCACCTTGGACGATCCAGACGTTCGGCGCGTCGATCGGCAGGAATGACCGGTCACCGCCCGGCTCGCGGGTGGTCGGCACGGTATCGCCGTTGGGCAGATGCATGATGAAGTTGACCGGCTTCGTGTCGTCGACGAGCGGGATGTCGTACTCGGCCCAGCCGCCCTCGACGCGGGTCAGCGGCCACGGTCTGCCCCATTCGATCTGCGCGAGTACCGCCGGATCCACCGCGTCGCCCCACATGTGCAGGCCCCAGCCGGTGTAGTCGCCGGCCGGTCGGAAGTAGTGCAGGGTCGCGACGGTCACCGGTGGTCCGGCGTACCTGACCCGGCGCACGGCACTGATGACGGTGGTGCCGTTCGGCTCGGTGAGGATCGCCCGGTACTCGACCGTGGTTCCGGCGGCCAGGTTCAGCGGGGTCAGGTTGTCGAACACGGTGTAGACCGGCGAGGATTCGTCGGTGCCGATGGTCGTCCACGCACCGCCGGCGATCCGCCGCTCGAAGCGGACGACGTGGGTGGGACGGTCCGGGTCGGCTACGGCGCGCACCTCGACGGTGCCGCGTACGCTGCTACCCTCCGCTGGCGCCTCGATCGTGAGCGACGGAGCCGGCACGGAGGTGCCACGTACCGCGCTGGTTGCGGTGTGACCGCCGTTGTCCAGCACGACCGCCCGGTACTGCAGGGGCGTTCCCGGCGGCAGCGAGCTGACGTCGTGGAACACCCGGTACGGGGCCGTGTCGTCGGTCCCGATCCGCTGCCACGGGCCGTTGCCGATCCGCGCCTGGAAGGTGACCTCGTAGAACGAGGAGCCCCCGACATTCGCCGAAACCTCGATCCGCCCGGGCGTCTCGGTGGTCGGGGTCGGGGCGTCCAGCGCGATCGACGGTGCCGCCTTGGAATGCGGGATCCGCCCGGCCGACTCGTAGACCACGGCCGACAACGCCGGCACACTCAACGTCAGCCGGCCGCCGTCGTCGGACTTCACCCGGTGAGGGCCGGCACCGTAGACGCGCTGGAAGCTGTGCTGGGCAAGGTAGGTCGGGACGGGCGCCGTCTGGACCTGCTCGCTGTTGTTCAGCGCGACGATGTACTCCCGCTGTTCGTCCCGGTCGATCCGGGAGAACGCGTAGATTCCCGCACCGTCGCTGGCGTAGCGGTTCTGGTGTGCCCCGTTGCGCAGGGCGGGATGCTCCCGGGTGAGCGTGGCCAGCCCGCTGATCGTCTGGTACAGCGGATGCGACGGGACGAAGTTGGACTGCGCGTGGGTCGCCGAGGTGCCGAGCAGGTCGTCGTCGAGGTAATCGGGCACCAGGCTGGGGAACATCGTCTGCCGGGCGTCCTGGTCACCTCGGGTGCCACCGGTGAAGCCCTGCTCGTCGCCGTAGTAGACGACGGGGTTGCCCCGGGAGAAGTACATCAGCTCGTGGGCAAGCCGGTCGCGGGCGATCCATTCCGCGTCTCCCGCGCCCGGGTTGTCGGCCTGGACGAAACCACCAATGCGGCCCATGTCATGGTTACCGAGAAAGGTGGGCAACTGGTAGACGTTGGAGTCGGCGTCGGTGTACCAGTCGTCGCCGGTGAAGAAGGCGGCGAGCTGGTTGGTCGGCCGTCCGCGCGAGGCGAAGTCGCGTGCGGCCGCCTGGAACGGGAAGTCCAGCACCGCCTGCATCGGGTCGTGGGTGGTGAAGTGCGACGTGACGCTGCGGGAAGTGTCGAAGACCTCGCCGAACATGAAGAACTCGCGTTTACCGTGCTCGCGGGCGAACTGCAGGACGCGTGGCCCGAACCTTTGCCAGAACTCGTCGTTGACATGTTTCATCGTGTCGATGCGGAAGCCGTCGACGCCGAAGTCCCTGATCCACGCCTGGTAGATCTCGATCATGCCCTCGACCACCCTCGGGTGCTCCGTGAACAGGTCGTCGAGGCCGAAGAAGTCGCCGTACAGGGAGTTCTCGCCGGTGAACCGGGTGTCGCCGCGGTTGTGGTACAACGTGACGTCGTTGAGCCAGGCCGGGACCTTCAGGTTCTTCTCGTCGTCGGCGAGTACCGGTGTGTAGGGGAACGAGACCGTCGGGCTCAGCGGCGGGAAGGTGTTCGTGCCGGCGTAGTCGCGGTCGTCGAAGGGCGTGCCGGCGGCCGTCCGGTACGGCGCGGTGTCCTTCGAGACGTACGGCTGGCGGGCTCCCTGCTGATAGCCGATCACGTCGGCCGTGTGGTTGGTGATGATGTCGAAGTACACCTTCATCCCGCGGGCGTGCGCGGCATCGATCAGAGCGCGCAGATCCTCGTTGGTGCCCAGGTGCGGGTCGATCCGGGTGAAGTCGGTGATCCAGTAGCCGTGATAGCCCGCCGAGGGACCGTCCTCAAGTTGGACGGCCTTGTTCTTGAAACTCGGGGTCAGCCAGATCGAGGTGGTCCCGAGTCCGCGGACGTAGTCCAGGCGGCTCAGCAGACCCTTGAGGTCGCCGCCCTGGTAGAAGCCCTTGCGGGTGGGATCGAAGCCGGAGATCAACGGGTCAGCCGGTAGCCCGCCCCGGTCGTTGCCCGGGTCGCCGTTGTCGAACCGGTCGGCCATGACGAAGTAGAAGTTCTCGTCGGTGACCGGCCCGCGCAGCGAATGCACCGCGCCCGGCCCGGGCCGACCGGCCTGCGCGATGTCGGGTGGCGCGACGAATACCGCCGCCAGCACGGCGGACAACAGGACCGTGGCAGGGCGGCGGACGGACATATCAGTCCTCCTCGTTGACGACCGACATGCACGGACAGCCATGGCTGTCCCTACATCCGAGACCCTACTCAGGCGGGCGAAAGATTCAACCACGGCTGCGAACCCCTGCCGGCCAGGTCCGACACCAGGTTGCGCGCCATTCATCGCGTCAAAGGGGCCGCTCGCCGGATGAGAAGAACCGTTCGGCGATCCACCCGGCTTCCGGTTTGGCTCGATGTCAGACGATCAGGGTTACGCACCTAGGCTTCGATCGTTAGGTTCTCGTCCGCGAGGTCTGCATGATCGCCGAGCCAGTTCGATGCTCGCGGGGGATCGACAGGCCCGATGAGTTCTGCCGATTCCCGGCCCCGCCTTGGGCGGTTTTTCCGGACGGCGGCTGTGTTCCCGAGCGGCCGGTGCCCGTCACGGCTGCGGGGCCGGCGAGGAGCGGAGCGGCCGGCGATGGCAATGACGCAGCAGTACCTCGGGGGTGAACTGTCCCTGCTCCTGGCCCAGCTGCAAGCGACGACGGGCAACACGCCGGCCGGTGATGTGGCGCGCCTGCGCTACGAGGCGGAGACGCTGCCACTGCCGGCGCTTGGTTCGGTCGTGGTTCGCGCGCTGAAACTCACCGATGACCTTTGTTGGAACTCACTGACGCAGGGCGACACCGGCGCCTTCACCCGCCAAGCGTTCGTGGGTGCCGAGCTGCGCACCTTCGGCATATGCGCAGGGCTGCTCGGAGAAGGGTAGCGCCGGCTCTCTCTCATCCACCCCGTCACCGTCATCCTCGCTGGAGGTAGAGCAATGGCAGAAGAGCAGGAAGCGCAGGTCTCCACGGCTCAGATCGCGGTTCACTGGCGTGAGGAGGAGTACTACCACCCTCCGGGGAAGTTCATCGCCCAGGCGAACGCGGCTGACCCGGCGATCTTCGAACGGTTCAGCGAGGAGCGCTTTCCCGAGTGCTTCAAGGAGTACGCGGACCTCCTCACCTGGGACGCCTACTGGCACACCACCTTGGACACCAGCAACCCACCGTTCTGGAAGTGGTTCGTCGGCGGCCGGCTGAACGCCTGTTACAACTGCGTCGACCGGCACCTTCCGACCAGCCGAAACAAGGCGGCGCTGATCTGGGTACCGGAGCCGGAGAGCGAGGACACCAAGGCCATCACGTACCAGGAGCTCTACAAGCGGGTCAACGAGTTCGCCGCGGTGCTGCGGGAGTTCGGTGGCGTCAGCGTCGGGGACCGGGTGACCTTCCACCTTCCGATGGTGCCGGAGTTGCCTGTCTCCATGCTCGCCTGCGCCCGCCTCGGCGTCATCCACTCCGAGGTGTTCGGTGGCTTCAGCGGGGTGGCGTGCGGCGAGCGGATCGCCGACTCGCAAAGCCACATCCTGGTCACCATGGACGGCTACTACCGCAACGGCGAGCTGATCGACCACAAGGCGAAGGCCGACGAGGCGGTGGCGACCGCCCGCGAACGCGGCCACGAGATCGACAAGGTGCTGGTCTGGCGGCGGCACCCCGGCCAGTACGCGTCGAAGAGCCCGATGGTCGAGGGTCGGGACTTCTTCATCGACGAAATCCTCAAGGACTACCGCAACAACGTCGTCGAGCCGGTCTCCATGCCCGCCGAAGCACCGCTGTTTCTCATGTACACCAGCGGCACGACCGCCCAACCGAAGGGCTGCCAGCACAGCACCGGCGGATATCTCGCCTACGTCGCCGGTACGTCCAAGTACTACCAGGACATCCACCCGGAGGACACCTACTGGTGCTTCGCCGACATCGGGTGGATCACCGGGCACTCGTACATCGTCTACGGCCCCTTGGCGCTCGGGACGACCAGCGTGATGTACGAAGGGGTACCCGTGTATCCCGATCCCGGCCGGCCCTGGCGGATCGCCGAGCGGCTCGGGGTGAACATCTTCCACACCGCGCCCACCACGATCCGGATGCTGCGTAAGCTCGGTCCGGACGAGCCACGGAAGTACAACCACCACTTCAAGCACATGACGACCGTGGGCGAACCGATCGAGCCGGACGTCTGGCGCTGGTACTACAACGTCGTGGGCAAGGGCGAGGCGGTCATCGTCGACACGTGGTGGCAGACCGAGAACGGCGGCTTCCTGGGCAGTACCCTGCCCGCCGTGCACCCGATGAAGCCCGGTAGCTGCGGGCCCGGCGTGCTCGGAGTCTTCCCGGTGATCTACGACGACGAGGGGAACGTGGTCGAGGCGGGAAGTGGCCGTGCCGGCAACATCTGCATCCGCAACCCCTGGCCCGGCATCTTCCAGACGATCTGGGGTCAGCCCGAGCGGTACGTGCAGATCTACTACGAGAAGTACTGCAAAGACGAGAAGAGCACTGACTGGCGCGACTGGCCGTACCTGGCCGGGGACGGTGCCGTCCAGGCGGCAGACGGCTACTTCCGGATCCTCGGCCGGATCGACGACGTGATCAACGTGGCCGGCCACCGGCTCGGTACCAAGGAGCTGGAGTCCGCGAGCCTCACCGTCGAAGAGATTGCCGAGGCCGCCGCGGTCCCGGTGATGGACGAGCTGCGCGGCCGGGCCGTCGAGATGTACGTGGCGCTGAAGCCGGGGTTCGGTCCGAGCAAGGAGATCGAGGACAAGGTCGGCAAGGCGATCGAGCGTGAGATCGGGAAGATCGCGCGACCCAAGAGCGTGTGGATCGTGGCGGACATGCCCAAGACCCGGTCCGGAAAGATCATGCGCCGGGTCATCGCCGGGATCTCCAACTTCGCCGACGTCGGCGACGTGACGACACTGGCGAACCCCGAGATCGTCGATGACATCCGCCACCATGTGCAGAGCGAGAAGGTAAGCCGTGGCGAGGTTCCGCGTGAGCTGACCGCGCAGGAGGTCGAGGAGATCAAGGCGTTCGGTCAGGCCGAGTGAGTCAGCAGCAGATAACCAACCCCTGACGATCGCGTGCTCGCGCCCACCACGGTGGGCGCGGTACGGCAGACGGCACGCCATGTGGGCGACCGGGCGCGAGAGGGCATGCGATGTCGCCATGGGGTGGTACCTCAGTGGCTTCCGTGGACGGCGAAGATGGAACATTCGCAGCTGCGGTCCGGTCAGATCACCCGCTCGTTCCCGCCGTCGACGGGTATCTGCGCGCCTGTGGTGGCGCCGAACGTGTCGGAGCACAGCGCCGCCACGAGCTCGCCGACCTGGCGGCTGGTGATCTCGACGCCGAGCAGGTTGCGGCGCTTGTACTCCGCGACGCTCAGCCCATACCGGGCGGCCCGGTCGCGCAGCAGGTCCTCGGTCCACAGCCCGGTGTCGAACACGGCGTCCGGGTGTACGACGTTGACCCGGACGCCGTCGCCGGCCCACTCCAACGCGGCGATCCTGGCGACCTGGGTGACGGCGGCCTTCGACGCGGAGTACGCGGCGGCACCCGGACCTGGCGCGCGGACGTTCTTCGACGCGACAACGACTACTCTTCCGCCGCGCGGGGCCAGCGCCAGCAACGGATGCACGGTGCGAAGCAGGTATGCGATTGATTCGGCGTTCACCGCCATCGTCCGGCGCCACGCATCCGGGTCGAACTCCCGTATCGGCTGTGCGCTCGGGAAGACGCCGGCCGCTGCGACAAGCATGTCGATTCCGCCGAAGCGCTCCACTCCCGCGCCGAGTGCGTCGTCGACCGCCGGGGGGTCGGTCACGTCGACCTGAAGCGGCAGGTAGTCGGAGGCCGCGGCCCCGGGCGGGTTCAGGTCCAACCCGATCACCGCAGCCCCGTTGGCGCGTAACGCGTCCACGCAGCCCCGCCCGATTCCGGAGGCCGCCCCGGTGACCAGCGCCACCTCACCCGTGAAGGGAGCGCGGGCTCCGGCCCGGCCCAGCTTGGCCTGTTCCAGCTCCCAGTACTCCACGTCGAAGAGGTCGGCCGCATCGAGCGCCCGGTAGGTGCCGACCGACTCGGCCGCGGCGATGACGTCGATCGTGTGGGCGTAGATGTCCGCCGCGATGTCCGCGTCCCGTGCGCTGGGTCCGGCCGTGAGCATGCCGTAGGCGGGATCGAGCAGCACCCGGGGCGCGGGATCGAGCATCGTCAGGGGTTGGCCGCGGCGGTCCTTGTGCTCCTCGAAGTAGCGCCGGTACTCCCGGGCGTACCCAACGACATCCCGGCCCAGCAACGGGATCCGCTTGGTGCGGATGACGTGGTCCGGGGTCAACGGGCCCCGGTGCGCGAGTTCGGGTCGGGCCAGGAACCCTCGGATGCGGGCGTCGTCGTGCCGGCTCACTACCATCGGCTTACCGGCGAGGCCCGAGATCTCCTTGCGCAGCGCGGCGATCGCTGTCGGATCGACCGCCGGGCGCTCGGCTTCCGTCCACGGTGGACGGCCCTGCCCCAGGAAGCGCTCGGCTCGGCGGATCAGCTCGACGTGCCGCCGGTACGCCTCCTCGGTGCTCGTACCGAAGGTGAACAGCCCGTGGTTGAGCAGCACCAGCCCAAGCGTGTCGGGCCGCAGTCGTGCCGCGACCGTGGTGGCGCAGAGCCTGGCGAGGTCGAAGCCGGGCATCACGTATGGAACGATCAGGACGTCGTCGCCGTAGACGGGCCGGACCAGAGCCGCACCGTCGGGCTGGTTCGTCAGAGCGATCAGCGCATCGGCGTGGCTGTGCTGGACTGCCGGGTAGGGCAGCAGCGCGTGCAACAGCGACTCCACGCTCGGGTCGGGCGCCGAGGCGTCGAGCCGCGCGGCGCGCAGCTCGTTCATCATCCGGGAGTCGGCGAGGCGCTCCAGGTCGAGCAAACGGCGCAGGCGGTCCAGGCGCAGTGCGGTAAATCCTTCCCGCTCGATGGTGGCCAGATCCCAGCCGCTGCCCTTGACGTGCAGTACCTCGACCGCGTCGCCGAAGACATCGAGTGCGGTCGTCTTGACCGAGGTGTTGCCGCCGCCGTGCAGGACCAGCGTCGGCTCGGCGCCGAGCAGGCGTGAGCCGTACACGCACTGGCCCACCGGATCATCCGCGCCGGGAGCGGCCCCAGAGTCCCAACGATCGCTGATCATGCAGCCGACGATACCGGCAGCCCATCCGGTACACCGCTGGCGGCTACGTAGCTGGCTTTGGCGAGGCGGACGGACGGTCGTGGAGGTGTTGAAATGCGGGGGGCCGCCGAGGCGGCCCCCACCGTTTCTGGTCGAGCTGTCACTTGTTGAGATTGAGTCGCCACGCGCCCAGCCCGTGGGACGCGGCGTAGAGGAGGCGCTGGCCCGGCACGATCGTCAGACCGGACACCTCGACATTCGGCATGCCGGCCGCCGCACCGGTCCAGGTGGTGGTACCGGCCGCGAGCCGGAGCACACCGAAGTCCGTTGCCGCGTACAGGTCACCGGTCACGTCGTCCCGAACCAGATCGTTGATCGGGATGTCGTTCAGGTCGTACGACCGGTCCACCCAGGTCGACGTGCCGGTGGCCGGGTTGTACATGACCTCGAAGACGTGGCCCGGCGTCGCCGGCGTCTTCATGGTGTACCCGCTGTACGAGATGAAGGCGTGGTTCCCGTTCGCCGGGTCGACGTGGATGCTGCTCACGAACCTGTTCGGCGTGACGGCGTCGTCGTCGAGCCGGGTCCACGAGACCGCGGCCGCCGCGTTGGCGTCGACGTTGCGGGAGATGAACACGCGTCCGGTGGTCGTCGCCGCCCATGCCGTCGACGTGTCCGCCGAGGTCCGCTCGACGGCCGCCACGGCGCCGCCCGACCGAACGCCCCAGAACGAGCCGGTCAGCGGGTTGCCGCCCGCCTGCTGCCAGTCGCCGCACACCCCGTTGAAGGTTCCGGTCCACGTGTTGCAGACCTTGTTCGCCTCAGCGAGCGTGCGGTTGCCGAGCCCGAACGTCTTGGTCCGGAAGACCGTCTTTCCGGTCCCGGCGAACATCGTGCCGCTGACCCTCGGGTCGCTGATGACCGGTGCGTAGAACTGGGTACCGGCCTGACCGAAGATCGGGTCGGCCGTCCAGATCCAGGAGCCGATGTCGCCGTTGTTGAAGTTCACCTCCGTGCTGGCGTCGTAGAAGTTGTGGAACCGGAACTCCGGCTTGGCGATGTCGAAGCCGGACTGGCCGCCGTCACCGACCATGGTGTTGAGCCACTGGCTCACCTGTCCCTTGTTCTCCCAGGTGCCGTTGTCCTGCGTGCCGCCCTGCAGGAGGCCGCTGTCGAACGGGCTGACGGACAGGCTCAGGAACTGCAGCGTGGTGAGTCCCTTGTTGATGCCGCGCAACTCGGACGGGATGCGGGAGAGCATCTGCCGGCACCGGTCGAGCGTGGCGCCGGACAGGTTGCGCCGCGGGTCCGCGCACCAGCTGGACCGGTCGACGAACTGCCCGCTGGAGCGCATGACGCCGCCGTCGTTGGACTCGAAGAACTGGAACGGGTTGTTCGGGTTGGTGACGAGATCGTGCTGGTCGGGGTGCAGGCCGTTGGGGTGCAGCTGGTCCGTGCCGTCGAAGGTCATGTCGGTGCCGCTGACGCCCGCGTCGGTGGACAGCACCACGGCGCGCTTGTTGGCGATCGTCTGGCCGTAGCTGTACGACCCACCGGCGTAGACGACATCCGGATGCCCGTCCGGTGTGTTGACGAAGATGTCGTACCAGCACTGGCCGTCGCACAGGTTGAACCAGGCGTACCCGGAGTCGGCCGGGTTGGAGCTGGTCAGGTCCGTGAACGTCGGCGTGCCGGTGGCGACGTCATCGCTGCGGGACAGCCGGGAGTAGTTGGTGTCGTTGTTGCCCTCGTGGACGTACATGCGGGTCTTGCCGTTGGGCAGGAGCGTCACGGCGAACGCGGCGCGGGTCTGGATCAAGCCCGGGTTGAGCGAGGGCTTGATCTGCACCCAGGTCGCACCGCCGTCCGGGGAGCGCCAGATGCCGCGGGCGTACGACGACGCGTACACGACCTGCGGGTTGGCCGGGTCGAGCTGGACGTGGCGCACGCCGCGCGGCGAGCAGACCGCGCCGTTGGCGAACTCGGTCGAGCTGCCCGTGCAGTCGGCCGCGTTCGTCGAGCCGTTGTGGATGAATGCCCAACTCGCGCCACCGTCGGTCGACTTGTAGAGGCCCCACTTCGCGGCGTCGGGGACCGGGCGGGTCACGCCGGAGCAGCACACGCTGGACATCCCGCGCAGCGCGGTCGTGGTGCCGACGTACAGCGTGTTGGGGTCGCCCGGCTTGATCACGATATCGCCGATGCCCTTGCCGCCGAGCTCGGCTTTGCCCAGCGGACCGGTCCACGAGGTGCCGCCGTTGGTCGACTTGTACAGACCTACGCCGGCCACGCAGCCCGAGCCGCAGATGTTCGCCTCGCCGGTACCGACGTAGACGGTGCTACCCGTCGGGTCACTGCGGTCGACGGTCACCGCACCGGCGGCGTTGATGCCGAGCGGCCCGCCGAGGTAGTCCCACTTGGGCTGGTCGGCGAGCGCGTTCTTGGTGCGCCAGATTCCGCCGCCGGCCGGCGTGATGTACATCGTGCAGGCGGTGGCGTCGCAGCTCGGCCCGATCGCGATCGACGTGGTCCGACCGCCGGCGATGTAGTCGTTGGGAACGTAGCTGAACGAGTTGCGGAACGGGGTGTCCGGGTACAGCGCCTGGTCCGGTCCTATGCTGACCCAGCTGCCCTGCTGTCCCTTGCCGGTCGGGAAGGGTCGGGCCTTCGCGTTGGAGAAGGAGGTTCGTGAGCGCTCTACCTCGGCGAGGGCGATCGTGTCGCCGGGATAGGCACGCTTCAGGAACTCCGCGTCCCCGGCTGATCCGGGGCCTTCGCTCGGCTCGCCGCCGTGGCCGGGGACGGCCTCACGTAACTTCTCCAGGTGCCGCTCGAGCGCGGGGGGCAGCTCCTCAGCTTCGGCACTTTCGGACTCCTGCTCCTCGCCTTCGTGCCAAAGCTGTACGACTACCACGCCGCCGAGCACGAGCAGCAGGGCGGTCAGAAGAGCGAGCAGGTACTGACGACGTCTACGGGTCACCGGGGAGATCTCCCTTCTTGTGCCACGCTACTTCACGGCCACGATCGGCGGCCGTTGCTGCAGCTCTTCCCGGAGCATTTCAGACGTATGTTCGGGCAACAATGATCAACATGACCAGAACTCCGACTACGGCATGCGCAGATGCCTTGCGCTGCCTCGCATACGCCAGTTGTCAAATAAATCGAGGGTAAGGTCAAGGGTCGCAAGGTGACCCAAGCGATGATCATCGCCCATGATCGGCACAACTTCCCGGAAGTTGTGGCCTCGGCGGTACCGCCCCGGGCGTTACTGACCGGCGTGGTCCACCCTGACCTGCGCCCGGGGCCCCGCGACCGACGCGATCGCGGCGAGCAGCCGCGCCCGGTTCGGGCCCTCGGGTGGCGGCAGTTGCCAACCACCGGCGAGGATCTGCCGCGCGTGCTCCCATACCGGATCGAGGCACGCGGAGGTGGCTAGCATCGCCAGGTAACGCAGCAGCTGCGGCCGGATCGACGGGTCCGCCTGCGCGGCCACGCCCACCAGGTCGGGCGCGAGCGGTCCGGACAGGTCGACCGGTTCGCCGTTCCAGCGCCGCACGGTGGCCGCGTCGTCGAGCACGCTGTCCCGGTACCACGGCCGGATGTGCGCGGTACACCAGTGGTCCAACCGCGGCGCCCAGCCGGCGGGGTCGTCGGGCGCGTCGGTGACGGTGTCGGCCAGGGCCAGCGCCGAGGCGATGGCAAGCGATACGCCGCGCCCGCCGGCGGGGCTGGTGGCGCAGACGCTGTCCCCGATCGACAGCAGGCCGGTCACCCCCACCGGCTGCCGGCGGTACCGGTTGAAAAGGTTCGTTCCCACGCGCACCGGGCCGACCGGCTCGGCCCGCTCGGGATCCGTCCACGCTGCGGTGGCCGGGTTGGCCGCCATCGCTGCCTCGAACGCCGCGGTGTGGCGTAGCACGGCCAGCGCCCGGTCCGCCCGGCGGCGCAGGATAAGCGGCGAGAAAGTCCCGGCGTCGTGGACGAAGACGATCAGCGTGTAGCTGTCGTACCCCGCCACGAAGCCCAAGGCCGCATTGACTGGTCCGAGCGGGGCGCCGGGCCGCAGCCGGTACACCCGGGCGGCGTTGGCCAGCCCGCTGTCCCCGCCCTCGGCCGGTGGCCGCAGCTCGCCGGCCAGCCGGCCGGACCGCCCGGTGGCGTCGACGACGAGGTCGGCGTGCAGGATCGTGCCGCCCAGCGCGACACCGGTCACCCGGCGCCCGTCGAGGACGACCCCATCCGCGTAGCCCTGCCGCACGGCCAGGTTCGGCTCGGCCCGGGCGACGCTCCATAGTGGATGTTCGAAGGTCTCCCGGCGGGCGCGCAGGATCGTGGCGACCGCCGGCGCACCCTCGGGGCGGTACGGCTCGACGCCGGCGGCCAGCACCGCCGCGAGGACGTCGGGCAGCCGTTCCCGCAGCAGGTTGCCCGCCATCGCCCGGAAGACGTGCGGATGGTGGAACTGCATAACGCCCATGCGCCGCCACGGTTGCCCACCCACCGGCCCGCCGTCGCGGTCCACCACGACCACCTCGTGGCCGGCCCGGGCCAGCGCGATCGCGGCGACCAGCCCAGCCGGCCCCGCGCCGATCACGGCAACCCGCATCGGGCCCCCTTCCGCCGGTACACACCTTTCCCGCCGGAGACAACCGCAGATGTACCGGCGGCGCAAGGGGGTTCCACCGGCAACCCCGGGTAGCCTCCACCGCATCAATCCTGCGGGGACCGAAGAGTCCGCAAAACCGAGCCATACAGGGACCGGCGCGTCGGAGCTCGGCGTCTTAGCATCGGGCGATGGCAACTGATCAGAAGCCGGACTTCCCCGCTGGCGCGCCCGATGAGCGGGAACTGTTGCTGCGGTGGCTGGGTTTTCTTCGGGGTGCGGTGATTCGCAAGATCGAAGGCTTGAGCGAGGACGAGGCACGTTGGCGGCCGAACGGCCGGCTGATTTCGTTGCTCGGCATCGTTAATCACCTCACCCATGTGGAGTGGCGGTGGATCGACGGCGGGATGCGGGGAGAGCCACGTAGATGCCACGCGGGAACTCCTCGACGGCACCGTTGGCGAGTGACCCACGCCGGCTACGGGATCAGCGTGCGGAGCTTGTGCTTGATGCAGTCGACGAGTTGGTCGTAGGAACCCTGGAAGGATTGCACGCCTTCGGTTTCCAGGCTGGCGGTGATCGCGTCTAGATCGAGGCCGGCGGCCTGGGCGGCGTGGATCGTCTGCTCGTGGACGGTCGGGTCGACGTTGGCCGCGTGGACGTCGCCGTGGTCGTCGAAGGCTTCCAGGGTGGCCAGCGGCATGGTGCTGACGGCGTCGCGGGTGATCAGCTGTTCGACGTAGAGCACGTCCGAGTAGTCAGGGTTCTTGGTACCGGTGCTGGCCCACAGTGGACGCTGGCGGCGCGCACCCCCGCCGGCGAGCGCGTGCCAGCGGCTGGTCGCGAAGCGTTGTTGGTAGAGCCGGTCGGCGAGGTGGGCGTTCGCGACGGCGATCCTGCCGCGCAACGGTGACCCGGCCGGCAGTTCGCTGTCGGCCTTGGTGTCGATGCGGGAGACGAAGAAAGAGGCCACCGAGGCGATGCCGTCGATCGGCAGGCCACGTTCGGCGCGGCGTTCCAGCCCGCTCAGGTAGGCGTCGATCACCTGCTCGTACCGCTGCAGCGCGAACAGCAGCGTGACGTTGACGTTGACGCCGCGGGCGGTCAGCTCCGCGATCGCGGTGATGCCGGCCCGTGTGGCGGGCACTTTGATCATCGCGTTGGGTATGCCGAGTCGGGCCCACAGGTCGCACGCCTGCTCGACGGTTGCCGCGGCGTCGTCGGCGATGTCCGGGGTGCATTCGAAGGAGACGTAGCCGTCCCAGCCACGGGTGTCGTCGTAGACGGGTCGTAGGAGAGCGGCGGCGGCACGGACGTCGTCGAGGGCCAGGGCGAAGAACAGTTCCCGCGGGTCGCGGACGTCGCGGGTGGCGAGGTCACGCAACTGCTCGTCGTAGGCGCCGGATTCGGTGATGGCCTTGGCGAAGATGGTGGGGTTGGACGTGGCACCGGTGACGCCGCGTTCGACGAGCCGCCGGAAGTCGCCGCTGTCGAGCAGGTCCCGGGAGAGGGTGTCGAGCCACACCGAGACCCCGGACTCGCGCAGCTGCTGGATTCCTTTCATGGTCCGTCCTCCTTGGTTCAGGTGCCCCGACGGGCCACCCGGCACAGTGCCTGGAGCGGGGATTGACGCACGACGGTGACGCGATCTCCCCGGGTGCGAATGATCGGGCGTCCGTGCCGGCCTCGCCGGACGGTGAGGTCGAAGGTCGCACCGCCCACCTGTACGCCGTGCAGTTCGAGGTCGGGTAGCCAGTCAGGCAGGTGCGGGTCGATCAGGACCGTCCGCAGCGGCGCGGCCGGCCGCAGGACGAGCAGGGCCTGGATGAGGGCGACGATCGCGCTGGCCGACCAGGCCTGGGGTGAACAGGCCCTGGGGTAGACACCGGGATGCGGGTGCGCCGGATCGCGCGGGAGGCCGCCGATGACCTCGGGGAGCCGGTGTCCTTCGAACAGGGCGGCGGCGGCGAAGGTGGCCTCGGCGAGGCGGTGAAGTTCAGGCCAGCAGCCGTAGCGGGCCAAGCCGAGTCCGGCGGTGCCGGCCTCGACCGGCCAGACGCTGCCCCGGTGGTAGCTGAACGGGTTGTAGGCCGGGTGGTCCGCGGACAGGGTCCGGATCCCCCAGCCGCTGAACAGGTCCGGGGCGAGCAGTCGGCGGGCGACGGCGTGGGCGACCCGGGTGGGGACGATGCCGGTGGCGAGCAGGTGGCCGTCGTTGGAGTTGACCGAGCGGACCTGCTGTTTGTCCGGGTCCAGGGCCATGGCGTAGCAGTGCTGGTCGGGCATCCAGTAGGCGGGGTGGAAGCGGCGGCGTAGCCCGGCCGCGCGGCGGACCAGGCCGGCGGCGAAGGCACGGTCCCCCGTGGCGGCGAATGCGAGAGCGCCGTGGCGCAGGGCGGCGTAGTGGTAGCCCTGTAGTTCGCTCGGGGCGATCGGGTTGTCCACGACGTGGCCGCGCTCGTCGACGATGGCGGTGTCGGAGTCCTTCCATCCCTGGTTCTTCACCCCGGCCGTGGATCGGGTGCGGTATTCGAGGAAGCCGTCGCGGTCCAGGTCGGCATACCGGTCGAGCCAGTCCAGGACCCGTCGGGCGGTCGGTAGGAGGTCGCGGACCGTGTCGCGGTCGCCGGTCCACGCGAGGTACTGGCCGAGGAAGACCAGGAAGTCCGGCCCGGTGGCGTAGTCGCCGTAGTAGTCGGCGAACGGGTCGAGGCCCAGCCGGGAGAGCGGGCCCCAGCGGGACTGGTGCAGCAGCTTGCCGGGTTCCTCGTCGCGCCAGTCGTCGATGCGCTGCCCGACGTGCGCGGCGTTGAGTCGCAGGCTGTCGCGCAGCATCGTCGGGCCGGCCAGCAGCGCCTGCCAGGAAACGGTGAGCGTGTCCCGGCCGAAGATCTGCTGGTAGATCGGCAGCCCGGCGATCGGCGCGGCCGGCCCGGGTTCCTCGCCCAGCGGGAGAGCCGCCAGATCCTCCACCGCGGTGGCCCAGGCGGCGGCGACGTCGAGGTTGCTGCTGCGCAGCCGGGCCAGCTCGACCCCGAGGGTACGGCGAGCGCGGCCGGCCGCATCGTCCGGATCGGTGTACCTCGCCGGCGGTGCCGCCGCGCGCTGTCCGTCGAAGACCGGTTCGACGACCAGGTCGACCGTGGCCGACCCGCCCGGCGGCACGGTGAGCGCGACGCTGAACGTGTGGTCGGCGTACCCCACCGGTACGGCCGTTTCCACCCGGATCGCCACGGCCAGGTCCAGGTCCGGATGGGCGTACGTCAGGCGCAGCTCGCGCCGCTGGCTGTCCCATTTCTCGGTGACGTCGCCGGGTTGGCGGCGCTGTCCCTGGTCGGCCTCGTCGATGTCGGCGAAGTCGGCGGCCAGCTCCACCCTGATCTCGACCCGCTGCGGCCGCTCGGCGAAGCTGTGCACCCCCAGACGGGTACGCAACCCGGGACCGAGGAACCGCTCGATGGTCAGGTACAGCGCCTCCGACGGCAGTCTCTCCCCGTCGCGGAGTTCGGCGTAGGACAGTTGACCGTACGCGCCCACGTTCCCGGTGCTGAACGCCACCGGCTCGCGCCCGTCCACGGTGATCCGCTCCCGGCTCAACACGCGCGTGTTGCGGGCGAAGAACCCCTGCGCGCCGGTGCCGGTGACCCGCCCGTGCACGTCGGTGACCAGCGTGCTCCACCCGTTGGCCAGATACAGCAGGTCGGGGCGTACCCGCAGGTCATGTACCCGGCTCATCGCCGCCGCCCGGCCCATCGCAGCGCCGCCACACCCACCGCGAGCACCGCCCCGCCAGCCACCCGGGCCCGGGCCGGGTGCAGGCCGAACCAGCGGGTATACAAGCTGGTGGACTTCGACGCCCGCCCGAACGACCCGGTGGTGCTGCCCGGCTCCGGTACCGGCTGGTACAGGTTGTCCTGCCCGTTGTCGGGTCGATCGGTGCGCTGGCTGTCCACGATCCGCCCCGGCCCCAGCAGGTACCAGTCCACCAAGGCCGGGCTGACCCGCTGCGCCGCGGCCAGCGCCCGCCCGGCGAACCCGGCGTAAACCTCCCGCACCGGCCGCTGCGCCGCGGCGACGATCGCCTGCGCGACCACCCGTGGCTCGTACACCGGCGGGATCGGCCGCGGCAACACCCCGAGCTTCGATCGGGCATGCTCGAACAGCGGCGTGTTGATCGAACTGGGCAGCACGTCGACCACGGCCACCGGCACCTTGGCGTGGCGCAGCTCCAGCCGCAGCGCCTCACCGAAGGCCACCACGCCGTGCTTGGCCGCGCAGTACGGCGCCTGCAATGCCACCGCCCGCTTGCCCAGCGTGGAAGAAACGTTGATGATCGTCCCGCCGGCGGCGCGCAGGTGCGGCAACGCGGCCTTCATCCCATGGATCTCGCCAAGCAGGTTGACCTCGATCACCCGGCGGATCTCCCCGACGTCGATCTGCTCGACGGTGCCGTACGTCGACACCGACGCGTTGTTCACCCAGGTGTCGATCCGGCCGAACCGCGCCACCGCCTGCGCCGCCAGCTCGGCAACCTGGTCGAAGTCGGCGACATCGGTCGGTACCGCCACCGCCCGGCCACCCAGCCGCCGCACCTCGTCGACCAGCGTGTCCAGCGCCGGCCGGTTGCGCGCGGCGAGCACGAGTCCCGCCCCCGCGCGGGCGAACTCCAGCGCCGTTTCCCGGCCGATCCCCGACGACGCCCCGGTGAGCACGACCACCTGATCGCTGATGTCACGCACCATTTCCGACACCCCTCAGCGGGCCTGGCCCGCTGTCTCGCGCGGCGCCCGCCGCGGCGGGCCGACAAGGACTAACGGACGGGGGCGGGACCGGCCGGCCGGGTCCGCGAGGCAGACCTCGACAGGGAGCTGGGCGCGTCGATACCGGCATTGTCGTCGACTCCCACGCCCAGCCGCTCGACCAGCTCACCGCCGAGCCAGGCGGTGACGACGGCCAGGGCGACCCCGGCGAAGCTGCACACGAGCGCCCACGCACCTGGCCGCCAGTCGTCGCCGGCCGCGCGGATCAGCCAACTGACCGCGAACAGGGCGACGACCACCACGTTGCCGACGCCGTGCAGCGCTCCCACGCGCTTGGCCCGGCTTCCCGCCGGGATCGCCAGCCAGTCGATCAACCCGAACAAGGCGGCGGCCAGTCCGCCGATGACCCCGGCGGCGATCGTGTAGGCGGCCGCGAGGCTGAAACCCGACCGGTCAGTGACCAGGTGGATGATGTCGAAGACGACGGCGGTGGCCAGCAGCCCCAGCGGGAAAACGATCAGCATCGGATGGATGCCGTGGCCGAACGCCTTCGCGCGACTCTCCATGACACGCCTCCCAGGAAACAGGGTTCGCAACGTTCGCTCCAACTCCGTACCCGGTCATTATTTCACCAAACACGATTGGCGCTATTCATGGCGCCGATCGGGCTGCACGTTCCAGGAACTTGGCGAAGGTCGGCGCCTCGGCGCCAGGCCGTACGCCGCGTTGGTCACCGTCGTCAGCAGGTCCGCCGGGTCGTGGGGCCCAGCTCCGGCGTCCGCAGGTCGGGGCGTGCGGTTGGCGACATTCAGCAGGAACGGGCCGCCGGCCCTGTGCCGTCAACTGCTCCCAGCGCCCCAGGCGCGCCGGGCGCCGGCCGGGGTAGGGCCAATGGCAAGCCACTCGGGGACACCGGCCCTGTTGGGTGGGCTCTGCCGAGAAGACGCTGAGGGTGGAGCTCCGAGTGGGTGATAAGTCATGTCCGGGCTGACGCAAGACAGATCAAGGGTTGAGGCGAGACCCACGAGTACGGTTATCCGTCAACCAGGGACGAGGTTCATCCTTTGGTTCAGCCTTCCGATCGCCGTCGGCGCCCTCGGCGGGGCTTTGCTGGGGATCTTCGGCCACAGCGCCTACGCCAGGGAGACCAGCAACTGGGTGGCCCAGGCGGTCGCACAGGACATCGCCAACCTGGTCGCCTACTCCGCACTCATCGTGCTTGCGGTGCTGGCGGCGCGGGGGGCGCTGCGCGCGTACCTGGCGTGGATTGGTCTGCTTGGCTACAGCGTCTACACGTTTGCGATCTACGCGTTCGCGGTGCATTTCGGCCCGCTGTTCCTGCTCTACGTGGCGGTCTTCGGCCTGTCGATCTATGCCCTGGTGGTGGGCCTGTCGCGCCTGGACTACGAGCGGGTGAAGGAGAGGGTCGGCGCTCGCGTGCCACGACGGTTCACCTCATCTCTGCTGATGGCCATCGGCGGATTCTTCTACCTGCTGTGGCTGTCGGCTGTGGTTCCCGCTCTGGTCGCGGGAAGGGTTCCCGACGATGTCGTCAAGGCGGGAGTACTCGTCAATCCGGTCCATGTGCTCGACATGGCGGTCTTCCTCCCGGCGATGCTGCTCGCCGGCGCGTTGTTACTGCGCAGGCGCGCGATGGGCTACGTGCTCACACCGCTCGTGCTCACCGCGGCGTTCACGATCTCGCTGGGGATCATCGTGATCCAGCCCGTGTCCGCAGTGCGGGGTGAAACTTCGGCCTGGGGTGTGGGCGCGGCCGTCGCCGTCCTCGCCGTCGTCGAACTGCTGACCCTGATCCGCTTCCTGAGCGCCATTGAAGTAGAGGCGAACGTGTCGAGCGTCTTGCGGAATAGTCATGGCTCGGAGGCAACCGATCGGGCTCAGAAATGACCGGGCAGCGCGAGCTTCACGGGCGACCTTAGGAGCACACCGGCGGACCGCGAGCCCTGCCTAGCACAGCAAGGATGCAGCCGCCCAGTCGGCGTGGTCGTAGCTGAGGCCGTCGCCGTCGTCGAGGATCACCAGGTGGAGCTGCGAGCGGCCGGTGACGTCGACGTCGATGGTCACGGGCGTACCGGAGGTGACGGTCGGAGTGGTGTACAGCGTTGTCGAGTCGCCGACGATGCGGAACACGACGCTGCCCCGTCCGCCGGTCTCGGCGTCCACGCCGGCGACGGCGACGAATCGCGTGCACCCGCTCACCGGTATCGCGATGTCGGAGGCGGCGTGGGTACCGACGCCCTTGGGGTAGAAGGCGCCGGCCACGGCGATGACACCTCCGTCGCCGGCCGGCCGCTCGCCGTTGGATTGGTCGCGCTCGGCTGGTCCCCAGCCGTTGCTCGACGATGTCCAGCTCCGGTCGCTGACGTAACCGCCCGCGGCGGTACCCCCGCAGACGACCTGCGCGTCGGCCCAGTCGGCGTGGTCGTAGTTGATGCCGTCCCGGGCGTCGGTGACCCGCAGTTCGAGCGTCTTGACGCCCGCGGTGGGTACGGCCAGCGTCGTCGCCGCTTGGCCGCCGGTCTTCACGTCGCTGTACGCCAGCAGCCGGCCGTCGCCGTACACGGCGAACCGCACCGTGCCCCGGCCGCTGCCGACCTCGTCGTCGACGCCCACCTTGGCGGCGAGGCGGCGGCAGGCGCCACCGAGCCACACGTGTACCGCGGAGTCGGCGTGCGCGCCCAGGCCCTTGGCATAGGTGGTCGCGCCGATGGACAGCGTGCGCCCGTCCCCGGCCGGCTGCTCCGCGTTGGACCGGTCGCGCTCCACCGGGCCCCACCCGTTCGACGAGGTCAGCCAGCTCAGGTCGCTGATCTGGTGGGTGCCGGCCGCCGGCGGCACGGACAGCGATCCGCCGCGCGAGACCCGGTACATCACCACCCCGTGCGCGGCCACGCTCGCCGAGATCGTCCCGGCGGACGTGACGGTGGCGCCGGACCACAGGTCCTTCAGGCTGTACGAGGACGAGCCGCCCAGCCCGACCTCGGCGGCGCTGGTGGTGATCGTCGTACCGGATCCGCCGCGGTTGAGCAGCACCACCGCGACCGACCCGTCCGACATCGGCTTGGCCCACACCTGGAGTCCGCCGCCCAGATCGCGCATCCGCCGGCCCTGCGAGCCGCCCCAGTCCTGGTTCACCGCGATCACGTCCGCGTTGCCGATGATGGATCTGGTGGACGCCGACATCGACCGCAGGTCGTTGCCGAGGATCAGCGGCGCGTTGAGCAGCGCCCAGAGGCTGAAGTGCGACCGGTACTCGGTATCGGTCATGCCGCCGTTGCCGACCTCCAGCATGTCGGGATCGTTGAAGCCGCTGGATCGCGCGAACGGTTCCAGCCCGGCCTGCTGGTCCAGCAGCGAGGTCATGCTCGACCACGAGTCGGAGATGTCACCGGTGGTACGCCACAGGCTGGCCCCGGTCGACGGGCCGAACAGCCAAGGGTTCTCCTGACCCCAGTTGCACAGGCTGTACACGATCGCCCGGCCGGTGGCCCGCAACGCGTCACCCATCACCCGGTACCGGGTAGCCGCCGGTCGGCCCAGGTTGTTGCAGTTGTCGTACTTGAGGTAGTCCACGCCCCAGGCGGCGAAACTGTTCGCGTCGGCGCTCTCGTGATCGAGGCTGCCCGGCAGACCCTGGCAGGTGGCGGTACCCGCGGACTCGTAGATCCCGAGCCTGAGGCCCTTGCCGTGCACGTAGTCGGCCAGCGCCTTGATGCCCGACGGGAACCGGGTCGGGTCGGCGCGCAGGTTGCCGTTGGCGTCGCGGGTGGCGGCCATCCAGCAGTCGTCGATGTTGACATACCGGTACCCGAGCCGGTCCAGCCCGTTGGCCACGACCGCGTCGGCGATACCCTTGATCAGGTTCTCGTCGATGTTGCAACCGAACCTGTTCCAGCTGTTCCAGCCCATCGGAGGAGCGGCGCTCGGACCAATCGGCGTGGCGGCCGTGGGCGGGACCGCGGACGGCAGGACGACGGCGACCGCCGCCGCCACGAACGTCACCAGGGCGAGCAGAGCGCGTTTCATGGGTAACTCCCGGGTGTGATGGATCGCGCTTGGCGAATGCCTACTCCCCCACCGCCGGGTGGCACAAGGGCGCTGACGGTATTCGTCGCGCGGCGGCGGAGAACGGAGAAGCGCCAGGTTGCTCGCTGAACCTCATTGACTTCGATGCCTCGCCACGGTAGACATCGGATGACTTCCGGTCGCCCGGGCCACGGCATGTCGGCCGGCGCTTGGCGGTCCGACCGTCGAGAAAGGACGGTACGATGTCGAACCGCGTGCGCCGCATCCTCATCCGCAGGGCACTGGCTTTCCTCGCGGCCACGACACTGGTCGTCGCGGCGGGCTGGACGGCGTCGACAGCCGCTGCCGAGACCGGGATCACGATCTTCGTCTCTCCTGCGGGCGACGACGCCAATCCCGGCACCGAGACGCTCCCGATCAGGACCCTTACCCGCGCTCGCGACCTGGTCCGGACGATGAACGCCAGCCTGACCGCCGACCTCACCGTGCGGCTGGCCGACGGGACCTACCGGCTCGCCGCCCCGCTGGCACTGAGCGCGCTGGACTCAGGCAGCGGCGGTCACCGGGTGGTCTGGACGGCCGCCCCGGGCGCGCACCCCGTCGTCAGCGGCGGCGTCCGCGTAACCGGCTGGACCCTCACCGACGCCACCCGCAACCTGTGGTCGGCGTCCGCGCCGGCCGTCCTCGCCAACACCCGCCAGCTCTACGTCGACGGGCACCGCGCGGCGCGGGCCGCCGGCCGGTTGCCGGTGAGCCTCACCCAGACCACCACCGGGTACACCGCGAGCGCGGACACCATGTCCCGCTGGCGCAACCCCTCCGACCTTGAGTTCGTTTACACCGGCGGCAACTCGCTGTGGTCGTACAGCGTGCACGGGGTCGGGCCGTGGACCGAGCCGCGCTGCCCGGTCGGCTCGATCTCCGGTACCGCCGTCACGATGGCGCAGCCGTGCTGGGACAACTCCACCAAACGCGCGGACAACCACGTCGGCGGCAGCAACGTCGGGACGCCGCAGTACGTGGAGAACGCGTTCGAGCTGCTGGACCAGCCGGGTGAGTGGTACTTCGACCGCGGCGCCGGCCGGATCTACTACCTTCCCCGCCCCGGAGAGAGCCTGGGCACCGCCGACGTCGAGGCGCCGCTCCTGGAGACGCTGCTGTCCGGCTCGGGTACCACCACCAGCCCGTTGCACGACGTCACCTTCTCCGGCATCCAGTTCTCCTATGCCACCTGGCTGCTGCCCAGTACCGGCGAAGGCTTCTCGGAGATCCAGGCGAACTACACGCTCACCGGCGCCGGAGCCTACGCCACCCAGGGGCTGTGCCAACTTGTGGCGGGCGGCACATGTCCGTTCGGGGCGTGGAGCAAGATTCACAACAACGTATGGTTCACCAACGCCCGTGGTGTCCAGCTCCTCGACGACGTGTTCGCACATCTCGGTGGCTCCGGGCCCAGCTTCGGCAACGGCGTGCAGGACAGCGTCGTGAAGGGCTGCGTGTTCACCGACATCTCCGGCAACGGGCTACGCATCGGCGACGTCACCATCGTCAGCCCGACCACCGGGCAGGCGACGACCGGCAACACAGTGACGGACAACTACTTCACCGCGCTGCCCGTGGAGTACCACGGCGGTGTCGGAATCTTCGTCGGGTACGCCCAGAACACGGTCATCTCGCACAACCAGATCGACCACACCGCGTACTCGGCGATCAGCCTCGGCTGGGGCGGCTGGCTGCAGAAGATCCAGCAGCCGGCGCAGCCCAACCCGGCCCGCAACAACCAGGTCACCAACAACCTCATCTTCGACCACATGCAGGTGCTCTCCGACGGCGGCGGCATCTACACCAACGGGGTGGTGGGCACCTCGCTCGCTGACGGCGAGAAGCTGATCGGCAACGTCATGCACGACCAGTTCGGCTCGGGCAAGACGCTCTACACCGACAACGGCGCGTCGTACATCACGATGAAGAGCAACGTGCTGGCCGACAACGACTACCGCGACTGGGGCACGAAGCAGTTCAACTACGGGCTGAACGACAACGGGCCGATGGACGTCGAGGGCAACTGGTGGCAGATGGGAGACAAGGACACCGGCGCCAGCAACGTCACGGTCGCCGGTAACCACGTCATCCGCAGCATCAGCCAGGCACCGTCGTCCATTGTGGACAGCTCCGGCCTGGAGCCGGCCTACCTCGGCCTGCTCGACCGGCGCTTCGGCACCGGCGTACCGGACGCACCGAGTCAGGTCGCGGCCCGGGCCGGTAACGGCTTTGCCTACGTTGCCTGGTGCCCGCCGGTCGACCACGGCGGCACTCCGGTCACGTCGTACACCGTGACCGCGTCCAACGGAAGTCGGGTCACCGTCACGGCTGCCGACTTCCGCACCCGCGGTTACGTCAAGATGACCGGGCTGACCAACGGCACCGGGTACCGCTTCACGGTCACCGCGACGAACGCCACCGGTACCGGCGCGGCGTCCCTCGCGTCGAGCACGGTCACCCCGAGCGCCACGGCCGTCAGCGTACCGTCGGCGCCGCAGAGCGTCTCCGCCGTCGCCGGCAACGGGCGGGCCACCGTGCGCTTCGCCCTGCCCAGCTCCACCGGCGGCAGCCCGATCATCTCGTACACCATCCGGGGCGGCGGGCAGACCGTCGTGGTGACCGGGCGGACCGTGCTGGTCCTCACCGGCGGTACCCACTTCCACTACGGCGTCGTCGAAGGCCTGACCAACGGGCAGAGCTACACCTTCACGGTCACCGCCGAGAACGCCGCCGGCAGCAGCCCGGGCACCACGTCCACCAGCGTCACGCCCAACTCGTCGGCGTAGGCGGCGCCGGTCACCCGCCGGTCGGCCCGCCGTGCGTCAGCCGGCGGCCGTGGCGCGCGGCCCGTACCGCTCGGCCGCGCGCGCCCTGGCCTTCGCCGCCTGGACCTCCCGATCCCGCGGGGACGCCGTGGTCACCAGGTCGTCCAGCAGCCTCCGGGTGGCCGCGGCGACCGCCCGTACCGCCTCGTCGAACGCCTGCTGGTTGGCGCCGGACGGCCGGGTCGTGCCGCTGACCTTGCGCACGTACTGGAGGGCCGCCGCCTCGATCTCCTCATCGGTCGCCGGCGGTTCGAAGTTGTGAAGCACGCGGATGTTTCTGCACATGCCTCAACCATGCCATGAGGCAGTTCGCGTCGCGGTACCGCGGGCTCGGGAGTGCTTGGATGCTGTGGTTGGGTGGTGCTGATCTCATACCCGGACGACCTCGTCGGGGAAGGCCGTGCGGGAGCAGGAGTCTCGAGATAACGGCCGGGTACCGTCGCTCGCAGGAGGCCAGCTCCCTTCCGTCGGCCTGCTGGCTCAAGCCCCGGTGAGCCACTCCAGTGCCTGGACCGCCATGGCCGGCAGCACCGAGATGTGGCCCTCCTCCGGCGCGACCCGCAACTGAGATCCACGGATGTGACGAGACAGCCATTCGCTGTGAGCGCTGGGCACCATCAGGTCGCCGCTGCCGTGGACCAGCAGGACGGGCACCGTGATCGTGCCGGGATCGCAACCCCACGGGCTGACGTACGCGAGATCGTCATCGATGAGCGGCGCCGGTCCGCTTGCCATGGCGGGACCGACGACGCTGCCGAACCACCCCCACTCACCGTCCAGCGCGGCCCAGTCGGTGGGCAGGAAGTCCGGCACGGATTCGGTCGCCTCGTGTGCTTCCTTGACGGCCCGTCCGGCAGCGGCCGCCCGCAGCGAAGCCTCGCTGCCGGGGCCCATTCCGGCGAACCAGTCCAGTCCGTCTGCCGTGAACGGTGCGAGGCCGGAGATGCTGACCGCGGCACTCACCCCGCTCGGCAGCAGCGCCGCGCAGGCGAGGGCGTACGACCCGCCGCCGGAGTGTCCGAACACCGCGAAGTGGGAGACATTCAGCGCGCCAGCGACTGTGGCAGCGTCGGCGGCGGCCGAGGCCAGGTCGCGCCCCGGTAGCGGAGTCGATCCGCCGTACCCCGGCCGGTCGTACGAGATGAACCGGATACCCAGCCGCTCGGCAGCCCCGAACAGCGGCCGGGGCGGAGCGCCGATGTTCGGAGTGCCGTGGTGCCACATGACGACCAAGTCGCCGCTGCCGCAGCTGTAGACGTGCAGGGTCCGTCCGTCACCGGCGGTAATGTCGAACTCCGTCACCATCCCGTGAGCCTATGCTGCGTGGCACGCGTCCGACCTAGGTGCATCTGGGCGCCCGCTGGCTCATGGTGCCGAGAACCATCACCCAGCCGCGGCTACGTCATGGACCTCCGCAGAGAGGACCTGCGAAGCGTGGGACTGTCAGGGCCATCCCGGGCCGTGACCGGCAGGTGTGCGGGTAGCCCTACCACCGATTGGGGGGTGCACGGGCGTGATCGACAGGGCTGGGTGCTGAAGAGTTCGACGAGTCATTCATTGCCGAACAGGAGACTCGCATCATGTCGACAACAGCCCGTTCCTCGCGGGAACCGCCCAGTTTCGACGGCAACCGCCGCATGGCGCCTCGGCACGCAGGCATACCGAAACCAGTGCACGCGGCATTCTTGCTGTGGATCGTCGCGGTCGCGGCGGGCATGTTCGAGACGGTCCTCGCCGTCACGGACCCTTCGTCGAGTGGCCGGAGCTCCGTCGGGAGCATCATCGCCGGCGTAGCCGTCCGACTCCTGGTCTTCACCGTCGCGATCTTCCTCGCGGTACGCATGCGGCAGGGACGCCACTGGGCGCGGGTCAGCCTGGCCGTCGCGCTTGGCGTATTCGGCACAATCTCGCTGTTGATTGGTCCGATCGAGTGGCTGGCCGAGGAGCATTCCGTAGGCGAGGCCTTCTCGAATGTGCATCCGCTCGGCCTCGCGTTCGCCGCCAGCCGGGTCGTGCACATGGCCGCGGTACTCGGGGCCACCATGCTCATGTTCAGGCCGGCCTCTAGCACATACTTCAAGGCCGCGCCGCGCTGAACACGAGCCCTACATTCCGCATCTCCTCGGCGGCCCACTGCATGGCGGCGAGGATCGCCGACTCCTCGCAGAAGCCGGTGCGGAACTCGCAGACCTTGGCGTCGAGGAGCTTGGCCCCGGGCGCGACACCGCTGAACCGGCCACCCGGTCGCGCCGGTGGCCGGGGGCATCGGCCCCGGCGGTTCGCCCGATCCGGGCCAGCCGCTGCAGCAAGCCGCGCGGACCTACTTCCTCAGATCGAGGCGGCAGACCCGGACATCGGGCCGTGCCGACGGACATACGTCGGCGACGGCGTCACATTTGGTGCGCCGACCGGGAGTGTGGACCGGTCACGAGCGGTTACGCTATCGGCGTCCCCGCTGCGGATCGAAGGTGCCTGCCATGGACGACGATCGCCGACGCCTCGACACCACCCGGCCCTTCTCGGCCAGGGTCTACAACTACTGGCTCGGCGGCAAGGACCATTTCGCCGCGGACCGCGAATACGGCGAGGCCGTTGCCAAGACATCCCCGAACATCCGCACCGCCGCGATCGAAAACCGGCGCTTCCTCGGGCGGGTCGTCCGGGTCCTCACCGACGCCGGTATCCGGCAGTTTCTCGACATCGGCACCGGGCTACCGACCGCCGGCAACACCCACGAGGTCGCCCAGAGGATCGCACCCGAGTCGAGGACCGTCTACGTCGACAATGACCCGCTCGTCCTGACGCACGCCCGCGCGCTACTGACCAGCCACCCGGACGGCGCCACGGCCTACATCGAGGCCGACCTACGGGAGCCGGACACGATCCTGAGCGCCGCGGAGCTGCGAGACACCCTCGACCTGGCGCGACCGGTCGCGCTGATGATGGTTGCGGTTCTCCACTTCGTCCCCGACGACGTCGCCTACGAGGCCGTGGACACGCTGCTCAAGCAGCTCGCCCCCGGTAGCTACGTGGTGATCTCTCACGCGACCGGGGACTTCTGGGACCCGGCGCGCGTCGAGGAGGTCAACGCCACCAACAAGGCGCACAGGTTGGACTTCCGGTTCCGCCGCCAGGCGGAGGTGGCCAGATTCTTCGGCGACCTGCCCCTGATCGAACCCGGCATCGTACCCGTCTCGCACTGGCGTCCCGACGGCCAGCCGACGGCGGAGCCGCAGGACGCCAATATCTGGGCCGCGGTCGCACGCGTGCCGTAACGCGTACCGGCCGCGCCGATGGCGCGACCCGGCGCCGGTCGTCAGCGAATCGCTGCCGGCCGGTCACCTGTCCGTTGTGTCGTGAGCTTTGAGGATGTGGCGGAGTATGTCGACCGTGCGGTTGGGTTGCTCGGCCTCCACGCACAGCCGTTCCATGGCAGCGGCATAGTGGTCGACGTCGTCGCGCTTGTCCAGGTAGAGGGCGCTGGTGAGTTGTTCGAGGTAGACCACGTCGGGG
>WNFV01002450.1_pt1 | contig 49025 bp, 38 predicted proteins | sample 5400101 | NCBI WGS metagenome assembly WNFV01 (sample SAMN13153361, study PRJNA577476) | soil metagenome | isolation source: 115 cm soil or saprolite under grassland replicate 1 | place: USA:California | collected 2016-06-15
CGATCGAGATCGCCGACGCCGACGGGTTTGCGGCGGTCTCCATGCAGCGGGTCGCAAGCCACCTCGGCTTCACCAAGATGGCCCTGTACCGCTACGTCGCCGACAAGGCCGAGCTGCTCGCCATCATGATCGAGACCGCCGCCGGCGAACCGCCCGACCTGGGCCGCGTCCCCGGTGGCTGGCGGCCCAAGCTCGAGGAATGGGCCCACCGGCTGCGGGCGAGGTGGCAACGCCACCGCTGGCTCCCGGCGGTCACCGTCGGCCATCGGGTCATGGGGCCCAAGGAGGTTGGCTGGACCGAGTGCGCCGTCGGCGCACTCGCCGGCACCCCCCTGGACGGCCCCGAGCGGATGGACGCGGTCTTCCTGCTCAGCGGCCACATCCGCAACACCCAGTCGGCGACCATGGCCGGCACCCAGCCATGGACCACCGAGCGGGCGCTGAGCCCGGCGGTCTCCGAGCTGCTGCACGCCTACGGCGACCGCTTCCCCGCGCTCATCGCCGCCGCCGGGTCCGCCGCCGGCGCCTCGCGGGACAACGGATGGCGGTTCGGGCTCGACCGCATCCTCGACGGCCTCGAGCTGCTCATCGCCAAGCGGGCGTCGGTAGCGTCCGCGACTCCCGCGGATTCCTGAACCGACCTGGAGGTCCCATGGCCAGTCTCGACCCCGGCCAGGCCCGCGGGCGTCGTCCGCCGCTACCTTGCGGCCCTGGACGCCGGCGACACCGCCGCCATCGTCAGGCTCTTCGGTCCCGCCGGCGAGGTGGTGTCGCCGTTGCTGGGACACCTGCCGGCGCCGGCGTTCTTCGCCAAGCTGGCGGCGGCATCGCGACGCAGTGACATCGAGGTCTTCGACGTGCTGGTCAGCACGACCGCAGCCCCCCGGGCCGCCGCCTACCTCCGATACCGCTGGACCCTGCGGGACGGCGCGGTCGTCGTGTTCCACTGCTGCGACGTCTTCGACTTCGCCCAGGAGCCTGCGGCGGATGGATCCGAGCCCCGAATCCGCCGCCTGAGGATCGTCTACGACACCGCACCGCTCCGCGCCGAGATCGCAGACAACCTCGCCGCCATGGCAGCCGGCGAGCCGGCGGGATGATCCAGCAGCAACGCGCCGCCAGCACCACCAGGCTGCCGGTGCAGTGAATCTGCTGGTCAGGGGATCGAGAGCCGCCTGAGAACAGCAACGAGCCAACGCTCCGGGACACTAGGCGGCACCGAGCTCGGTGGTGCAGAAGGCGCAGCGACGGGCCTTGAGCGGGATGTCCATCAGGCAGTAGGGGCACTTGCGTGTGGTGGGCTCTGGGGTCTCGCGGTGGCTGAAGCGGCTCATCAGCAGATTGACCGGCTTGACCACCAGGAAGCAGACCGCGACCGCGATGGTGATGAACGAGATCAGCACGTTCACGAAGTCGCCGTAGCGGAACACCGACCGGTTGATCCGGAAGGTCAGCGCGGCGAAGTCCGGCCGGCCGATGATGGCGGCGATCAGCGGGGTGAGGAGGTCTCGGACCATCGCCTGCACCACCGCCGCAAAGGCGACGCCGATCACGATCCCAACTGCCAGGTCCACCACGTTGCCTCTGAGCACGAAGGTCTTGAACTCCGTCAGCAGTCCGCGCACCGGCGATCCCCTCCTGGGCGGCCACGCCCGGCACCCCGGGGGTGGCGTCGAGCAGCGTCCGCTGGATTCTCCCTGTCTGTCTGCCCGGGATGCGAAACGGAAACCACGGCCCGACCACAGCGCACGGATCGCCGGGCGGCCCCGGGTTAGCGGGGAAGGCTCGTCGGGTAGCCGCCGGCTTGCAACGTTGGAAGGAAGGAAGCAAGGAAGGAACGGGGGAGGCTGTGGCACCGGACACGAGTGAGTCGCGTCGGGCGACGCCGACCAGACCAGAGACTGGCCCGCCTCCCGAGAGCCCGACCAAGCTGGACAGGGGCTCCTGGCTGGGTGTGATCAAGCGGACCGTGCGGGAGTTCCGCGCCGACGAGCTGACCGACCGGGCCGCCGGCCTCACCTATTACGCCGTGCTGTCGATCTTCCCCGCGCTGCTCGCGGTGGTCTCGACCCTCGGGCTGCTCGGCAAGAGCTCGATCCAGCCGCTGCTGGACAACGTCCACCAGTTCGCGCCCGGTCCCCTCCGGGACACCCTGACCAGCGTGCTGACCAACGTGCAGAACAGCCAGCGCTCGGCCGGGCTGTTCGCCATCGTGGGCATTGCGGTGGCGCTGTGGTCGGCATCCGGCTACGTCGCCGCCTTCATGCGCGCCGCAAACGCCGTCTACGAGATGCCCGAGGGGCGGCCTGTGTGGATCAAGCTCCCCGTGCGGGTCGCCGTGACCGCCGTGCTGCTGATCCTGCTGACCATCAGCGCGATCGCGGTGGTGTTCACCGGTAGCCTGGCCAGCCGAGCCGCCAGCCTGCTGGGCATCGGCGACACCGCCACCATGATCTGGGACGTGGCCAAATGGCCCTTCCTGCTCGTCATCGTGGCGCTGATGCTGGCCATCCTGTACTGGGCCGCACCCAACGTGCGGACCCCCGGCTTTCGCTGGATCACTCCAGGGAGCCTGCTCGCCGTTGTCGTTTGGATCGCCGCCTCCGCCGGGTTCGCCTTGTACGTGGCGAGCTTCAGCTCCTACAACAAGACCTACGGTACCTTCGCCGGGATCGTGATCTTCCTGGTCTGGCTGTGGATCTCCAACATCGCCGTGCTGCTGGGCGTCGAGTTCGACGCCGAGATACAGCGGGGCCGCGCCATCGAAGCCGGCCACCCGCCGCGGCGGGAGCCCTACGTCGAGCCCCGCGACACCAGGAAGTTCCCCGACCGCAGGCCGGCACCCTGAACCTGGCCCACCGGGATCCTGGCGGGAGGGGCGCCCACGGGGCGCCCCTCCCCTTTGACCCAGTCCACGTCAGGGCGTACTCGGGTCGGCGTAGGAGCCACCGAAGATGTCGGAGTTACCGAACGTCGCAGGACAGTCCTGCTGCGGGGCTGGCCGGGGGACCGACGCCCCGGTACGCAGCGACATCCGCCAGGTGTCGATGGCCGGGCAGTCGGCGGCATCGCGCACGTCGTTCCACACCGCCGCACCGTAGCCGTTGGTCGCCACCGCATACACATAGTCACCCAGGAACTCGGCGGTCAGGTCGTTCTGGCTGGAGCCTCGAGCGTCCCCGGGCGTGCTCCGGTGGATCTGCGCAAAGCTCCCCACGGTCCCGCCGGGTGCCACGTCGGCGTGGCTGACAACGCCGAGCAGGGGCCGGTCATTGTCGGCCCCGATCGTGCTCTCTTTGTATGGCTCGATGAAGGCGTTGTAGACCAGATAGACGTCTCTGCCATCGGGCGAGATGGCCGGTGCGGAGTAGTAGCCCCGATCCGCGGGGTGGCCGATCTGGTCCTCCACACTGCGGAGCGCGGTCCAGGTGGCGCCGCCGTCGGTGGACGAGGTGAAGAAGACGTGCTCGCTGTTCAGGCCATCGCGACCGTCCACCCAGGTGAGCACGATCTGGTCGCTGGCCCCGGCGCCGGTGGGTGCCCCATTGGCGATGTCGACGCTCGGCGCGTCGGACAGGTCGCTTCTGGCCCCCGCGATGCCGTCCATGGTGATGCGCCCGATCACCGGGTCAACGATCCCGGTGTGCACGGCCAGGAACAGCCGCCGTGGCTGCTGGAAGGTCGCTCCCCCGTCCAGGGACCGGGCCATGTAGATGCCCTGCTGCTGGAGCTGCTGGTCCCAGCCCAGCCAGAACGCGTACACGGTGCCGCTGCTGTCGGTCCGGATGGTGCAGCCGCTGTGCCCGCTGAACAGTGCGAACTTGCCGGAGGACGAGTCGGGGATGTTCACCAGCGTGAGCTTCGACCAGCTGTCGCCGCCGTTGGTCGACCTTGCCACGTCCAGGGTGTGGGCGTTCGACCCGGCGCTCGGGCCGCCGACATACCTGGCGAAGCAGACGTAGGCGTTGCCGAAGAACCGGCTGGAGGCCGCGTTGTCGGCCCAGATCTGCTCCTTGTCGGCGAACGCCGCCGCGCTTTGGCTGCCGGTGATCGCCACCGGCGGCATCCATGCCGCCTTGCCGCCGGCGCCTCCCGCCGCCGCGGCAGCTACGTCGTCGGTGCGGGAGACACCGATGGCCTCCACGCCCTTGAAGCCTGCCTCGCTGCGCTTGGCCGAGAAGCTCGAGGTGAGGTTGGCGTAGTACAGACGCGAGCCGTTGGCCCACGAGAAGTGGCCGTCAGCGTCCGGGCGTGGGCCGAAGGCCAGCGCCGGGTCACCGTCGGAGACCACGCCGTTCTCGTAGTACCACGGCAGTGTGCCGATCATCCCGCCCTGGTCAGGCGTGAGCGGCACGCACCCGGGGTCCGGGCCGACCTGACCGGCGCAGCTACCATCCACGCCGACCCGGGCGCTGTAGCCCGAGTAGGTGGGCTGCACCCAGTGGTCACCGGAGTCCAACGAGAAGGAGACGCCCGAAGTCCCCACCCCCGGGGTGAACGGACAGTTGGTGTCGTCACCGGCGTTGCATGCCTCGAGGTCGATGTTGTCGTTCGCGCCGGCAGCGAGGATATTGGGATGCGCCTGGTCGACCGCAACCGCCGGCTCGTTCTGCTTGTTCTGGGAAAACGGGCTGGTCGGGCTGCCGACAGAGACACGAGTGTCACCGCCGTGCGTCGCGGATGCCGGCAGGGCCTGCGCGGCGGCGAAAAGGGTGAGAAGGCCCGCCAACAGCAGCGTGGTCCGCATGGTTGCTCGCAATGGATCCTCCCGGGAAAGGATGGGCTGTGAACGTGACCATCGTTGGCTCCGGACCGGGTCCGCACCTCCTTCCCGCCCTGAGCGGAGGCACAACCTGCACCATCGGACACCTTGCGGCGCGGTCCACGCCGGCGGCGCCCGCTGCCTACAAGAACGTGCGGCAGGCCGCCGCCGTTTCAGCCGACCGCAGCTGACCGGTCAAGGACAACCCCTATCTGGCGGTCCTCGGCCCGCTGACTGTGAAGCGCGAGCGGTGGAGGGAGCACGCAGTCCTCGACCTGCGCGATGTAGTCGGCGCTGTCGCGCTCTGGAGGCCAGAAACGGTCGAAGCTGATGGCGACCCAGGCACCGGGTGGCAGCTGCCTGGCCCAGTGGAAGGTGTGCTGGTTGTAGTAGGCCACGCCGACCCGCGTCACACCCTCGTCCTGGATGGGGGGCTGCGGGTAGGAGACGGAAAGGAAACCTCTCTGGTCCACCTCGTTCGTGAAGGCAAGGGTCGTCGGGTGCGCCTGCACGGCGGGCACCGCCAGCCATCGGTCCAGGACGATGGTATTTGGCGTCGGCTGATCGAGCGAGGGGATTCCCTCCAGGTGAAACACACCCCGCCGCTTCCAGCTGTCGTCGCCGCCCGCGACCCGCAACGGCTGGCCGTCCTCCGTGCCGTCCTTGACGCGAATGCCGAGCTCCCACGGACGGCCGTCACGGGTGGGGGGCGGCGACGCCGCCTGGATCCGCCGGTAAAGCGCGCGCAATCGCATCTCCGGAGCACCCTGCGGGTGCGTCGGGTCGCGGACACCAAACTTGAGCGCGATGCCGTTGCGGCAAACCTGCGGGAAGTCGAACACCGCGTCTCCACCGGCGTGCGACATGATCGCATCCCCCCAGTCCCCGTTGGCGACGTGCGGCGCCCTCATTGACGGCCGACATAACGTAGAACGACAGGGGTTCGAGCACAAGAGAAGTTGCCGTGGGCGAGAACCGGCCGGTCCCGAATGGCAGCCTCCGCCGCGAAGCGGCGGGCCTGAGCGCTGCGTGGCGTTCGTTCGTGCCCGACTACGTGGTCCGGATGCTGCTCAGTCACCCGGGCAGGACGCCGGTCGCCAACACCGAGCGCACCGACGCGGTGGTGCTGGTCATCGATGTGGTGGGCTTCACTCCCATGAGCGAGGCGTTGACACGGTCCGGCCCGTATGGGACCGAGGAGCTGACCGGGATCCTGAATGGCTGGTTCGATACCACGGCCGACCTTGTCTCGCGCTATGGCGGCAGCGTGGCGGAGTTCGCCGGCGACGCGCTGACCGCCGTGTTCTGGTGCGACTCCGGCACCCGGCGTTTGACGGAGCGCCGGGCGGTCCAGTGCGCGCTCGACATGCAGGCCGAGATGGCCGGCTTCCAGACCATCGTCACCCGGGCAGGGACCTTCGGGCTGGCGATGAAGGCCGGCCTCGCGGCCGGCCCGCTGCTGTCCACCGTCATGGGGGACCCGGCAATCCGGCTCTGCTACGTGCTCGCGGGGCCGGCGCTCGACCGTGCGACAACAGCCGAGCACCACGCCCGACGGGGCGAGGTCGTCGTGGACCGCGAGCTGCTCGAAGGCGGTCTCAGCGCCGAGGTCATGGAGCGCCGAGGTCGGTGGTCCGTGGTCGGCAGCCTCCACGAACGGTTCTCGCCGCTGCGGCCAGCCCCGCTCGACTCGATCGACGAGGACACGGCGAGGCGGCTGGCCCCCTTCTTCCACCCCGCCATCGCCGAGCGCCTGCGGTCCGGACGGCGCGATCTCGTGAACGAGCACCGGAAGGTCGCGGTCGCCTTCGTCGGGCTACCGGAGCTCGCCGCGGACGACTCGCGGTCAGTCGCCACCCTGCAGCGCTTTCTGGCCGCCGCCGTACGGGTAATCGACCGCTACGACGGCCATCTCCGTCAGGTGGCGACCGGTGACAAGGACAACCTGCTGCTCGCCTGCTTCGGCGCGCCGGTGAGCCACGAGAACGACGAGGAGCGAGCCGTCCGTTGCAGTCTGGAGCTGCTTGCGCTGCCGGGCGGCCCTTTCCGTGCCGGGGTCACCACCGGCTTCGTCTACTGCGGCGAGGTCGGCTCGGACGCGCGGCGCGAGTACGCGGTGATCGGCGACTCGGTCAACCTCGCCGCGCGCCTCATGCAGGCTGCCAAGCCGGAGCAACTGCTCATCGACCGGCCGACCCACCACCGGGTGCACGACACCACCGTCCACGACCGGCTGGAGTCGATCAGCGTCAAAGGCAAGGCTGGGCGGATCGACGTCTGGGCGGTCCACGCGGTGCACGACCGGCCAGGGGGCGGGTCGAAGGAGCCGGCGACCCCGCGGCCGCTGGTGGGCAGGGACGGCGAGGTCGCCACGATCCGGTCACTTGTCGTGCGGGCGCTGGCCCGGGAGGGACAGGTCGTCTGCCTGACCGGTGAGGCCGGGATCGGCAAGTCGCGGCTCGGCGCCGAGGTCATCCGGATGGCGGAGGGGCTCGGGTTCGCGGTCTACGCCGGTGCCTGCCGCTCGCACGGCGTGACCACCAGCTACCTCGTCTGGCGCCCGATCTGGTGCAACTTCTTGGAACTTGACGCCTCGCTGCCCATCGCGGAGCAGAAGGCACAGCTCGCCGACCGGATCGCGCGGCGCGACGGTGGCTCGGGCCAGCGCGCGCCGCTGCTCGGACCGGTCGTCAACCTCCCCATGCCCGACAGCGAGCTCACCGCTCCGCTCGACCCGCAGACCCGGGACGAGCTCCTCCGATCCCTCCTGCTCGAGTGCCTCCGCGACCGTGCGGCGGCCGCGCCACTGCTGCTCGTGCTCGATGACTGCCACTGGATCGACCCTGCCTCGCACGCCCTGCTCGAGTTCCTCGGCCGGCATGTCGCCGGTCAGCCGGCGCTGATCCTGGCGATTGCGCGCCGGGCAGTGGGCGACCCATCGCCGCTGGCGTCACTGTCCCGGCTCCCCCACTTCACCGAGCTCCGGCTGGCCGAGCTCGCCAGCGTGGACGCCGAGCACCTGGTGGGGCTGCGCCTACGCCAACGCTACGGCGCCGACACCGTCGGTGCCCCCGACGTGGTCCACCGCATCACCGACCGGGGCGAGGGCAACCCCTTCTACCTGGAGGAGCTGGTCAGCTACCTGCATGCCCGTGCCATCGACCCGCGCGACCCGCGCGCCCTGGCGGCACTGGAGCTGCCCGATGGGCTCCAGCGCCTGGTCATGGCCCGCGTCGATCAGCTCAGCGAGGGCGAGAAGGCGACCATCAAGGTCGCGAGCGTCATCGGACGGCGGTGCCGCGCCCGCTGGATCTCCGAGACCTACCCGGCCGCGGGTCCGCCGGAGGAGGTCGCGCATCACCTGGAGCGGCTGGACGAGGTCGACCTGATGCCCCGCCGGACAGCCGCTCCCGAGCCAGAGTATCAATTCAAGCATGCGATCACCCAGGAGGCGGCGTACCAGAGCCTCACGTTCCAGATGCGGGAGGCGTTGCATGAGCGCGTCGGGCTGCTCATCGAGCGGACCTACCCGGACCGTCTCGCCCAGTACGTCGACGTGCTCGCCCACCACTATGGGCGCACGCGGAGAGTCGACAAGCAGCGGAGGTGGTTCCGGGCCGCCGGCGACGCCGCCAAGGCTACCTTTGCCAACGAGGCCGCCGTCGACTACTACGAGCGCCTGCTCCCGCTGCTGCCAGAGGACCAGACCGGCGAGGTGCTGGTCGAGCTCGGCGCTGTCTGGCACCTCACCGGTCGATGGACCGCAGCGGAGGAGGCCTACCGGCGGGCGATGCAGGTCGCCTCGCGCGCCGGTCGTCGCGAGGTCCTTGCCGCAAGCCAGCGGGACCTCGGCGACCTCTACATGTACACGCAGTCGTATGCGGAGGCGGTGAGCTGGCTCACCCGAGCCGCCGACGAGTTCGAGCGCCTCGGCGACCGCCAGGGTCTGTCGAAGACGCTCGACCGCATCACCTTTGCGCTGTACCAGCAGGGCGCGTACCGCAAAGCCCTCGCCGCGGCCGGCCGACACCTTGAGATAGCGACCGAGGCCGGCGACCTCGCCGGGATGAGCATCGCGCTCAACTACACCGGACTGGTGCGCCTGAACACCGGCCAGACCGCCGCGGCGCTGGCGCTCCTGCAGCAGGCGCTCGACACCGCGACCAGGGCCGGCGACCGGCGCTGCCTGCTCTACGCGGCCGGCAACCTCGGCCTGGTGCACTGGCGGCGTGGCGATCACCTGCGGGCAGTCGAGTGCTACCACCAGGCTCTCTCGGTCGCGCAGGAGATGGGCGAGCGACAGACCGCTGGCGTCTACATCGGCAATATGGGCGAGGTGTACCGGGATCAGGGCGACCACATCCAGGCAACCAAGTGCTTCGTCCACGCGCTCCGGATCGCCGTCCAGCTCGGGGACTGGACGAGCGTCGCCGATCAGGTGGCGAACGTGGCCTCCACGGCGGCTGCCCAGGGCCATGACCAGGAGGCCGAGCGACTCTTTTCACAGGCGATCGCCCTCGCCCGGCTCCTCGACGCCCCCTACTTCCTCTGCGGCTGGCTGCACCAACTGGCCAAGCTCTGCCTTGCGCAGGGCCGGTTCGACGAGGCGGAGCGGGTGAACCAGGAGGCGCTCGAGGTCGCGGACCGGACCAACGAGCGTGAGGTTCAGGTGCCGGCCCGCCTCCTGTCGCTCCGGTTGCAGGTCACGCTCGGCCGTATCGACACGGACGCGGCCATCGGGCGGCTGCGCGCGCTGGAGAGCGCCTGGGCCGAGCCGCACGAGCGGGCGGCGCTCCTGGACGCGCTGTGGCAGCTCGACCCCACCCAGGAGGGGGCGCGGAAGGCCGCCGCCGACCTGTACCGAACGCTGTACGAGCGGGCCCCGAGCATTGAGCACCGGGAGGCGCACGCACGGCTGACCGGGGTGACGCTGCCGCCCGGGCCGCCGCTGCCGCCGCTGCCGAAGGTGGTGGAGGAGGACGTGGGGGACGTCGAGGAGTTGCTGCGGCAGGTCGACAAGGCCGCCTCGCAGCTCGGCGCCACATGAGCCAGCCCGAGGCGACGCAGCGTCGGGATCGATGGCGCGAACGCGTACACCGCTCCGGTGGTGCGTACGAACCGGCGGAGATCGAGCCGCAGCGGTTCCTCACCCTCGCGTTGAAGGACGCAGGGGTGCGTGCTGGCGCCGATCAGGGGATCGGGCCCGTCGGCGGTTGCGTTCTCCGCCCCGCCCGCGCCGGGCGTCACTGAAGTGGACCGCGCGTTGCTCGCCCAATTGCGCTGCACGAACTCGAACTGGTCCTCGATGCTCGCCATGAAGGCGTTGAACAGCAGCCCGCGCTCGACCTCCTCGTGCCGGGCTCCGGCCCGGCCTTCCTCGAACGGTGGGCCGAACGGGATGCTCCGCCTGAGCAGCCGGTGCGTGCGGTCGTGGAACACCCCGTCGTTGCGCGGATTCGCCTTGCGGATGTGGGCGAAGCGAGGAGTGTGGCGGCCATCCGGATCGTCGTCGTAGTTGAAGTCGTTGAGCCCTTGCCCGCCGCCCCCCGCCGCAAGCGGCGTGCCGTCGGCCCGGCGCCCGATCGCCTTGGCGGCAACGTCCTCCGACACTGCGTCGCCCAGACGGACCATCTGGTCATTCCAGCCGACGACGTCCTGGGTCAGGCGGAGGAAGACCTGGAACGACCCGTCCCGCATCCACCAGGGCGGGTCCAGCGGGCGGGCACGCGGGTAGGATCCGCGCTCCCCCGCGTACCCCAGCACGAACTCCCCCGTCGCGATGATCGGGGAGCCGGGCTGGTCCTCGCGCTCCCAGCGTCCGTGACGGATCGTCGCGCTGGTGAAGCCGCGAACGCCGGGCTGGGAGACACCGCCCTTGAACCCGAAGTGCTCGGTTCCCCGGCGCGGGTCCCCCAGGGTGTCGCCGCGTTGCTCCCGCGGCTTGCTGCCGTCGCGCTGGCGTACCTCCAGCACGGTGAGCCCCAGCTCCTCGGCGAGCCCTCGCTCTGCATCGGCCCGCTTGCGCAGATCGTTCGGATCATCGGCCGCGATGGTCACCAGCGCGTCGACCGGGGCCTGGTTCGGCCCTCCGATGACCCAGTTCCTCGCGTCGCTGTCATCCTCGTTGCCGAGCAGCGCGGGTGGGGGCGTCAGGTTCCCGTGCTCGTCCCTGCCCTCGGCCAGCGGGCCTCGCCAGAACGCGTCGTATGCCACCAGGTCGGCCGCGAGCTCAGGCTGCAGCGTCACCAGTGCCGAGGAGGTCAGGCTCACGCCCATCCAGATCTGGCCGGGGTGCTCTGTGCCGCCTTCGGCGTTCCGAGCCCTGTGCTCCGCATTGTGTTCGGCCACCGCCTTGGTGGTGGCGATGTGATCGTCGTCGGTGAGCGCGGTGAGCCACTGGCGGGCGCCGGCCTGGTTGTTGTTGAAGTTGAGAAACAGGAACCTCTGATGAGGCTTGTTGAAGGGCGCCAGGATGTTGCCCTGGATGGTCTCCGACAACCTGAGCCGGTCGTCGTGCAGAGTCGGGTCCCGCTGGTCAGTGCCTGGAGCCCCCATAGTCGCCGCACCTCTCTCTCGCGAGCTTCCCCGTGCTACAGCCGTTTGATCCTAGTGCACGCAATGCTGCGCCTGCGCCACCAGCATGCGGTCGAACGGATCGTCGGGCGGGCGGTGGCTCGGGTGTTGGCGGAGTTGGACGCTGCTGGGGCATCATCGCGGGCGTGAAGGTCTTGGTTACCGGTGGTACCGGCTTCGTGGGTTCCCACACCGCCGCCGCGATCGCGGGTGCCGGGCACGACGTGCGGTTGCTGGTGCGCCGGCCGGACCAGGTGCCCGCGTCCTTGGGCCCGCTGGGGCTGGAGGTCTCCGACGTCGTCGTGGGTGATGTGCTCGACGAGCGGGCGGTCTCGCGGGCCGTCGAGGGGTGCGCGGCGGTCGTGCACGCGGCGGCGGTCTACTCCCTGGACCCGCGGCGTGCCCAGGACATGCGGCGCACCAACGCCCATGCCACCGAGCTGGTGTTGGGTCACGCGGTTGAACGCGGGCTGGATCCGGTGGTCCACGTGTCGACGACGGTGGCGCTGACCCGCTATGGCGGGAGCGGGCCGGACCTGCCGCTGGGTGACATCGAGCTGCCGTACGCACAGTCGAAGATCGCCTCGGAGAAGGTCGCCCGCCGGTTGCAGGAGGCAGGCGCGCCGGTCGTGACGATCTACCCCGGCGCTGTCTATGGTCCCCACGACCCCTACCGCGGTGACCAGAGCGAAACGCTGCGCTGGGTCCTGCTCGGCCGCTTCCCGCTCTGGCCGCAGGGAGGGATGCACGTCGTCGACGTTCGCGACACCGCCGCGGTGATCCAGGCCGTGCTCCGCCCCGGGAGAGGTCCACGCCGGTACGTCGTGGCTGGGCATCACATGGAGGGCGACATGCTGTTCGCCACCCTTGCGGCCACGACCGGCCGGCGATTGCCCCACCTGCTCGTGCCGGGGGCGGTGCTCAGCCCCACGACGCGGCTCATTGGCGCGGTCCAGCGGCGGCTGCCCGACCGCTGGCGCTATCCGGCCGACCGTGAGGGCGTGGAGATCATGCGCCGCAACACGCGACTCGACGACTCCGCCGCGCGAAAGGAACTCGGCGTCGAGCCCACGTCCTTCACCCAGACCATCACCGACATGGTCCGCTGGCTGGTGGAGTCCGGAAGGGTGCCAGCTCGCTACGCGGGAAAGCTCGGCCCGGCCTGAGGCCAGCGCGGTCAGCGCCAGCGCGCAATCGAGGCACGTCACAGTGGCGCGCGTTCGTCCGGCTTGGAGAAGAGGTGGCGGCCAACCCACCCTCGATGGAGGTGGAGGTTCTGGTGGGACTGACCCGCCGGCAGCCGCAGCGGACGCCGGCCGAGACGGGTGCCAACAGCCCACCGGCACGATCCGGCACGGCGACCGTCAAGCAAGGCGAGCAAATGACCAACCCGCATTGATCCAAGGGCCGATCGTCCACCGCTGATCGGATCGCGGCGAAGAACAGGGCGATGCGTGTCGTTCCCGAGCTATCATGGCTTCAGGTCATCCATCATAGAGTGAGTCCTCATGACAACTGACTCCAGTAGCAACATCCTCGGCGTCGCGGAGACCAAGTCGCGCTTCTCTGAGCTGATCGAACGGGTCCGCCACGGCGAGCGATTCCTGGTCGCCCGCAGAGGAACCCCCGTGCTCGCCCTCGTGCCGCCCGACCAGGCGGTGCGCCCTGGCACCCGCCCCACCGGCCTGGCCGCGATCGCGGGAGCCCTCGCGGAATGGGCAGAGCTCCCCCAAGTCGTGGACGAGATCTACGCCGCACGGCGACGCGCGCGCGACCGAACCGCCCCCGACCTGGACTGACCATGTACTGCTTCGACACCGACGTCCTCAGCGCCGTGATCCGGCGCGATCCCCCGCTGGCGCTCATCCGCCGCCTCGCCCAGACACCTCCCGAGCAGCAGTTCACCACCGCGGTCACCCTCGGCGAGTTGCTGTACGGAGCGTCCGCGAGCTGGTCATCGGCGCTCTGCTGGTCCTGCCGTTCGACGAGCGAGCCGCCGAGGTCTACGGACCAATGCGAGCGCGGCTTGAGTCCGAGGGCAGACGTCTGGACGAGCCGGACCTGCGGATCGCCTCGATCGCGCTGTCTCGAGGGCTGGTCGTCGTGACCGCCAATGTCCGCCACTTCGGCCGTGTCCCTGATCTCAAGGTGGAGAACTGGTTGGCGGCATGACCAAGTAGCAGTCGCAATCGCTCTGCGCGAGTGGCGGGCCTCCCGACGCTCCCACGGCGTGGACGCCGATCGTCAGCGTCGGCGACCAGGAGTCCACCATCCAGTAGCGCGAGGGTTATCCTGGGCACCGACATCCGGTGGGGTGAGCGCAGCATCCGCCTGGTCGGGCAGGACTCTTACCGCGTTTCCCGGTTGCGCCGGACCGGCCGCTCCGGCTCCACCAACGCCGCGTCCTCCGCCGGGATCTCCGGTCTCATGGGTGGGGGGCGGTCAGGTGGAGTCGGGTGGTCGTCGCTGGGTGCCGCGTGCAGGGCGTGCACGGTGCGGGTGGCGGTGAGCAGGACAAACAGCCAGGCCGCGCCGAGGGTGAGCGCGCCGAGCACATCGGTGAGCCAGTGCGCGCCCAGATACAGCCGTGACAGGCCGACCAGGCCGGCGAGCAGCGCCGCGGCGGTCCACAGCGCGACCTTGCGGCCCCACCGGGACGTGGTGGCGGCCAGCAGGGCGGCGAGCATACCGTAGACGGCGGTGGCCTTGGTGGTGGAGCCGGACGGGAAGGCGTAGCCGGTCCAGTGGCCGATCGCCTGGGCGGCCGGCGGCCGCGCCCTGTGGGTGAGGTCCTCGACGGTGTCCGACAGCACCCAGGCGCCCAGGTAGGCGCCGGCCAGCAGCCACAGCGGCCGCCAGGTGCGCCCACGCCACCACCAGACGAGCCCAGCGAGCAGGATCAGGCCGATGAGCACGGCGGCGTTGCCCAGGTCGGTGACGCCACGCATGACCGTGGTGAGCCAGGTCTCGCGGTGGGCGACGAAGAAGCGCTGCACCGGCCCGTCCAGCAGGGCGCCCTCGTCGCCGGCGAGCACGTCTTGGAGCACCGCGCCGAACGCCCAGCCAGCCCCAATGAGCCCGGCCGCGGTGATGGTCAGCGACAGGCCGAGCGCCCCGCCCGGGCGCAGCCGGCGGGCCAGGAACGCAAGCTGGCGTTGGTAGCGGACCCGCAGCCGCGCGACCCATGGGCGCTCAAGCTGCCGGTCGGCCAGGACGCGGAGGCGGTCGGGGTGGCGGGCGACCCAGCGCGCGGCCAGCACGACCGCGCCCACGACAGCAACGACAATGAGGAGCAGGAGGCTGGCCCGGCCGGCGATGCGCTCGACCCGCCGATAGGACCCGCCGGCCAGGTAACCCAGGAACACGAACCCGGGGGCCCAGATGATCCCACCGGCGGCATTCCACGGCAGGAAGGTGCGGTAGGGCATGCGGGACATGCCGGCAAGCGCGGGCACCAGCGCGCGCAGCAGGCCGACGAAGCGGCCCAGGAACACCGCCCGGCCGCCCTTGGCGCGCAGGGAGGCCTCGCCCCTGGCCCAGCGGTCCTCGCCGACGCGGCGGCCCAGCCGGCTGTGCTTGAGCGGTTCGCCGAACACCCTGCCGATCTGGTAGCCGACCTGGTCGCCGACCACCGCGCCCGCCGCCCCGGCCGCCATCATCACGGCGAGGTTGACGCGGCCCTGGTAGGCGAGGAACCCGCCGAGCAGCATCGCGGTCTCCCCGGGGACAGCCAGGCCGACGAAGGCGGCCGACTCGGCGGCGGCAAGCAGCCCGAGCACGATGTAGGCCCAGGGGCTGGCCAGGCGGGCGGCGGTGTCGAGCAGCCCGCTCACCGGTGCGTCTCCCACATGGTCGGCATCAGCAGTGCTCCTCGCCACGGCTCGCGACGCCAGCCAGCGTAGGGTTACCGGCAGATGGCCGCATGACTGTTTACCGATGAATCGTAACAGCAGCTACAATCCCGGGGTTGTACGCGGAGGAGGTGCCGATGCAGTGGACCGTGCTGATCGTTCGGCTGCCCGCCGACCCGTCCCGCCACCGGGTCGCGGTCTGGCGGGAGCTGCGCCGGGTTGGCGCGCTCTCGCTCGGCCAGGGGGTGTGGGCCCTCCCGGCCACGCCCGCCTTCACCGCCGGGCTGGACCGGGCGGTCACCCTCGCCGAGCGTGGCGACGGCGAGGTCGTGCTGCTGGACGCGGCCAGCCGCGACGAGGCCAACGCCGCCCGCCTGGAGGGGCTGTTCACCGCCGCCCGCCAGGCCGAGTGGGCCGAGTTTGTGGCCGACTGCGGCAAGTACGACGCCGAGCTCGACAAGGAGCTCCGCACGCAGAAGTTCACCCTGGCCGAGCTGGACGAGGAAGAGCAGAGCCTGGACCGGCTGCGGCGCTGGTACCGGGAACTGAAGGTCCGCGACCTGTTCGGCGCCCCCGCAGCCGTCGAGGCCGAGCAGCGCCTCAAGCACTGCGCCGAGCGGCTGGAGGACTACGCCGACCGCGTCTACCAGGCCGTCCACCAACCCTGACCCGCCACCGGCGAGGTCGCCGACCGTGGAGCGTCGGCGCTCCGAGCAGGGCACCAGTGAGCAGGCCGCAGGGCAGCAGCGGCGGGCCGCACGAGCGACCGCCACACCGCCAAGCTCAGCCGCTGCCTGCGGTAGTAACAGCGGCTACAATCTTCTACGTAACGACGAAGCCCCACCTGAGGTCGCCCTGACCTCCTGGCCGCAGGAGGACCACTATGCAGCAACCCGGCACCCTGCCCTGTGGGCGACCTCGGGGCTGGCCGCCATCCCATGGCTTGGACCAGCACCCGAGGCGAACCCAGTAAGCGTCGGCGACGCTCCAGCGAAATAGCACCACGAGGCACGGGGGAGGCACCTCGCTTGCGCCACTGCCAGAGATATAAGCGGCGCTCGCCACGCCACCGTTACAGCTCGATGGTCGGCCGCTGTCTCGTTCAAGCTCGCCCGGGTCCCGGGTCGTCGTGGCCTTTGGCTGGCTCGTCGAGCAGTGCTGGTGGCACGGCTTGGGTTTGTCGTGTCGTGTGCCGCCCGGCCATCGCGCGATGGCCGGGCGGTCGATCAGCGTGATCAGCGTGCTGGCAGGCTGCTGGGTGCAGGTCCGGCGGGCCGATGGAGGGTGGTGGGGGCGGAGGCTGGGGCCGGGACTGGTGTGGCTGGCTGTTGGCCCTGGCCGCGCAGTGGCACCGCGCGGACCAGCCAGGCGATCAAGAAGGTGGCCAGGGCCACGGCCGCGCCGCCCAGGAGCACACCGTGCAGGCCGCTGACCACCGCCGCCTGGAAGGCGTCGGGCCCGACGCCGGCAGGCGTTGCAGGACCGACGGGGGGAGCTGGGCGCCGCCGGCAAGCAGCGCATGGCCGCTGACGCCAAGCCGCGCCGACAGCGTGTCCTGCAGCCGGCTGGTGTAGATCGAGCCCAGCACCGCCACGCCCAGCGACCCGCCGATGGTGCGAAACAGCGTCACCGACCCGCTGGCCGCGCCCAGGTCCCGCAGCGCCGCGCTGTTTTGCGTGATGAGCAGCGTATTCTGCAGCAGGAAGCCCATGCCGAACCCGACGATCGCGGTGAGCGCGGAGGCGGCGATCGTGGAGGTGTCCGCGCCCAGGGTCAGCAGCACCAGCATGCCGATGGTCATGACCGCGCCGCCCAGGATCGGGAACGACCGGTAGTGGCCGGTCTTGGTGGTGATCTGGCCGGTGGCAAGCAGCACGATCAGCATCCCGAACATCAGCGGCAACAGCAGCAGGCCGCTGGCGGTCGACGAGATCATCACCTGGGCCCACGACCAGCCGCGCACACCCCAGACCCGGCGGGAGATCCTGTGCCGGTACAACCTGGTCCTGGACAGCGCCGGCAGCGAGATGGCCCGGTTTCTGCAGGAGAGCCAGCAGGCGATGCGCGACCTGTCGATCGGCCCGCCGCTGCTCCAGCGGTTCCAGGCCCTGGCTGCGCTACTGGCCGGCTCCGATGGCCCGCTCAAGGCACGGCTCAAGTCCAGCCTGGCGCTGGTCGCGCTGCACATCGTCCGGTTCGCGCCCTACCAGTTCGCCGAGGAGACCACCGACACCGAACGCCGCGCCGCCGCGCTCGACGTCGCTCTGGAACTGGTATCGCAGGAGTGAGCGGTCCGGTCCCTGTCCACCCCAGACGGCCGCAGCCACACCCAGCGCCGCATCCTCGCCGCGACAGGCCGCGGCCGGCGGCTGCCTACGGCCTCCCCCTCCCCACACCGAACGTTCCGCTGAAGACCCGCCCAGGGCCAACTGATCCTCTGGAAGTGCTCTTGACCGGTTCTTACCGTCTCCTCACCCAGGCGGCACACGATCCTGCCACGCATCCCAAGTTTGGACGAGGAGGAGACCGATGACAGGCTCCAAGCGAGCGTCCCGCTGGCGCTGGGTGATGACCGGCGTGGCAGCCGGGGCGGTCGTGGCCGCCGCCGGGCCATTCATCTACATCCACCTGGTCGAGGGCGAGGCCCCCACACCACTCGCGGTGGCGGCCACGCCATCGACCACCCAGACGGCCGGGTCGGCCGGCACGTCGAGCGCCGCCTCCCTGAGCGGGCCGTGGAAGCTGACCAGCGGCTCACAGGCTGGCTACCGGGTCAAAGAAGTGCTGTTAGGGCAGGCCGCGGAGGCCGTCGGCCGCACCTCGGACGTGACCGGGCAGATGACCGTCCAAGGGACCGAGGTCACCAGCGCCAGCTTCTCCGTCGACCTGACCACCGTCCAGAGTGACAAGAGCCAGCGTGACGGGCAGTTCCAGGGGCGGATCATGGAGACCTCCACCTACCCGACCGCGATGTTCACCCTGACGTCGCCGGTCGCTCTCGAGTCGATCCCCGCCGATGGGGCGAGGGTCACCGTCAAGGCGTCGGGCAAGCTCACCCTGCACGGGACGACCCGCCTGGTCACGGTCGACCTGACCGCGCGGCGCAGCGGCGCCGCGATCAGGGTGAGCGGTCAGATCCCGGTCAGGTTCGCCGACTGGGACATTCCCAACCCGAACTTCGGCCCGGTGACCACCGAGGACAACGGCCAGATCGAGTTCCTGCTCGTCTTCGCCCACGCCTGACGGCTCACCGACTCGACGTGGGCGCCACCGCCGCACGGCGACGCCTGATTGGTGCAGGTCAACGGGCTGTTGGCGAGCTGTTTGTGGACCCGACCATCCAACACGCGAACCGCTCGGATGGCTCATCGATGTTGTGTGAGCCACGTCTCCACCGCGTCGACCACCCGCTCGGCGTCTCGAATGGCCGCATCCGCCTCCTCCGCCGGGACATCGACGGGTGAGTAATCCGCCTCGTTCCGCCGCTCGAACAGCGAGCGGAGCAGCCGCCCGATCTCCTCGTCGAGTTGGCCACCGCGGACCAACAGGTGGACAAACGCCGAGACGACCCCGGAGTGCTTGGAACGCGTTTCGCCAAGCGCAAGAAGGGCCGCTTCCGCGGCGAAGAACGCGGCGAAATAGGCACGCGAGACAGCCTGTGCCTCGAAACCCTTGCCCGCCAGAAGCCGAGCAGCCGCCAGCTCCTCCCAACACCGCTCCAGGCCGATCCGCTCGGTCACGCGACCGCTCGTCCCTCGGCCTTCGCCCGTATCAGCAGTGGATGCGCAGCCTCACCCAACTCGTCCTCACCAACGGGGACAGCCGAGATCACCGCGTCGTTTCGATAGGAGTGCCGCCACAGGATCTCATCCATCCTCCGCAGCTCCTCCCAGGGCGACTCCACTCGGTCGAGCACCACCAGCAGGTCGATATCCGATTCGGGGTGGGCATCCCCGCGAGCCCAGGAGCCGAACAGCAGCACCCGACGAAAGCGTCCGCCGTACAGCGCGCGCAGGTCCCCGGCCACCGCCGTAGCGACCTCCACCGGATCGAACCCCGAGGCCAGCTCGGGCAACTGCGGGTCCTCTCTGACCAGGACCTCCCGCTCCGCAACGCCGCGCTCGACAAGCCCCTGGTCCGCCAGCCATTCGATGGCGCGGCGCTCCATACGGGCGTCGCGGAACGCAAACCACACCTCACGCAGCTCCTGGAAGTCCAGCAGGGTGTCCTTGAACCGGCGGAAGGCGCCCCGCCCGGTGATCGCCCGCTCCAGCAGGTCCCGGATTCGCGGATCCCGCACCCGGTCGATGAAGTCCTCCATGTCCCCATAGGCTTCGCGGGACGGGATCGGCTCGATGCGGATCAGCCCACGATCCAGCGGGTCGTCTTCCTCCTCATCGAGACCGGCGCCAACGGGATCAGCAAGGCCCAGCTCCGTCTCACCGGTGCGGGGGTCGAACCACCACATGGTCTCGGGCGAGTGGTCCTCCAGCGCCTCAGCCAGTGACCGCAGGTCGACCCGCTCCAGATCGAGCATCGCTATCTCCTCTATCCGCTCGACAGGCACGGCTCATAGTAGTGCATGCAAAGAGCGACCGCTGCGCAGTAGCAGCGGATGGACAGGACGACCATGCACCAACAGGCCGTAGACCCCAGGCGCTACGTCAGATCATGGCCGCGGATCATGCTGTCGGTTCACCGCGCGGCAGGGGTGAAGGGCGCCGGGTCGGCCGATTGTTAGGAGACGAGGATGGCTGCTGCGATCGGTCGACAGCTTGGGGGCTCGAGCCTTGTGGTTCGGCCATGCCGTCGCGCCGAGATCCCGGGGGTGCTGGCAGTGTGGCGTGCCGCGGAGGTCGTGCCCAGCGTCAGCGACGATGCCGGCAGCCTGCGACGCTTGCTGGACACAAGCGACGATGCCCTGCTGATCGCCGAGGTGGACGGCCGTGTGGTGGGGACCCTGATCGCGGCCTGGGACGGCTGGCGCGGCAACCTGTACCGGTTGGCGGTGCTGCCGAGCTGGCGTCGGCGTGGGATCGCGCGCAGCTGATTGTCGAAGGGAGCGGCGGCTTGCGAGCAAGGGCGTGGTGCGGGTCAGCGCCTTGGCGCTCGCCGAGCACGAGCCTGCCGTCGGGTTGTGGCTGGCGGCGGGCTACCAGCGCGATGGGCGAGTGGGCCGGTTCGTCAAGTCCCTGGTGTAGTGCGCGGCCAGCCGATCGGCCTGACCGGGCGCTTCAGGGTCACTCCGGCCCCCGTATGATGCGGCGACAGTGAAGGGAGTGGCCATCGTGCTGTCCAGACGACACGCTCGGCCTGTACCGGGAGGGTGTGGAGGCCCACATCGCCGCAAGCGCTGCCGCCGTCTTGACCCAGTACGGCCATCTCGGCCAGGCCTCTGTGCTGATTGGCGGGAGCTGCGAAATGGTGGAGCGCCTCACGGGACGCCCGGCGCCGGCTTCCAGGACTAGTTGTGCTGCCGCAATGCCGCCATGTTCGCTTGATGGGCCAGCCGAGGCCGGGGTGATCGAGGCGGGGACGGTTGGAGCTTGATGTGCTGAGGAGGCGGGTCTGGGATGCGGTTTGGGGTGCTGGGACCGCTCGAGGTTCGCGACAGTCAGGGTCGGCTGGTGCGGTTGGGCGCGGCAAAGCAACGCGTGCTCCTGACCGTGCTGCTGTTGCACGCCAACCGGCCAGTCAGTATCGATGAGCTGGTGGAGGCGTTGTGGCCCGAGCAGCCACCCCGACGCGCGGTGGGGGCGCTGCGGACCTACGTGTCGGCGCTGCGCCAGGCGCTGGGGCTCGACCGCCCGACGGGGGCGTGGATCGCGGCGACGTCGGGTGCCTACCAGCTCACGCTGCCCGCCGGAGACCTGGACCTTCTGGTGTTCCAGCGGTGCGCCGGCGATGGCCAGCGGGCGCTGGCCGAGGGCGCGATCGATCTTGCGGCCGAGAAGCTGCAGGACGCGCTGCGGCTGTGGCGCGGGCGCGTCTTGGAGGATGTGCCGCTGCCGGTCACGCTGGACGGTGAGCTGGCCGCGCTGGAAGAGCATCGCCTGGTGGTGCTGGAGGGGTGGATTGACGCGTGGCTGGCGCTTGGCCGCCACGCCGAGCTGCTGCCGGAGCTGCGCCGGCTGGTGACGGCGGAGCCGTTGCGGGAGCGGCTGTGGGCGCAGTGGATGCTGGCGATGTACCGATCGGGCCGCCAGGCCGACGCGCTGGAGGCCTACCACAAGCTGCGCCGCCGGCTGATCGACGAGCTGGCGATCGAGCCCAGTGCATCCTTGCAGCGACTCCAGCAGCAGATCCTCAGCGGTGACCCGGCGCTGCAGCCGTCGCGCCACGACCCAGCCGGCGGCAGCCGGCAGCAGCGCACCCCGGCCGCGTCGCGGTCGGCTGCCGCTGTGCCGGCGCAGCTCCCCGCCGACGTCTTCGAGTTCACCGGGCGCGATCGCGAGCTGGCCTGGCTCCGCGCCATGCTGGAGGCACGCACCAACGGCGGCTCCGCGGTCACCCTGGCGACGATCGCGGGCACCGCCGGGGTCGGCAAGACCGCGCTGGCGATCCACTGGGCCCACCGGGTCCGTCGGCGGTTCCCCGACGGGCAGCTCTACGTGAACCTGCGGGGCTGGGCGCCTGGCCCGCCGCTCAGCCCGATCCAGGCGCTGGCGCAGCTCCTGTTCGGGCTGGGTGTGGAGGCGGATAAGATTCCCGCGGAGATGGACCGGGCCGCCGGACTGTACCGCTCGTTGCTGGCGGACCGTCGGGTGCTGGTGGTGCTGGACAACGCCCGCGACGCCGAGCAGGTCCGCCCGCTCATCCCCGGTGCCCCGGGCTGTGTGGTAGCGGTGACCAGCCGCGACCGGCTACTGGGGCTGGTCGCAAGCCACGGCGCCGTGAGGCTCACCCTGGACGTGCTCACCCCCGATGAGGCAGTCCACCTGCTTGCACGGATCGTCGGTGAGGACCGGGCCTACGCCGAGCCCGAGGCAGTCAGAGAGTTCGCCGAGGTGTGCGGGCACCTGCCACTCGCACTGCGCGTCGCCGCGGCGAACCTGACCAGCTATCCCGAGGAGCCGATCGCGGGCTGGCTGGTCAGACTGCGCCGGGGCGACCAGCTCGCCGAGCTGAGCGTGGACGGCGATTCCACCTCCGCGGTCCACGCCGCGTTCGACTGCTCCTATGCCACGCTGGACGCGGACGTCAAGCGGATGTTCCGCCTGCTGGGGCTGGTGCCGGGTCCTGACTTCACGGCCCACGCCGCCGCCGCGCTCGCCGGGGTGCCGGTTGAACGGGCAGGGTGGCTGCTGGAGCGGCTCGCCGGCGCGCACCTGCTCCAGCCGCGTGGGGCGGGCCGGTTCGATCTCCATGATCTGCTGCGCCGGTACGCGCGCCAGCGCAGCCAGCGCGACGATGGCGAGCCCGACCGACAGGCGGCGCTCGAGCGGCTCCTTGCCTGGTATCTGCACACCGCGGACGCGGCCGACCGGCTGCTGAATCCACAAATGGTGCGCCTGCCCGTCCCAGCGGTGGACACGGGCCTCCCAGCGATCGGGTTCGAGAATCACGCCGGGGCGCTGGAGTGGCTGGACGGTGAGCGGGCCAACCTGGTCGCCGCCGTCCAGCAGGCCGCTCAGGAGGGGCCGCGGCCGCTCGCGTGGCTGCTTGCGGATGCGCTGCGCGGCCACTTCTGGGGTACCCGGCACCTGGTTGACTGGCCGGCGGTCGTCGGCGCCGCCCTGTCGGCCGCCCAAGCCGAGGGCGGTCCGCAAGCACAGGCGGCCGCCCACCGCAGCGTCGGTCAGGTCCGCCAGTGTCTGGGCGACTCCGCCCAAGCGGTCGAGTGGCTCACCAGTGCGCTTGAGCTGGCGCGGCAGGCCGACTGGGCGGTGGGTGAGGCGGCGGTCCTCGGTACCCTCGGGCTGGTGTACGGCCGGTTGGGCCAGCTCCACCAGTCCACCGACTACTACGTTCAGGCGCGTGACCTGCATCGGCAGGCTGGCTCCAAGGGCGGCACGGCGGTCGCTCTTGGCAATCTGGGCGACGTGATCCGGCAGATGGGGTATCCACAACAGGCCGCCGGCCACCTGACGCAGGCCCTTGCCCTGTACCGGGAGATCGGCTCCGAGAGCGGTCAACAAGAGACGCTGGGGAACCTCGGTGAGGCCTATCGCGACCTCGGTCGGCTCGCTGACGCCCGAGCGTGCCTCACCGAGGCACTCGCCCTGGCACAGGACCTGGGCAGTCGTTACGGCGAAGCCTCCGACCTGCATGCCCTTGCCATGGTGCAACGCGACGCCGGCCAGCTCACGATCGCGTTGGAACTGGGCGAGGCCGCAGTGGCCCTGGCCCACGAGATCGGCGATCCGCGGCTCGAGGCTGATGCACTCAACACCCTCGGCAGCGTCCACCTGTGCCTGGGCCGCGACCAGCAGGCCACCGAGCATCATCGCACGGCGCTCGACCTGGCCCGCCAGACCGGCGTCCGCTATCCGGAGACCGAAGCCCTGCTCGGGCTGGCCGCCACCTGCCAGCAACTCGGTCAGCATGCCCAGGCCGTTCAACAGGCCGAGCAGGCCCGCGCCCTCGCGTGCGAGATGAGCTCTCGGATCCTGGAGGGCCGCGCGTACGCGGTCCTGGCAGCCGCCTATCTTGCCCGGGAATCCTACGCCGCCGCCGCCGAGCAAGCCCGACAGGCGCTGGCCATCTTCCGCGAGACCGGCCATCGTCTCGGCCAGGCCCATGCCCTGGTGGTGCTCGCCCATGCGCTGCACTCGGCCGAGGACACCGACGGCGCCCGGTCGTGCTGGCAGGAGGCGCTCGACCTGTTCGTCGACATCGGCGCCCCGGTGCCGACCACGGCATCCGGCTCGTCGTGACGACCCGGAGAAGAGGCGGCTCTCCCATCCCAGACGAGTCGCGCGGTAGCACAGATCCGCGGTGCGCCTGAGCTGGGCGTCCTCGGACTCGCGTCGCCATCAAGCCGCGGCTTGACCAATCCTAAGATCCGCGTATCGGCAAAGCTGGACGACGCTCAGGAGGTGCTGGACAAGGTCGCCGCCGTCGGTGGCGAGCGCAAGGCGTCGTTCAACCTCGGCAGTGATATGGGCTACGAGGTGTGGGTAGCGCCGAACGATCGGGGTCGCGCCTGGCAGGGAAAGCCGTTCGTGAGCATTCGTGGGCTGCGAGACCACCTGCCGCGCCAACTCGACGAGGGCACCAGCAAGCGGACTACCTCAATCCATTCCGGGCTGCTGCGCACCAACAAACGCCAACAGCCGCACGCGGCGACCAACAAGTAGCCCAAGCAAAATCGCCAACGGCCCCTGTTGGTGCAGGTCAGAGGGCGGTTGGCGAGCTGTTTGTAGACCCGACCTTCCACAATGCGAACCACCAACCCGCATTGGTCCAAGGGCCGATCATTTTGTGATCACTACCGCTGCCGCCACCACGATGGCCGCCGCCACCCAGCCTGCTGCCAGCAGCACCCGACGCCAGCCGGCGCGCGCTCCTGCTACCAAGGAGGAAGCTGAACGCTGAACGCTGGACTCGTCGGAGGGCGTTTGCGCAGGTCAGGCACAGTTCGAATATCCAGTTACTTCCGCACTCTTTAGCATATCTCCAGATGGCCTTGTGCACGGCGCCATCGTCCCGTCGCCGCTCCTGTCGTCACCGCCGTGGGCAGCCCGTGGGGCAACCTCGCCACAGCTTCCTCAAGCGCACCTTCCCCACGATCCACGAGGAGCACCCGGTGCTCGGCTACGGCTGCGTGGTCGATCGAGGTCGACTCGCTGCCGGCGGCCTTCCCTGTGCTATCAGGCCGTGGTGCTGTCAGGCCGGATCATCAATTGACCCACCTACCCGGACCTGCGCCTTTGTGACCACACACCGCAGCGCTGGGGGCTTGACCTGGGCATTGGCTCTGCATGATCGCGTGCGATTATGCTCTTGCGCCGTACAGACAGTCGGCGAGGGGACCATTGACCGTGACCGTGATGGATGGGCTGAGCGAGAATGGGCCGATTTGGCGGAAGAGCAGCTACAGCAATACCACTGGCTGTGTTGAGATCGCGTGCCTTGAGAACCATGTCTTGGTCCGTGACTCAAAGAATCCGAGTGGGCCGATTCTCAGGTACAGCCTTCTTGAGTGGAAGGCATTTCTCAGCGGCGTCACGGCTGGTGAATTCGAGTTCGGCTAGGCTTGGCGTGCGGTCATGCACCGGACCGGCGACCGCTACAGCTCTCCTGCCAGCTCGACCAGGAAGGCGGTCGACTCGTCGTCACCTAGTGCCACCACCTGTAGCTGTGCAAACAGCGCACCAAACTGGGAGATCTGGCCGGCGCGAGGGAGATAGACGTCGCCCGCGGAGTGCTCAAGGTGCACCAAGGCGGGGACGGCGGGATCGGCGAAGTCGATGATCGTGAAGGGGCCCGCGATGCCAGCATGCAACCCCGCCTCGAACGGAAGCAGTTGCAGCCGCACGTTCGGCCGGGCGGCGTCTTCGATCAGGCGCTGGAGCTGCCTGCGCATGACTTGTCGCTGGCTCGCCATGCGACGAAGCGCTGCTTCATCGAGCACAACCTGCAGCGTTGGTGGATTATCTCCGAGGAGTAGCGATCTGCGCGCCGCGCGCAACTCGACGTGCCGCTCGATCTGCTCGTCACGCAGGTCGGGGAAAGTTACCTTGGTGATCACTCGCGCGTACTCCTTGGTCTGCAGCAGCCCGAGAATAGCCCGCGATTCATATTGGCGGACTGAGGCCGCTGATTTTTCATAGCCAATGAAAGTTCTGGTCCTGACATCAAGGACATCGTCGTACTCCTGCCACCAAATCTGCTTCTGCCGCGCCTCATCGGCATCGCGCAGAAGCGCCTCCTGCTGCTCACTACTCACCCTGTAGAGTTGCAGCATATCCCTGACGTCTCGTGGCGACACAGCGACGCTGGCTGTCTCGATACGGGAGATCTTTGACAGCGAGCAACAGAGGCGCTCCGCGGCTTGCTTGCTGGTCACGCCAGCAGCTTCCCGCAGCCTGCGCAGCTCATTTGCCAGGCGCCAGCGGCGCATAGTCGGACTGTTCTGACCACCGTCACTGGTCGAGGACATTCAGCACCCCCCGACTATTCGCCAGATGATGAGCAAGGTCAGGATCAGCGTGAGCCCGTCCAGAGGATCCCTGGGCGGATCAGCCGACCAAGGCGGCTCTGGCCGAACCAAGCGGGCCATTGGCGACCCTCCCTTCCCGGCTGGTGGAATGCATTTCCCGCACAGTGATGATAGCGTTCGATCTCATAGCGGTCCAGCTTCGCCCATATTTCGCAATAGCGGCATGCATATGCATTTAGCAATTTCTGCTGGTGAGTCATCTGCGAGCAGCGAATCCAATGATGATCCGGAGCCGGCGACGACTGTCAGAGGCGCTCCACCTCGCACCTACCTGCTCCACCCTCGCCGTCGCCGGGCTGCGCCGCCGCGACGTCTGGAGGTCTTCGAGAGGTCGGCGTCTTCGGGCTGGGGGCGATCGACGCGGTCAACGGGACCGACCTGTCGGTGATGTGGCTCGAGCACCTGCTGCTGCTGTCGATGCTCCGGCACGTGAGTGGCGCGTGGAGCTGGGGCCGCTACCTCGTCGTCTACCCGCCGGCAACACAGACTTCGCCGAGGCTTGCGCCCGCTACCGAGCGCTGCTGTGGACCAGTCAACCTGCTCGTCGGTGACCGTCGAGGAGCTGCTCCACGCCGACGCCCTGCCGACCCCGACGGTTGCGGCCCTCCGCGACCGGTACATCCCCGGCTGCTAACGCACCCGACCTTTCCTCCGCGTCCGTGATCGTCACGGATCGGCGTGTCCCGCCGCTTGGTAACAGCCGGACTGGTCTGCGTCGCAGCGTTCAGCGGAGCTCTCGCCACGCAGGCGCATGTGCTCGTTTCCGGAGGCGGAACGACATGTCGCCTGACTGTGGAGCGTTTCTGGAGTACTAGCGGTCGCAACCACTGGTAACCCTGGCAAATGCTCCGAGCGGGAGAATCACGTGGGCTCTCGCCGCAAATTCGGCGAAGAGGGACACCAAGGCGATAGCGTCGTGCCGGTGAACGTCGCCGCAGACGCCGCACGGCGCTTCCTCGTCGCGCGCCACCTGCTCGCGCCGGGGCGCTCCCTGGGAGGGCGGACCGGAGGCGGTGCTCGAGGTCTTCCGCCGGCTCGGCTCGATCCAGTTCGACCCGTTGTCGGTCGCGGGCCGGAACCACGATCTTGTGCTCCACGCTTGCGTGGTCGCCTACGACCCAGCCTGGTGCGAGGAGCTCCTCTACAGACGGCGCGAGCTGTTCGAAGCGTACAACAAGGGGCTCAGCCTGCTCCCCACGAGCGAGCTGCCGTGGTTCCGGGTCTCGTGGAAGCTGAACGCGGCGTGGTATGAGCAGGGGATTCTCGCCGAGAACGCCGCGGTCGCCGAGCAGGTGCTCAAGCGCATTCGCGCGGAGGGACCGCTCTCGACCCTCGACTTCGAACGCGGCCCCGCGGTCGAATGGTTCTGGGCGCCGACCAACGTCGTGCGCGCCGTCCTCGAGGCGTACTCGATCACGGGCGTGCTCGGCCTCGCGCGACGCGAGGGCAACCGTCGCTACTACGACCTCGTCGAGCGGCTGTTCCCCGCGGACCTGCTCACGCGCGAGGAGCCGCTCCGCGAGCAGCTCCGGCACAAGCTTCTCTCGCGCTACCGCGCGCACGGCCTCCTCGGCACCGGCGGCTCCGCCGAGCTGTGGCTCGGCATCGGTCGCGCCAAGCCGAGCCCGGACCGGCCGGAGCGCCCGAGCCGGTCCGAGCTGCACGAGGAACTCGTCGCAGCGGGCGAGCTCGTCCCGGTCGCGGTCCAGGGCGTACGCGGCCCGCGCTTCGTCCTCCGCGACGAGCTCGAGCTGGTCGCGGCGCCGCCCGAGCCGCCCGAGCCGCCCGCGTTCCTCGCGCCGCTCGACCCGTTGGTCTGGGACCGTGACCTCCTCCGCGCGCTCTATGACTTCGACTACCTCTGGGAGGTGTACGTCCCGGAGCGCAAGCGACGGTGGGGCTACTACGTGCTCCCGATCCTCTTCCGCGACCGCCTCGTCGGGCGGATCGAGCCGCGGATCGACGGGGCCGACGACCGCGTGCGCGTGCTCGGCGTCTGATGGGAGGACCGACGGCTTCGTCGACGCGATGCGCGCCGCGCTCCGAGCCTACCTCAGCTTCGCAGGCGCGAGCCGGCTCGAGTGGGCGCCGCACCTCGACAAAGAGAAACGGCTCTTCCGCAGTCGCCCGTGACGTAGCCCGAGCCCAGGTGACGGCTCACGCCGGGCCGGCCGGCGCGGCGCCCTCGCGGGCTACATCGCCGACTCTCGCCATCCTCTTGAAGCCACCGCGACCGCGAGTGACGGTCGCGCCGCAGGCCCGATCTACACAGCCAACACTGCGCGGCGTCGGCGCCGCTCCCTCCCGGTGACGAGGTGTTGGCCCGCTGTTGGTCAGAACGCGGTTCGCATACTGTCAGCTAATCAGTCCGGTCGAACCCACCAACAGCGCAGGTCAGCGGCGCCAACAGAGTGTTTGTAGACCCAACCTACCAACACGCGAACCGCATGCTCACGGTGGAGGGACCGACAGTCCGCTCTGGCTGACTATCCGGATGGCAGTCTCCCCGACTCGAGTTGCTCCCGGGCGAACGTGCTGACCTCAGGGTCGGCCGCCGCGCCGTCCTCGGCGGTCGCGCCCGCCAGCACCGCGTCCGCCGCGAAGAACCGGACGTATCGCAGGGATGGCCGAGCAGCGCCGCGATGTCGGCGATCATCGGATGGGCGCGCTCCCCCAGCTCGGAGAGCACCCAGGCTCCGGCCTTGACGGCCGTCTCCTGGTCGCTGTGCAACAGCGCGCAGGCTCTCCATTGGCGCCCGGCCGAGCCCGTCGACCTGCTCGTGGCAAGCCTGCCAGCCTGACGGCGCTCGCGGCCGCCAACCTCTCTCGGCATGGACTGTTCGTCGCGCGATGCCGGGTCACGATCCGGCTTCTGTGGTCCGGGCGGGATCGGGCGCCTCGCGGCGTCGCGCTTCGGCCAATAGGTGGTCCGTGGGCCGGCCGTTGGCTTCGCGTGACGCGATGTGCTTGGCGATGTGCTCGGCGTCCCTTCCGACCCCGCCGACCAGCGACGAGGCCAGCGCATACAAGAAGACCAGCCCCACGAAGTACAGGCCCGGCTCGGATCCCACGACGCCGCGGTCGTGCAGCGGGCCTCCGTCCTCGGCGAAGACCGGAAGGTCGATCCAGGCAAAGTCCGGCACGAACCCGGTGCACCAGATCACGTTCGCGACCTCCAGGACCCGCCCATCGTCCAGCACCGGCAGGCCGTCCCGCGCCCCCGCCGTCCTCGGCACTCGCTCGATCCCGGCGGCGGTGAAGTCCTTCGGCCTGACCCGCGCGAGCGGGAGGCCGACGTGCGTGGTGCCCTGCGCATGGAACTTCTGCTGAACCGCCCGCCCTGGCGGGGTCTTCACGGTCAGCACGTGCGAGGCCATGAACCAGACCACCGGGAGGAGCAGCCGATCCCATCTGCCTCCGGGGCGGAAGGGCTCTTGGCCGGGGTGCCTGCCCGACAGCCAGGTCCGGTGCGTTCGGGACACCTCCAGGGCGATCTCGGCCCCCGAGTTGGCGGCGCCGACGACGAGGATGCCGCCCTCCCGCAGCTGGGATGGATGCCGGTACTCGCTGGAATGCAGCTGGACGATGCCCGGATCGAACTCGGGGGCGAAGGCGGGGATCCTGGGGCGCTGGTAGGCGCCCGATGCCACCACGACGTGGTCGGCCTCGAACCGGCGGTCTCCGGCCGCCACGACGTACCGGTTCCCCTCCCTGGAGAGCCCATCCACGCGGACGCCGGTCCGAACTGGGAGATCGAACCTGGCCGCGTAGGCCTCCAGGTAGTCGGCCACCTCGTCTTTCGTGGGGAACGACCAGGCGGGCGCGGGGAAGGGCCAGCCCGGCAACCCGTCGTAGCGGGCGGGGGTGAACAGGCGAAGCGAGTCCCACCGCTTGCGCCAGGCGTCGCCGATCCGCGGGTTCGCTTCCAGGATGACGAACCGCCGACCTCGCTTGGCCAGGTGGTAGCCCACCGACAGGCCCGCTTGACCGCCCCCAACAATCACGGTCTCGAAATGGTCAGTGCCGCTGGCGCCATCCATCCCTCTCCTCCCCTCATCCTGTTCCAGACGACCCTAGGCGGTCGGCCCGTCGCGGCTCATCGCCGAAAGCAGCCAAATCAGCTGTGGACGTGGTCAGAATTGACCACGCGGCTCAGGCCGTGCGATGCGAGGGGACGGTCAGACCAGGCCGTGTTCGAAGGCGAACGCGGTTGCCGCCGACCGGGACGCCACGCCGAGCTTGGCGAAGATGTTCTGCACGTGCCGGGCGACGGTGTGCTCGCTGATCACAAGCTCGGCGGCGATCGCCCGGTTGCTCTTGCCGGCAGCGACGAGGCGGAGCACCTGCACCTCACGCGCGGTCAGCCCGTGCGCGCCGGCGGCGGCCCGTCGGCCGGCGAGCGCCTCCATCCGCGCGATCTCGGGCGCGGCGCCCAACTGCTGGAAGACTCGGCATGCCGCGTCCAGCTCCATCTCGGCGGTATCGGTGTCCCCTAGCGCCCGGTGGGCGAGCCCGATGAGCACCCGGGCACGCGCGGCCTCGCACGGCGCCTGGATCTCCTGCCAGGCTGTCCACGACCGGCGCAGCGAAGCCAGGGCGCCTCGGGTTTCGCCCTCGGCCAGCAGGACGGCGCCCGTGGCGTGGGCGGACAGGCCGTCCAGGAATGGCATCCCGAGGTCCGCGGCGATCTGCGACAGCTCATCGGCTGCGGACCGTGCCGCCGGGACGTCGTTTGCCGCAAGCACGATCTCGACGTACGCGGCGAGCACCTTGGCCCGCGCGAGCCGATCCGGTGCCTCGTCCAACGCCGTGCGGATCGCTGCCGCTGCCGCATCGACCCGGCCCTGGGCCAGCCGCAGCAGCGCCAGACCGGGCTGCGGCGGAGGACCCCACCGGCTGGCCTCACGGTACGCCTCCTCGGCCTCCGCCAACTGCCCGCGCAGTCGGTGCAGCTCGGCCAGCTGGTGGAAGGCCATTCCGACCACCCCTGGCGGGCCAGGACGATGGGAGAGCCAGTCGCACGCCCGCCGCACCTCGTCCATCGCATCCGGCCATGCGCCCCGCAACTGCATCACCTGGGACCGATACACCAGGCACTGACCGCGGAAGGGCACAAGGTCCGGCTGCGACGCACACCAATCGGTCAGAGCCGCCGTCCACTCCTGCGCGCGGCGCAGGTCGAAGAGCTCCTGGCATGCCTCGATCACGCTGCAGTAGATGATCCCGACTACAATCGGAGACACCTCAGCGGCTTCGACGGCGACCATCGCCTCGTCCAGCAACGCCACGCCCTCAGTGGTCTCCCCCAACCGCAGCAGGGCCCGACCACGGCCAACCCGGGCGAGCGTCGCCAGGTCCCGGTCGCCGAAGCGGTCGCCGATCTTGGCGGCCTGACCGAAGGTGGCGTACGCGGTCGCGGCGTCGCCCTCGCCAAAGCGCTGGATCGCGACCGGTATGAGCAGATACCCCTGCTCCACACAGTCCAGTTGGCCGTCGTCCAGCAGCCGCCGGGCCCGGGCGAGCCAGCCGCCACCGCGGGCCAGCTCGCCCCCGTTCAACAGGGCGGAAGCCAGCCAGAACGCACACCGGACGGCGCGCTCCGCGCCGCCCAGCCGCAGCCACTCGTGATGCGCGCGAGCCCAGATGTCGTCGCTGTCGGCGTCCCTACCCAGAAGGTATGCGGCCGTGGCGAGCCGCTCCAGATCCTCCGGCGCCAGCGGAGTCTCCCGGTCGGCCGCCGACAGCTTCACGAAGGCATCCGCCCACGCCCGCCGCCCGAAGGACTCCCGGCCCCGATCCAGTGTGTCAGCCGTGCTCATTCGTGCTCCTCGCCGCCAGGACGGCCGCCGCGGACATCCGCACTCCGGCCGCCCGCCGCACCACTGGGACCTTACCTCCTGCTGCAGACCAGCAGGAGGCGTAGACCGAGAGGCCGCGTCGCAAAGCCGAGCTGCTCTCAGATAGCGCGTGCAGTCGAGGACGGCAGCGCCCTCGACGGCGAGCCGGCGGACTGGCTTGGGCAGCTGACCAGCGCTGGTTCAGGAACCTCCCATCCGGGCACACGAACTTCGGAGATGCTGACGGATCGTCCCGAGCGAACGGCGGCGCGACGATAGTCCTACGCTTGGAGGAAATGCCCCGAGCCCAGGTCGCGGTTCGCGAAGGGCACCTGATCAGCCGCAATCACTAGGTCAGCGTTTGCCCAGGTCAGGACCGGTATAGACCCTACCAGTCCCCTACCACTGTAGACCCAACCATCCAACACGCGAACCGCCCGCTCACCCACGAAGGACCAACAATTCGGCTCTGACCAGCATCGATGCCGATTGGAGCACACCGCCAACGCAGCACCAACACCACCGCGCTTGCTGCGTGGCCTGCTGGGTCGCATCATCCTGCTGGCCCTGCTGAAGGGCGCTCAGCGTGTCGGGTCGAGCATGGCGACGTCGAGAAGCCGGTCGAAGCCGCTGGCGTCCGAAGTGACGACGATGCGCCCAGTGGCGGCCGCGGGACCGTCGACGTGGATGATCGCCTGCTGGATCATCGCCGCGCCCAGAGGATGGCGTGCTCTGCAGTCGTGGTAGGCCTCGCTGACGCACCTGGGACGTCATAGGACTGGTATGTGCTCACACGACCCCGACCTCCCGTCTGAGGATCCCGGCCACGAACCGTCCCCCGACCGTCTCAGCGACCTCATCGGCCACCAGCAGACGGACCCGTTCTCGGACCACGTCGCCACACCCGGCGCGCTCGGCGGCCTGCATCGCGTGGGAGTAGGCCGCCCAGACGTCGGCGGTGGTGGTGATCTCATAGCCGTAGCCCTGCACGAGCCAGTGCAGCGCCAGCATCCCAGCCTCCACCGCGAACCCAGGCTCCGTCTGGACACAGTCCCGCGCGGCCCGCGTCAGCGTCCGCGGATCGCACGGGCTCCGCCCGGCCAGCTCGATCGCCGCATCGTAGAGCTTGGCGTCCTTGGCCGCCGCGAACCACTTGCCCTCCTGACCGGGCGTGCTCGCCACCAAGTCGCCCAGCACCTCAGCGGGCTGCCGCTGCTGATACTTGGCGACGATCGCGCAGAACGTCGCCAGATACGACGACCGCTGGTTCGCCGCGACCGCATACCGCTCGTACGCCTCCTCCGCCAGCCCCGACGACAGCAGGATCTCCGCACACGCGAGCGCAATCGCGCGGTCGTCGCCGCCCTGCCCGCGGCACGACTCGGCCAGACGGATCGATGCAGCCCTCTGGCCCGTCGCCACCAGCGCCCGCACTCCCTACCGCTGATACGGCCAGAACCGCAACCGGTCAAGCTGCAACAGCTCCACCAGCTCCTCGTACCGCTCGGCGCGGTACAGCGCACTCAGGCACGCCGAGGTGCCGTGAAAGAAACCGCGCCGACCCGCATCAGGACTCCACGCCATCCGCACCATGCCAGCCAGGCGATCCCGCCCACGCGGACGCGATCTCCTTCGACCCGCACAGCTCACCCCAGAACTCACCCAGGACCTCGATATAGGGAACCTGGTCGGCCGCATGCGCCTCCCACAGCCGCCCAAGCCACCGGTCACGGGTCTCGGCGTCGGCCGGCGCCACCGCGACGAGTCGGGCGAGCTCCTCGACGGCCCGGTTCACCGCGCTGCCAATCGCGCCCGAGGAGCTGTCCACGCGCTCAAGCGCCGGTGACACCTTCTCAAGGAACCAGACCGCACCGTCCCCAGCAAGCACCGGGTCGGTCCGGGCCACCTTCTTGATCTCGGCGACCGCCTCCCTGACACGCTGCACCGCCGGCAGCGACCGCCACCCGAACGCGCCCCGACGAAACCGCGACGCAACACCCACCGATGCTTCTCAGCCCTTGCCATCCAACACTCCAGCTCCCCGTCCGGGACGCCTGTGATCCGCGGATGCACCCCCCCCCGCGACCGCGACACTACAGGCTCAGCGGCCGCACCGCAGGGCGCCAGAACCGGTCGTCGAACCGTGCCGCCCCGATCGCCGCACGATGCGGCAGACGCGGTAGATTCGGCGCGAACCCCAAGGCGCTGATCCGGGGAGGTTGCCCAGCCGTGACGAGCCCTGCCGATGCTGGCGAGACCCCGAAGCTCTCGGCCGCGGTGCGGCCGGTCTTCAACGAGATCACCGCGATCACGCGCGCGTTCTGCACCCAGCACCTGGACGCGGAGTATGCCCGGTTGTGCGACAAGCTGGCCGCCAAGCTCGGCCGCAAGCGCCCGTCCCCGCTGCTGCGCGGCGACCGGCGCATCTGGGCCGCCGGCATCGTCTATGCGATCGGCCGGGTCAACTTCCTCGCCGACCCCGACCAGCAGCCCCACCTGCGCACCGACGAGCTGGCCAGCCTGCTCGGCGTCAAGCAGACCACCATGGCCAACAAGGGCCGCCTGATCATGGACACGCTGCGCATCGACCTGCTGGATCCCGAGTACTGCCGGCGCGACCTGCTGGACCGCAACCCGCTTGTGTGGATGCTGGAGGTCGATGGGCTCATCGTCGATGCACGCTGGCTGCCCGAAGTGGTGCAGGTCCAGGCATGGCAACGCGGGCTGATCCCCTACGTGCCTGCCCAAGCCGGCGGCGACGATCCCGCCGCGCCCTCGACTCCGAGTCCATGACCAAGGCCGATGCGCTCGACCGCGTCATCGAGACAATCGTCGTCGACTGCTACAACGAGGACGAGGCGTACACCGCGTTCCTGACCGTCATCGAAGACGAGGTGGCGTTGCCCGCGCCCGCGAGCCTGCTCGGCACACCGGTCACCGTGGTCGGGCTCGACTACACCGACCCGACCCGAGGGCTGGTCGCCGTCTGCCGCGGACCCGACGCCACCGGCGAGGTCGCCTTCGCCGATGTGGCCTTCCCGTCGACACCCTGGCCGCCTGGCTGCATGCCGCCTACCGCCACCACCTTGGCCTCAAGCCGTACCCTGCAGCCCCCAAACCCGACTGGACCTGGCCGCACGACTGACCGCTGATCGGCGAGGTGGGTGACCCAGACACCAACAGGCCACCAACAGGTGGCGCGGCAACTCACGTTCAGCGACCAACAAGCAATACGAACAAATCGCCAACACCGCCCTATTGGTGCAGGTCAGAGGGCTGTTGGCGAGCTGTTGTAGACCGGACCTTCCATAATGCGAACCACCAACCAGGATTGTGGAAGGACCGGTGATCAGACTGTGACTCGGCTCGCTGTCAGCAGCCGCGAGCTCAGGCTGATCGTCGGCGGCCTCGTGCCGCCGTTGCCCTCGCCGAAGCGGCCATCCCAGACCCCAGAAGGATTCAACCCTCAGACGCCAGCCTGCTGAGTCTCGCGGCGAGCTGGCGTGCCGCCGGCCGATTGAATCGGCTATCGATGTCGGGGATCTCCCAGTCGGCGTCCAGCAACTCTTCAGCGTCGTTCACCCATCGGAACGGTTCCTGGTCAACCTCAAACGGCTCGAGCGCAGCGATGATGGCGTCCTCGTCCACCGTACCGAGCTCATGCCCCAAATGGAACGCCGGGAACAGCTGCATACACTCCAGTAGCTCCGGCCCATCTATCCAACGACGATCCCGGTGATTACGGAAACCCTCAAAGTACGACGGCACTGACGAGCCGTCGTCCGTGATCGCGACCACTCGGCCGAGACGCAGGGCGATCCAGCATGTCAGGCAGACAAGACTGAACCTCGCTGCCATCACAACCACGTCACTCGAGCAGGCACGGGCAGGGGACAACCAGCAGCCGTCCGCGGCGCTGCGGACCCTCCCTCGTCAGTAGGCCGCTCACAGCCGTTTCGCCCTCCGGGACGGACCTGGCTGACTATCCGAACGGCAGCCTCCCCGACTCGAGCTGCTCCCGAGCGAACGCGCTGACCTCGGGGTCGGTCGAAGCGGCGGCACGCTCGAGTGGGCCGCGGTCCAGGCGGGCCAGGCGGACGGTGGCTGCGGCCGCGAAGACCCGCGCTCGCCGGTCAGGGTCATCGAGGGCGGCCAGAACATCCCGACCGATGGCGACGCCGCCGCCAGCGCGGACCAACCATTGCGTCAGCTCGCGGAGCGGTGGGCGCAGGTGCGCGACGCTCCCGGCCAACTGGTCGACGCTGGCCCAGGCGAGGAAGGTCAGCGCCTTCCACCGGACCGCGTCGTCCGGGTCGTCGATCAGCCCAATGGCGGTGGCGACTGCCGCGCCGTCCTCAGCAGTCGCGCGCGCGCTCCCCAGCACCGCGTCCAGCGCAAAGAAGCGGACGTATCGCAGGGGATGCCCAAGCAGCGCCACAATGTCGGCCATCATCGGGGCGGCCCGGTCCGCGAGCTCGGACAGGATCCAGGCCCCGGCTCTGACGGCCGTCTCCTCGTCGCTGTGGAGCAGTCGGCGCAGGTTCTCCACGGGATAGCCGCGGAACGCCGCGGTCAACAGTTCATTCGCCGACGAGTCGTCACCTCCCGCGCACAAGCGGTCCATCAACTCGTCTCCGCGACTTCCAGGCACACGCCGCGGTCTATCGTCCATCGTCGCTGGGCGCAGGAGCGACCCGCGTCAGTTCGGGAACCGACCTCCGAGTGCTCATTGTTGTCTGGTGGTCAAAGTTGCGGGCGGGTGGTCGGCGTGGGCGCCAGCGCACCCATCGAGCGCAACTGCGCCGCCAGCGCCACCACCTGCTCGGCGTCCGGCAATACCGCATCCGATTCGAGCAGCGACACCACCACCCCGCCATCGCGCGTCTCGCGAACCCTGCCGGGCAAGCCCGACCCGACCAGTGCACCCCGGGCTGGCGACAAGTAGGTCACTGCCCCCACCCACGGCTCCCGCTTGCCCCGGTCCTGGGCATCCAGCATCGGATGGGTCCCCACGAAGCCGTGGTCGGGCTCCCACGCCTCCACCAGCGCGAGCAGCGCTTCCTCCGCCAGCTCGAGCCAGCGCCGCCGGTCGTCCTCGCTCTCCACCGACAAGTCCAGGTGGACGGTGTTCGACAAGCCAGCGACCTGGGTGTACAGCCCTGCGGTGACCCAGAGCTCCACGTCTTGCCCGTCGGGGAGGTAGCCGTTCCACAGGCTGAAGGAGAACCCGAGGTCGACGTCGATCCGCTCGTAGGGAGGGGTCTCGCTGCGCTGCGTGCCGGCCTCCTCGATGTACTCGCACAGGGTGTCGACGTCCAGGCTGAGCTCGCGGAAGTCCTCCATCGAGTCCTCCGCCCACCCCCACCTGCCCAGCAGCTTCGGCTCCAACGCCGCCAGCCGCCGCGCGAACGCAAGCCAGCGCTCCGCGACCTGCCGGGCAGACTCCTCCCGCGGTCCCCACGAGCCCTTGACCAGTAACTTCTCTTCCAGGTCCATGTCAGATCATGCGCATTCTCGTCCCGCCGCTGGTGGGCTTGCTCACGTCGACCACGTCGATTCCGATGTCGTTTTCCTGGAAGGCTCGCTTGATCGCGTTCGCGACTCGCGTGTCCCGCACGCGCCACTCGATCGGTGTTCCGTTCGCAGCCTTTTCCTGGCGCTTCGCCTCGTTGATCAGCCGTTGCAGCCCGGATGGCCGCTTGCCGCCCTTGCTCGCCTTAGTGAACCACTTCTGCCAGGCGCCCTTCTTGTCAAGGAGGTGGGAGTACTCCGCTTTGGCATCGATGAGTTTGCCGTTCCGGAAGCCGTCGAACTCGACGGGTTCCGAGCCAGGAACATCGACCTTGTACTCGAGTTCGCGAACCGCACCTGTCTGCTCCTCCTGGAAGCCCCACGCATCCTCGCTGCCGCCGGCGCGGTTGACCCGGACCCAGCGACCCGGCCCACCATCGGTCTCGCCCACCCTCGGAACCCGAAGGATCTCCCGGGAGGAACTACCACCTGCCGAGCCGCCACCGGCTCCGCCGCCACCACCGGACGACGTTGCGAGCATGGCGGTGGCGTCCTGGGCCAACCCCAGAGCGCCGTGGGCCGCCATGGCGCCCCCGACCACGGTGATCGTGGCGCCCGCGGCGATGGCGGGAGCGCCGCCAAAGCACCCGACACCGGTCGCGCAGAGGGCCCCACCGCCGGCGGCGATACCTTCGCCCATCTGCATCAGCCAGATCCCGGCGGCCATCTCGATCCCATGGCCGAGGGCCGAGCTGATCTGCTCGGAGTGCTCGCTGGTCCAATTGGTCACGCTGTTCCACGCGTCGCCGAAGGAGAGGTGGCCGTCGATCTCGATACTGCTGAGCGGGTTGCCGCCACCGAACGCGTAGCGGTTGCTGGTAAACGGGTCCGTGGTGAGGTTCAGGTCGTCCAGCGCCCCGTTGTACATGTCACGGGTCACGAACCGGTTCAGACCAGGGTCGTAGTTGCGGAAGCCCATGTCGTAGCCGCCAGTGGCGGGATCCCACCGCTTGGCGTTGAACCGGTAGAAGTTGTAGGGCTCCTTGGTGGGATTCTGCGCGTCGGGCTTGTCGACCCCGGTAAAGGAACTCTCGTCGTTCTGCCCAAAGGCGGTGTACCCGTAGGTGGCCCGGGTGTCTCCGTTCTGATCGGTGAGGGTCTCGACGTCGGTGTGCGAGTTGTAGCCGTAGAAGGACTCCTCGCTGGTCCCGTCGCTGTTGTGCTTGACCTGCGACAGCAGCTCGCCCCAGGGGCTGTACTGATAGGACTTCTGGATCTGCGCGCCGACCTGCTCGGACAGGACGTCGTTGGAGATGCCGAGGTAGTTGTAGGTGGTGGTCTTCTCCGAGGCGCTGCCCGCGTTGGCGGTCCGGCTTGCGGTGCGGTCCAGCGGGTCATAGGTGTAGCGGGTGGTCGTGTTGACCCCTGTACTACCAACTTTTTGTGTCTCGGTCTCGCGGTCGAAGCCGTCGTACGTGTGCCGTTCGAGGATCTGCCCCGCAGCGGAGGTGACGGTGTCCAAGCGGCCGAACGGGTCGTAGTTGTAGCCGGTGCTCGAGCCGGCGATGACTGCCGAGACCAGCCGGTTGCGGTCGTAGGTGAAGGTGGTCGGGACGTTCTTGACCGTCTGGGAGATGACGTTGTTGTTGGCGTCGTGGACGTAGCTCTCGCTCTCCACCGTGGCACCGGTCGAAGGGTCGGTCTTGGTCAGGGAGGCGATCCGGTCGCGCGGGTCGAAGCCCGAGGTCTGCACGCGCTGCATGTACGCCGAGTGGTTGTCGGCGTTCATGATCTTCGCTGTATCTTTGGTCTTGTTGGCGTTCGCGTCGTACTCGTACGTGTGCTCGCTGACCAGTGCCCCGCTCGGCTTCTTCTCCAGTTGGTGCTGCAGTAGGCCGTCCAGGAAGTAGGCGGAGTCGACGGTGTTGCCGTTGCCCTTGGTCTGCTGGAGCCGCTGCCCGCGGGGCGTGTAGGTATAGGTGGTGGTCTGAGGGCTGGGATCGCTTGCCGAGTCGAAGTTATTGACGGTGGCGACCAGGTCGCGGGGGTTGTAGACGTAGCTGGACGGCTTGCCGTCGTGGGTGCGGCTGTCGGCGTTGCCGTTGGGGTCGTAGGTGTAGTGGGTGGTGTGCTTGGGCTGGCCGACAGCCTGCTCGGTGACGGTGTCGACCTGATTCAGCCCGGTGTAGGTGATGTCATAGTTGTCGATCGTCGCGCCCGGGCTGGTGTCCTGGATCGTGGTCAGGTTCCCGTTGGGGTCGTACAGGTAGGACACGACCTTGCGTTCGTTGTCGGTGTCCCCCGAGTTGTCGCGGACGAGCTTGACGCCGTCCGCGAGCACCGTGCCGCCAGCGGCGTTGTCGCTCAAGACGACCTTTGAGGTGTTGCCCTGGGCGAAGGCGAAGCTGCCAAGGCTGACCCACGATCCGGCCTGCTGGGTCTGGTTGACGGTCTTGTTGGTGGTGCCGGCGCTGTGGGTGACCGCATAGGCCGCGCTGGTCGCCGCGCCGCTGACGCCGGGGTACTTGACGAAGACCTGGTAGGTGCCGTTCTGAGGGATGTTCAGCTTCCACGTGAAGCTGTTGGCCCCGGTGCCCGCGGCGTGGGTCTGGTAGTCGAACCCCTGGAACCCTGTGGGCACGGTGGCCGTCGGCCAGGTCCCGACCGCGGTGGTGTTCTGCCTGTCGGAGTTGTCGACCAGCACCACCTGCTGGCCGACCGGCACGCCGTCGTCGGTGCGGCTCTGCAGCTTGCCGTCCGGGAGATAGGTCCAGGTCATCGTGCGGGCTGAGGAGCCGCCGGCGCTGGTCAGCGTCCGGGAACGCTGCTGGCCGAGGTCGTTGTACAGGTGGCTGGTGGTGATGTCCCACGGGTCGGTCGAGGACTTGACCCAGCCGTTGTCGAAATAGGTCAGCTTGGTGTCGTTGCGGACCGCCTGGCCCTCGGATGGCGGTGCGCTGACGGTGGTCAGCCGGCCGGCGTCGTCGTAGTCGTAGGTCAGTTTGTCCGGGGTGTTGTAGCGAGCGTTGCCCGGGTCGTAGGGCAGGATCCGCTCCTTGACGCGGTTCAGCTCGTCGTAGGTGGTCTGCTGGACGAAGTCGTCGGCCACGCCGGCGGTGGCGACGCCCCGCGGGCTGACGACCCTGGTCTGGTTGCCGACCTGGTCATATTCGAAGCGGGTGGTGTTGTAGGTGATCGTGCCGCCAGAGTTGACGTGGGGGACCTTGACCTCGAACGGCTTGGCCCTCGCATCCAGGGTGATGAGGGTCTTGTTGCCCTCCTGGTCGGTGGTGGCCACGACCTTGCCGTCATGGTCATAGTCCGTGCTGGTCGGGTAGCCCTCGGCGTCGAGGGTGGTCTTGCGCCGGTGGGCCAGGTCATAGGTGTACTTGGCGGTGAAGTCGGTGGTGTCCGAGGTGAGGTTCTTCTTGGGGTCCACGACCGTGACCACATTGCCGACGCCGTCATAGGCGTACGTCAGCTTGTCGCCGTTGGCATTGGTGACCGCGGTCAGCTCGTAGATCTCGTCGTAGGCGTAGCGGGTGACGAAATCGTTGGGGTTGCTGGTCGTGAGGGTCCCGTTCGGCTCAGTCACCGACGTCAGGTTCCCGACCTTGTCATAGGAGTAGGTCGAAGTCCGGTCCGGCCCGGTCGGGGTGTCTCTGGGCTCGGTCACCGAGACCATCTTGTCAGCCGCGTCGTAGACCACGGACACCGCCGCGTTGTTGGGGGCGGTCGTCTTGATCACGTTGTCGTTGGCGTCGTACTGCGGCGCCGGGGTGGTGACGAAATCATTCGCCGCTTGGTCGCGGGGCTCTCTCCTGTCCAGCAGCCGGCCGAACAGGTCATAATTCTGGAAGGTGTCATGTAGCAGCGGGTCGGTGACCTTGGTGACATTGCCGCGCGCGTCGTAGACGAACTGGGTGAGCTTGAGTTTTGGATCGGTGATGACCTGCGGGTAGCCGTTGGCGTCGTAGCTCGAATACCTGGTGATGTTGCCGTTGGCGTCGGTGGCGGTGGCAAGCTGCCCGAAGTTGTCGTAGGTGTAGGTCGTGGTGAAGTCGCCCGCGGTGGTGGTGGCGTTGCCGGCCGGGTCGGTCACCGAGGTGAGGTTGCCGGCCGCGTCGTAACCGAAGGTCCACTTGCGACCTTCCGGGCTGGTCCTGCTGGTGAGGTCGGCGGTGTGGTTGGGGCCGGTCTGGTAGCCGAAGGTCGTCGCTGGCGTGTTGTCGGCGTTGGCCTGCGCGTCCCGCATGGTGAGGGGGTAGCCGGTGTTAGGATCGTAGGTCCAGGTGGTGAGCGCCTGGTTGTTCTCTCGCAGGCTGATCACGTTGTGGTCGGCGTCCCAGGTCAGCTGGGTCACTTGCTGCTTGGCGTTGGTCGTCCGCGTGGGTCGGCCGAAGCCGTCCAGCAGGTACGTCCAGGCATGATTCTCCGCGTCAGTGACAACCGTCTGGATCGTGGAGCCTTGCGGCCCGTCGGGGTCCAGGTAGGCGAATCCGGTGGGGTTGTTGCGCCGGTCGGTGATGGTCTTGAGCCACCAGTGGAACTTGGGGTCGTCGACCGGTGGGTCGTTGTAGGCCAGTGAGGTGGCGTTGCCTCGCGGATCGGTGACCTTGACGAGCTTGACGTTCTTGTTGCCCTGGGTCATGTCGTAGTCGAACAGGAACTTCTTGGCCAGGGTGGTGCCGGACCCGTCGACCAGTTCCTTGAGCAGGCCCTTGTCGGAGTAGGTCAATTTCAGGGTGCGGGCGGGGGTGGTGGCGTCGGAGATGCTGGTGATGGACTGGACGTGGTCGATGATGAACGGGTTGGTCAGGTTGCTCGCACCGGTGATCTTGTTGTTGGTGGTCGAGTCGTAGTAGTCGTAGGTCTGACCCTTGGCGTAGTAGCTCAGGGTGAGGGTCTGGCGGCTGGCGGCGTCGGTCAGGTATTTCAGGAACTTGATCGGCTTGTTGTTGGAGTTGCGCCGCTCCCAGGTGAACTGCAACTGGTTGTTGTTGTTGTCGAGCACCGACGACAGGTAGCCGTCGCAGTCGAAGTAGAACTTGGTGCGGTCCGGGCGGGTCATCAGCCACGCCTGCACGCTTTCGGTCTTGGGGTCGCAGACCACCAGCCGCTGCAGGAACAGGTGCACCCCGAACGGACTCTTCCACTGGCTTGTGGTGGCGTCCCAGGTGAAGAAGTGGCTGGTGCCGTCCCCGTCGGTGAGGGTGACCTGGGTCGGGTTGGGGTTGGGATGAAAGTCCAGCGGCGAGCCCAGCCGCATCACCGAGCTGGCCTGCAGCGACCAGCCGAACCCCATCGCCGAGTCGCTGGTGTCCAGCGAGTTGTAGGCCATCCGCAGGAACGTGGCGAGGCCGCGGCTGGGGTTGGTGAAGGCGTCATAGGACCAGACCGCGTTGCCGGAGGCGAGGTTGGCCATGACGGTGGCGCCGGCGCCGGTGTTCTTACCGGCGTACTGGTAGAACTTCTCCAGGCCGAGCTGGTCCGAGGTGGGCTCGGTGACCGCCTGCTTTTGGTCCAGCGGCGCGATCCCGTCCGATTGGGACAGGAACTGGCCGGTGGTGGTGTTCTTCAAGTCCCACTTGAGCACGTAGGCGCTGCGGGTGTTGGTCGTGTCGGTCTGGGTTGGCGCCTTGACCGCCGCGTGGACGGTGACCGAGCCCAGCGGCGGCACGCTCGCCGACAGCGGAGTCTGCAACTGAGGGGCAGTCGAGGTGGGCAGCTCGGTACCGTCGGGCAGCGCCCAGTGGTAGCTCAAGGCCCGGTTGGTGTTGCTCCAGGTCGTTGCGGTCGGGTTGGTCAAGGTGACGTCGACGGTGGCCTGCTGCCCGGCGGGGATCTCCACCGGCGGCCGTGGCGCGAAATAGGTCGCGGTGGGGGTCGGCTCGGTGTAGGTGATCCGCAGCTGGGGGCGGAGCTGGAACTCTGGTGCCTCGCTTGACAGGAACAGGGTGTGCTCGGCGGGGGTGGTCTCGTTGGCGACCTTGAGCAGCACCCCATGGTTGGTGCTCGAATTGGCGACCCAGCCCTGGGTCATCTGGGTCAGGTCCCAGTTGTGGCGGGCGGGGGTGACCAGCTGGTCCACTGTGGGATCGGTGGCGGCGACGGTGAAGTCCCCACCAAAGGTGCTCCACGCGGTCGCGGTGGAGGCGCGCTGCCAGGTCGCCGTCGCCTCGTCGAAGTCCTTGGTGAGCGCGTGCGCCTGGTAGGCCGCCACGGCGTTGTTGGCCTGGGTGCTCCACAGGGTCAGCAGCGCCTCCTGCACCCTGGCGTTGGCGGGGACCGGCGCCATCGAGGGGAACTTGATCACCGCATGGGCAATGCCGAGCGTGCCGGAGTCGTTGCCGACCTCCAGCCACGGCATCGCATTACCGACGTTTTGCAGCGTGTCATGGCCGGTAGTGGCCTGCGTGCTGGACAGGGTGGTGTCCAGCGCGTTGCCCTGCAGGATCTGCAGCACCCGCCCCGCCTTGGGCAACCTGACCAGCTCGGTCGGCGCGGGGATGAGCTGCCCGTCGCGGGTCTTGACCACGATCATGTAGTAGTAGGCGTTGCCGAACGGGTCGGGGTCATCGGCCGGGGTCGGCTCGGCGGTGGTGTCGTTGTAGGCCAAGGTCCCCGCCGCCACCGGCGCGACCAGGGTGGCGGGCTGCGGGGTGAAGTTCTGGAACACGCTGCGGTGCACCTGGTATTCGATCAGGTCGTCGGCGGTGGCGGTGCTGGGGTCGGTGTAGGCCGTCCAGCGCAGCTCCGCACCGGTCGCATGGATCGTGGTCGGCGGGCTCAAGGTGACGCTGGGCCGCCCGTAGGTGACCAGCAGCTTGGGGTAGACCTCGGTCTCGCCGTTGTAGACCAGCTCGCTGGGCTCATAGCGCGGGCCGCCCTGGTTGAGCGTCTCGCTTTGCGCCTTGAGCAGGAAGCCGTTGTTGGTCTGGGTGCGGTTCACCCACGCCTGCACGATCGTCTTGACGTTGAAGTTGTGCCAGGCGCTGCCCAGGTTGGCCGGCTTGACCGCGGTGCCGCCAAGCTCCCCCACCCCACTGGCCGACGAGGTCCACGTGGCCGTCGACTCCGACCAGGCAACCGTCATGCGGTGGGTCTCGACGGTCACCGCGGTGTCGTTGCGGGTGTGGCTCTGGTCGTAGTGCAACTGCAGCTGCGCGGTCGCCAGCGCGGTGTTGACCGGGATGGTGGACAGGTCGAACTTGATCAGCGACCGCGCGATCCCGGTGGCGGTCGTGCCCACCGACAGCCGCCCGTTGCCCTCGAAGTTCGTCGACGCCGAGGTCGACAGCAGCATCACGTCCTGTGACTGCGACGGGGTCGGCGCGATCTTGATGGTCGGGTCGATCACCACCGGCCAGCGCCGCTGCGGACTGTTGAGCCATGCCGGGTCGGCGTGCACGCTGACCTGGACCAGCGACCCGTGCTGGCTGACCGTCTGGGTGACCTGGTCGCTGAACGCCTTGCCATGGGGCGAGGAGGGGTCGTCGGTGGCGTCGGTCATGAACGGCCTTGGCATGCTGAACAGCAGCCCCCCATCACCATCGGCGGGGTAGAACCCGATCGAGCCGTCCCCGAGCTGTCGTGCCTGCACCCCCTGCAGCCGCAGCCCGAACGTGAACGTCGGGTCGGCCAGCGGGTGGTCCAGCACGATCCGCTCTTTGAGCGCCTCCCTGGTGACCTGGTACTGCAGGTCCCCACCCCCGGCCAGCGCGTCGCGGTAGGTGACCGTGTCCCCCGCCACCTGCGGCGCCAGCGCCCTCCCCTGACCTGCAAGCCCCACGCTGACCCGCCCACCGCCAAGCTCGAAGCCCACCAGCCCATCTGACCGCGTCCCAAACGAGCTCTGGAAGGTATTGGTCTGGTTCTGGTAGGCAGCCCCTGCCCGCCCGCTGGCGGCCCGCACGCGCGTGTCGATCGGCTGCCAGCCACCCTTGGCGTCGCGCCAGTACAGCGGCGCCGCCGACACCTCCGCCTGCATGCGCCCATCCGACAGTTGGAACACCCGCTGGGTCGCGCTGCGCCTGCCAGCGAGCTCCCGCACTCGCCTTGGCGGGCCCGCCGGCTTGGCCGCCGCCGGCCTGGCCACCGGTCCCACCTGCGGCAACTGCCTGGCGGGGGCGGCCGCCACCACAGGCTCCTCGCCGATGCCCAGGTGGCCCAGCAGTCGCTGCCACACGCTGGGCCCATGCGACGACGCTGCTGCCGGGGTGGGGCGGGAGGCTGGCGTCGGCGGTGCCGCGTTGGAGGCGGCCACCCCGAGCACCAGGGCAACGACACACGACAGGACCAGGAGGGGGCGCAGGCGCTGCACGGAGGGGCTCCTTTCCGCACGCCGTGCCCGCCCAGGCCGGGTCACGGCATGGGGCAGCCGCCATCAGGCGACGGCACGAGCAAGAGGGTGCGTGGGTGCGAAGAGTGGGGTGTGGCCGCCTAGCCGGGTGGGCCTGCGCGAGGGATCGCCGGTGCGGCACCTGATCCGGACAAGCTGCGCACATTGGTGGTGGACATCCCAGGCCGCCTACCTTCCCGGCGCCGCCAAGCTGGCAGCTCCGCTGATCCCCCCGCTATCCCATCAACGGGCAAATAACCCACAGCAGTAGTAGCAACACACGCACGGCAAAGCAAGCATTAGTGTAGTTCTACGATGATCATCGTAGGCAGCGCTCATCACTCGAGCACCATGCCAGCGTTCAGACCGGCCGGAACCAACAGGCCACCAACAACCCGCCAACAGTCCCGCACCCGGCCACCAACAAGCAGAACGAGCAAAATCGCCAACAACCCCTGTCAGGGCAGCTCAGCGGGCTGTTGGCGATCTGTTGGTTGTAGCCCCGACCGGATTCGAACCGGCGCTACCGCCTTGAGAGGGCGGCGTCCTAGGCCACTAGACGACGGGGCCAAGTTGCCTTTGCTGGGGTGCCAGGACTCGAACCTAGACTAACGGGGCCAGAACCCGTCGGGCTGCCAATTACCCCACACCCCACTGAACCGTAGGACCGTGAACGGACCTGACGAACCGGGACCGACCTGGACCTACGGGGCCCACGGGCTCGCGCATGATAGCGGTTGCGAGCCCCACGGCTCAACCAGCTTACCGCAACGATCCGAAGCCCTTCGCCCGCTCCAGGCGTGCCAGCGAGCGGTCGCGACCCAGCAGCTCCATCGACTCGAACAGCGGTGGGCTCACCAGGCGACCGGTGATCGCCAGCCGGACCGGCTGGAACGCCTTGCGGGGCTTCAGGCCGCGCTCGCCGGCCAGCTCGCGCAGGGCGTGCTCGATGGCCTCGGCGGTCCAGGGCTCCAGCGGCTGCAGGACCTTGGCGACCGCGTCGAGGAAACCGCGTGCCTCCTCGTTCAGGACCTTGGCCGCCTCCGCCGGATCCAGCTCCACCTCGTCGAGCAGGAAGCCGAGCATGTCGGGCCCCTGGTCGAGACGGGTGATGCGGGCCGAGATCAGCGGCGCCGTCCGGGTGAGCAGGTCCAGGTCGGCATCCGGGTGGCCTGCCCTGGCCAGGAACGGCTGGAGCCGTTCCGCCAGGTCCTCGGGTGGGAGCTGGCGGATGTACCAGGCGTTGAGCGCCTCCAGCTTCTGGTTGTCGAACATCGCCGGGCTGCGCGACACCCGTTCGATCGAGAACAGGCGCTCCAGGTCCGCCAGGCTGAAATGCTCCCTGGTCTCGTCATATCCCCAGCCCAGGAGGGCCATGTAATTCACCATGGCCTCGGGTAGGTAGCCTTGGGCGCGGTAGTCCTCCAGCGCGACCTGATGGCGCCGCTTGGAGAGCTTCTTGCGATCGGCGCCGACCAGCAGCGGCAGGTGCGCGAACATCGGCGGCTCCGCGCGGCCGAGCGCGCGGAACACGTGCACCTGGCTCGGGGTGGACGGCAGCAGGTCCTCGCCACGGATCACGTGCGTGACCTCCATGTCCACGTCGTCGTAGACGGCGGCGAACAGGTAGGTGGGGATGCCGCTCGGCCGCATGACGACGAAGTCCGCGAGGGTCGAGTTCTGGAAGCTGACCGTGCCGCGGATCAGGTCCTCGACCACGGTCTCGCCCTCGTCGGGCAGGCGGAAGCGCACCGCCGGCTTGCGACCCTCGGCCTCGTACGCCTGGAGCTGGCCGGAAGAGAGACTGCGGCAGTGCCCGTCGTAGCCGGGCGGGAGCCCGCGTGCCTCGGCCGCCTGCCGCCGCTGCTCGAGCTCCTCGGGGGAGCAGTAGCAGGGATACGCCTCGCCGTGGGCGATCAGGGCGTTCACCGCCGTGTGGTAGCGGTCCAGCCGCTCGGACTGCACGTAGGGGCCGTGGGCCCCGCCCACCCCGTAGCCCTCGTCCCACTCCAGGCCGAGCCAGTGCAGTATCTCGGCGATCTCGTCGGCGCCACCCTCGACGTTGCGGGCGACGTCGGTGTCCTCGATACGCAGGATGAAGCTGCCTTGGTGGCGCCGGGCGAACAGGTAGTTGTAAAGGGCGGTCCGCGACGTGCCGACGTGCAAGTAGCCGGTCGGGCTGGGCGCGAACCGGGTTCGCACGGTAGGGCTGCTCATGCGTGGATGCTAGCAGCCGTCACGCTCCGACGGTCGGCGGCATTGCCCCCTAGGCGAGGAGGCCTGCGTGCTCGAGGATCTCAGCCGTTCGCCGCTTCGGATCGCGGTTGTCGCACCCCCATGGTTCCCGATACCCCCAAGCGGCTACGGCGGGATCGAAACGATGGTGCACCCGCTGGTCGAAGGCCTGGTCGCCCGCGGACACGCGGTCGTCCTGGTAGGTGCCGGAGCCAACCAGAGCAGTGCCAAGTTCCTGGAGACCTACGAGGAACCACCGCTGGAGCGCCTTGGGGAGGCCCTGCCCGAGATCGTGCATGCGCTGGTGGCCATCGAGCATCTGCAGGACCTCGAGGTCGACGTGGTGCACGACCACTCCCTGGCCGGCCCGCTGACGTCGGGCTGGCTGCGGGCGCCCTGGGTGATGACCGCTCATGGCCCGGTCGGCGGTGAGCTCGATCCCTATTACCGCGTGCTGGGCCGCCACGCCGGACTGGTGGCGATCTCCGACGCCCAGCGCGCCAAAGGTCCGCACCTGCCCTGGCTGAGCCGCGTCTACAACGCCGTCCCGGTCGACCAGTACCCGTTCGAGACGCAGAAGGAGGACTTCTGCCTGTTCCTCGGGCGGATCAGCGCGGAGAAGGCGCCCGACCTGGCGATCAAGGCCGCCCGGCAGGCCGGCTACCCGATCGTGGTCGCCGCCAAATGCAACGAGCCCCCCGAGAAACGCTACTTCGACGAACACGTCCGACCACTGCTCGGCCCCGACGCC
>WNFV01000583.1_pt1 | contig 49002 bp, 43 predicted proteins | sample 5400101 | NCBI WGS metagenome assembly WNFV01 (sample SAMN13153361, study PRJNA577476) | soil metagenome | isolation source: 115 cm soil or saprolite under grassland replicate 1 | place: USA:California | collected 2016-06-15
CAGCTCGAACCCGGTCGTCTCGAGAGGCAACGACGCGATCGCCGTGCGATGAAACAGCTTCAACGCGGTGACCGTGTCGGTGAGGTACTTTCCCGTGAAAGCGAGCGCGATCAGGCTCAGACTTCGGCCACCGAGATACGCCGCCCACGATTGCTGCGCGTGTTTGCCGCCAGACAGGTACCGGCTGCCGTACACCACGTCTCCCTCTCGCGCCAGCAGCGAGCGCAGCATCGGCACATAGTCGTTCGGGTCGTATTCGAGGTCCGCGTCCTGGATGATCAGATAGTTGCCGGTCGCCATCTCGATACCGGCACGCACGGCGCGACCCTTTCCGCCGTTCCGCTCCATGCGCCGCAGCCGCACACCGTCTTGACGCGACACGATATCGGCCGTGCGATCGCCCGAACAGTCGTCCACGACGATGATTTCTTTCTCGATGCCCAATGAGGACAAGTCCACGGCCTTGATCCGATCGAGCAGCGTGCCGATGAAGCGTTCTTCGTTGTATGCGGGAATCACGATCGAGAGCACGCGGGCGTCCTCGCGCTTCGCCAGATAGGCTTCCACCGCCAGCAGTTCCTCAGGCGTGTTGACTCCCACCGCCTCCATGGCGTCGACACACGGAAACGTCACGACCTCGCCGCGTGCTGCCAGCCACGGTATGAAGGGCAGAAAATTCCGTTCTCCGGTCCTCCCGCCGATTTCCGGATCGGCCGCGAACGCCGGCAGCCTCTCGAGATAGGCGTCGCGCGTCAGCGAGAAGACGCCCATCTCGCTTTCGCCCCACTCCGGCATCGTGTCGCCTTCGCGCCGATGCAGCACGCGGACGATCCGTCCCGTCGGGTCCCGCTCGAGATGGACGTACGGCAGTCGGCGATGCACCGTCGGCAGTATGAGCGGCGCCGTGGGCCGGTCGCCGCACGCCTCGGCGAGGCGCCTGACCGTTTGCGGATGGACGGCCACCTGATCGCACCACGTGATCCACACGTGCGACGCCGACGAGGCCGCTACGGCCGCGCGTGCCAGCAGAATGGCGTCCAGCATTCCGGTTGGCATGTCCTGGACGGCCAGGTCTATTGGCGCGGCGACCGCGGTGACGTGCGCGCGCACGTCACCGGCAAACGATGGATGCACGATCACGACGAAGCGCTCGACCTCGTCACGATACAGATCGAGCAGACGATCGATCATCGGCGTACCGCGGACCGGCACGAGCAGCTTCGGCGTGGACGTCTTCAGCCGCGATCCCAGACCGGCGGCCGGGACGATGAGAACCCGGCGGGCCGCCCCGCGATCAGCGTGTAGTGGCAGGATTGGTCCTCGGCTCATCCGCACGCGCGGGACCGGCCGGCCGCAGGCCTCGACCGCGAGTGACCGGCACGGGTCGCAGCCGACCGTGCACGAGCGCGGCCACCGACTGCAGCCCCTCGACGACGCTCGTCCGTTTGACGCGCTCTGGCGAGATCGGGAGGAACTGCACCGGAACCTCGAGAATTTCGGCCTTGCGCCGCAGCAGGCGCGCGAGGAGATGCTGGTTGGCGCGCTTATGCGTCAGCGGCACGCCGATGGCCAGCGCGTCCTCGGTCCGAATCGCACGGACCGCCGACAGCGTGTCCGAAATGTACCGGCCGTACAGGATCAGGCAGGCAAGGCTCAGGAAATGGCTGCCGACGTAACTGACCGCGCGCAGCAGGCGGCGATGGCGGTATCGGAGGCGCAACGACTCTTCGATGTCCCGGATCGACAGACGACGGCTTCCCCATACCGCGTCGAGCCGGCCCAACGTGAGCATCGACGCGAGGCCGGCGATGTCCTCGCCTCGATACATCCCCGACGACTCGAAGAGCAGCACGTAATCGAACGCACCCTTGCGCACCGCCTCGCGGAACTGATCCTCGGAGCCAGCCCCCAGTGGCTGTACGCGAACGGGCAGCGATGCCACGAACGATGGCTCGAGCGCCTCGCCTTCGTAGAACACAGTGACGTCGACAGCCAGGTCGCGGATGCCGCCGCGCACCATCTCCAGAATGCTCTGCGTGACCTTATTGGTCGATCCGGCGTCGTGGAGCAACACGGCCACTGTCTGCCGTGCCTGGCGCTCGACGAACGACTGAATGACCGGTCCGAGAATCTTCGCGGCGTCGTGCCGGCCCGTCACGCCATCTTCGTAATTCGCGATGCGGACGAGCCGCGGATCCTCCAGCGTCTCAATCTGCCCGAGCGGCACGTAGGGCGCCGACGTGTCGGTCTGCCCGGGATCGTTGACGACGTAGTGCGTGATGAGGCACGGCGTCGGCGTCGCGATCGTGCCTTTCTCTTTCAGGTAATACACAGCGCGGTCGATGATGTCCACCGCGCTGCTGCCGGCAATCTCGGCATCCGCCTGGATGTTGGTGATGAGCAGCTTGATGGCGCGCAGGTTTCGTGCGATTGCGGTGCTGAGGCCGGGCGTCAGATACGACGGGAACAGGCTCGAATGCTGCGTGCCGGGCGCATAGACGATCAGATCCGCGGCGGCAATGGCCGCGGCGAGCCGCGGGTTGAGCCGCACCGTCACACGCGACTCCTCGAAGAACGCAGCGGCTTCCACAGCGGATGCGCGAGCGAGGCGCTCCCGATCGGCGATCGACAGGGGCCGGTTGATGAGAAAAATGTCCCTGATACGGTTGCTGTGGGTGGCGTCGACGATCTCTTCTTCGCTGCCGAGCACCGTCTGATCGGCGGACAGCGCCACGAGGAACGCATTCGTGCCGTCTGTGACATTCTCGACGAGGCCGGGCCGGAGACCGAGCAGCTCGCAGTAGTCGTCGACCGCGGCGTTGAAGTCGCGGCCGCACAGGAGGAACGACCCGGCGAACACGAGATTCCCAACACTGCAATCGCCGAAGGCGAACGATCGGTCCGACGCGACCAGCTCGCGTGCGAACGCGTCCAGACGAGTCTCGAGCTGCGGCGATGCCGTTGTGCGCGCCCGCAGCGAGGCCAGTGCGTCGTCGCGGGAGATGCCCACAGGCAGGCGCGAATCGAGCGCCTCGATCAGGGCCGGCGAACAGCTGGCCAGCTCGGTCGCGACGCGCGACGCGTTTTTCCGGAAGTCCGATGGACCAAGACTGTCGCCGAGAAAGCGGCGCACTTCTCCCGTCGACGCGCCATCGTCGTACCCGTTGATGGCGATCGTCAGATGAATACGCGAGTCGCCAACGAGCTGCTTCGACAGCCCGCCGGAGCCGCGGCCGCCGGAAAAAAGAACGACTCGCAGCGCCGGGCCGGTGGATTGTGAGGGGTGTGCCGACACAGGCACTCCGTATTATGCCATCGGGTGCGTGCTGGCTGTCCGTCCCTGGGGTTCGCCGGCGATCGTCAGCCTCCGGCATCAACGATGGTGAACGGCTTCCCTGTACAGTTGTTCGGTAGGATGTGCTGAAGATGCGAACCCATTTAGGCGTGGTTGCCACCATCGCGCTGGCCGGGCTTGTCCTCGTGCCAGCCGGTTCCGCACGTGAGTCCGCTGGTTTCAGTCAGCCATCCGCAGGGGCGAGGCTGACGGTAGCTGGAGACGCCTTACAGATCGACGGCCAGACCGTGTTTCTGGCGGGCGTAAGCCTGTTCGATGCGCTCGGACCGACGCCGCCGCGCGACCAGGATCTCGATACGCTCGCCTCATGGGGCGTGAGGAGCGTGCGCGTGTGGGCGCACTGGCACGAAGCGATCTATCAGGCCGACGGCGCTCTGACCGCGCCGGGCCGCGCGCGGCTCGTCCGGTTGGCCGAACGTCTCCGGGCACGCGGATGCATTCTGGAGCTCGTGCTGCTTCGTCCAGGACAGCTTCCCGGTCAGCCCTTCGCCATCTTCGGTTCCGAGGCGGCGCGCGCGAAGGCGGTGGACTCGATGACCGCTGCGCTGCGCGAGTACAGGAACGTCCTGTTCGACTTGTACAACGAGCACGACCATCCTGACGGTCCACTTGCTCACGCCGCCGCGCGAGTCCTGCGCGACAGGGTGAAGGCGATTGACGCGGACCGCGTCGTGACTATTTCCAGCACCGAGCACCATTTCATGTCCGTGGGCGGTGAGATCGGCGAGAGCGGTGCGCGTAATCTACGGGAAGAGACCGGTTCCAGCGCCGACAGCGTTGGCGTCGACATACTCGCCGCGCACCTTCCACGGACCGAGGACTGGGCATCCTCGTCCGGTGCCAGGGTCCGCGCCCTGCGCGCCGCACTCGATCGGGTCGGCTCGCACGTCCCGATTTACCTGAATGAGGAACGACGCGCCGAGGCACGAACATCGATCCAGCCCGACGCCTATCGGCGCGCGTTTGCAAACGCCCGGGGAGCCGGAGCAGCGGGCTGGGTGTTCCACACGGCGGCGGGTTTCGAGCTGGCGAAGAAGCCGTTTTTGGAAGCGCTGTCAGCCGACGAGCGAGCCGGCCTCCAGTCGCTGCGCCGTCCTTAATCGATCGAGTCCGGCCACGCCGCCGCTTCGCGGCGCCCGCCGAATTCTGAGCGCGCCTTGCGCTCGCAGCGCGGAGCCTCCATGGAGGACAACCGCTGTGCCTCGTGTGTCTCAGTGGTTTTATTGCCGTGGGTCGCGAATCGTGTCCACCAGTCCTTCGTCGAGCGTCCTGAGTGGTTTGCTGTAGATCCCGCGAAACTTTGTGGTGTCGAACCAGAACCCGTCGCTGACGGTCAGGCTCAGACGCCAGAAGGCGAGACGCGCGAATGGCGGCATGCAGGCACCGGCCACTCGGTTCCAGGCGAGACGTCTCATCAACCAGAGGCAGGATCGCGGAATCGCGACCATGTCGAGGGGGCGGCCCATCGCGGCGCCAATGCGCCGGGCAACGTCCCCAACAGTCAGCGATTCATCGCTGGCCAGACAGTAGATGTCGTCGGCCGCGTCCGGTCGCGTGGCGAGGTCCATCATGATCATCGCCACATCGTCGACATGGATGATGCTCGTGCGGCCCGGCCAGTCGATCCGGCCCAGGAGGGATCCAGCCGACGCCATCGTGATCATCTGATCGAAGAGGCCGGAGGTTTTCTGGCCCGGACCGTAGACCGTCGGCAGACGCAGCACGGTCCAGGAGTAGCCATCCGCGGCTGCGTGATCGCGAAGGATGCGTTCACCCTCCAATTTGGTCCGGCCGTACCCGGTGCGCGGCGTGAACGGGCTCGCTTCCGAAATCGGACCCTGTGGCTCGGCAATCCTGTCGTGCACGGCCACGGAGCTCGCGTACATGATTCTCGCGCCGCGCGACACGGGCCGGAGCCAGTCGAGCAGCCGTCGTGTCCCTTCGTCGTTGACGCGAAGGGCCTCCTCCGGCGCGTCCGTGTCGATGTTGGCGGCGAGATGGAACACGGCGTCCACGCGAGGCGGCGCCTCGGCGCTCACGGGCTGATCGAGCAGATCGCCTTCGATGAGACGCACATCGCTCGACCGGAACGTCTCGAGTGCGTCGCGTTCGAGAGAGGTCGCCGGCGCCTTGACGAGACAGACGACCGACGCCGGATCGTGCGCGGCAACGAGACGGCGAACGAGGCGCCGGCCGATGAAGCCGGTGGCCCCGGTGACGAGGCACGTCATTGGCGCATGAAAATGAAGATGCGCGGATGATCGAACGACCGAAACGTCAGCTCCGCGCCGTCGTCGTCGATGTCGCGCCCGAACAGCGACGGATAGACCTTGAACGTCTTGACCAATTTGAATCCGAGCCGCCCCGCGAAAAGATCCCGATAGTACTGCTTGACGACGGCGTGATCGGGTTCGGGGAGATGTTGGTACTGCTGCAGGTACGTGTCATCCATCACGATCCAGTCGGCCAGCGCCAGACGTGACTGAATGTAGTTCCGTCGAAATTGATCGTCGACGCCACGGTTGTAGAGGCTCCGATACGTGTCGAGCGCGAAGAGCTGATAGTAATCGTGCTTTTCGGTCTGCGGATAGAAGAGCACGTAGTTGCTGTGGAAGTTGACAGCCGTCAGATACGAACCCATCGGGGGAATGTTGTGCGACGGTTCGATGAGGATCTTCGACCCGGCCGGAACGTTCTGCACGAGCCAGGTCGAAGCCGCCAGCCGACTGTCGGGCTGCCGGAATACGTTCGTGTACGCCACCGCCCACAACGCCGTCGTGCCGACGACGACCAGGGTTACGGCGGCGCCCACGACGCGCCGGCGAGGCCTCGTCAACAGATGGGCGCAGTACGCTCCCGCCGCAATCGCCAGGGGCGGCGCGAGCGGCACGGTGTAGCGGATGAACGGCGCGACGGTCGCCGTCTTGCCGGCCGAGAGCCAATAAAGCATCGGAAAGAGCGCAACGAGGATGGAGGGCCGATGGCCGCGGACGAGCAGCCACACGACGCCCACGAGCCCGCAGATTTCGAGCGCCGGTCCGAGACCCCACCAGAGGAGGTTCGTGAACCAATAGGGGAGCGCGTTCACGTCGGCGAACTGCGCAATCCACTCCGGCTTCGACGTGCCGCTCAGCGGATCGATCACCCACGTCTTGATGTCGCTGCGGAACTTGTCGAAGTAGCGCAGCACGAGCCAATCGAGCAGCAGGAAGATCGCAAGTCCCGCGCAGACGGTGAGCGCCGTGCGCACGACGATGCGGAGCCATGCGCGTGCCTGAAACGGGGTCAGCGAAGCAGGCGCGCGAGGGGACAGCATTTCGGCCACGCCAATGAGCGGCGCCAGGAACGCGGCGGAGTACTTCGAGGCGATGCCGAGGCCGAACGCGATCGCCGATCCGGCCTCGCCCACCGCGTCGCCGCGCTCGACGATCCGGAGCGCGAAGTACAGCCCGACTACCGTGAAGAACGTCATGCTGACGTCGAGGCTGAAGAAATGCGATTCGCGCAGATGAATGACGGCACAGGCGAGCAGGAACGCGGCGCACACGCCGCCCAGACGCCCCGAGATGCGCCGGGCGATCGCGTACACGAGCGGAATCGTGGCGGTGCCAAGGGTTGCGGAAATGGTCCGGCCCAGGATCATGTAGGTAACTTCATCGCGCGGCACCGTCAGATCGAGCGGATGCGCGACGACGTCGTAGGCCCGGACGATCCCGTTCAGGACGTACATCGGAAACGGCGAGTACATGAAGAACTTCGGCATGTCCGCGGCCGCTTTGGTATCGCGCGCGAGCGCCTCGGCGTAGCTGAAGACGATGTGCTCGTCGATGTGGAAGTGGAAGTAGGGCGCGCCCCAGCCAAGACCGTAGAAGCGCAGCGCCGCGCCGAGTGCGGTCGCCAGCGTCACCCAGACGATGGCCGCGCGGCGGCTGATGTCGTCGCTGATCGTCAAATCAGATTGCGGAGAAACGACCAGACGTACGGGAACCATAGCTTCCAGACGACCACCTTCGATGTGCCCCAGCGGCGCTCGTACTCGTGGCTGGCAATCTCGCCGACGCGATAGCCACGCTTCAGCGCCTTCATCAGCATTTCCTGCTCAATCGTCGTCAGGTTCGACGTGAGCCCGAGCCGTGCCGCGACATCCCGGCGGATCGCGCGGAAGCCGTTCTGGCTGTCGGTCAGCCGCACGTTCCACCGGTAATTGATCGCGAGCATGATCAGCTGCGATCCGACGTAGCGGATGAACTGCTCGATCGTGCCGTGGAGCTCGTCGCTCCCGCCTTTGCCGCGCGACCCGATCACCATGTCGGCCCGGTCCGCTGTGATCGGGGCGACCAGCGCGGGAATGTCGCGCGGATCGTGCGAGCCGTCGGCGTCGATGAACACGAGAATCCCGGTTGTCGCCGCGGCGATCGAGAGCCGCAGCGCTTCGCCTTTTCCGCGGCCGTTGTCCTGGATGACGCGCGCGCCGTGCTCGATCGCGAGGTCGCGCGTCCGGTCGCGCGAATGGCCGTCGACGACCAGGATCTCGTCGGCGAAGGGGCGGACGCTGTCGACGATCTCGCCGATCAGCCCTTCCTCATCCTTGGCCGGAATGACAACGGTGACACGACTGTCGCTCACGGAATAGCGTAGTGTACCCCGAGCCCCGGCGGATCGGGTCAAGGTCCACGCGCTCAATGCGTTGACCGGTCCCGGCCGCTCTGTTACGATCGTGCGATTCCATGTCCATGTTGACCCGCCAGGCGGGCCTGGCCGGCGCGATCCTCGGCGCCAACGTGCAGTCGCCGGCGCTGCCGTACAAGGTCACGTTCGTGGCCACGTACCACTGCAACTTCCGCTGCGAGATGTGCAACATCTGGCAGAAGAAGAGCGTGAACGAGATGACGCCGGCCGAGGTCGCGCTGTTCTTCGACCGCTGGCCGCAGTTCAAGTGGGTCCACCTGACCGGCGGCGAGCTCTTCATGCGGCGCGATCTCGACGATCTCGTCGCGGCCATTCAGCAGAGCTGTCGCTCGCTGTACCTCCTGAATTTTCCGACGACCGGCTGGTTTGGCGACAAGACGCTGTCGCTCGTCGAGCGCACGCTGGCGCGCGGCGTCGGCCGCCTGATGACGACGATCAGCATCGACGGCCCGAAAGCGCTGCACGAGGAGATGCGCGGCCTGCCGGGGAGCTGGGACAAAGGCATCGAGACGTTCCGGCGCCTGCGCGGCATCAAGCGATCGAACTACCAGGTCGTCGTCGGCATGACACTCATGGCGAAGAACGCGAACTGCGTCGAGGAGACGCTCGCGGCGATTCGCCAGGTGGTTCCCGATTTCCGCCGCTCGGAGCTGCACCTGAACGTCGGGCACGAATCGGGGCATTACTTCGACAACGTCGGCTATCCCGTCGAACAACACCACGTCGACATTCTTCGGGCGATTGAGGATCATCGCCGCAAGAACGGCTCGGCGCTCCATCCGGTGAAGTTCCTGGAAGATCGCTATCAGGCGCTCGTGAGCCGATACTACGAAACCGGCAAGTCGCCGCTGCCGTGCACGGCGCTCTCCTCCTCGTGCTTCGTCGACGCGTATTGGAACCTGTACGCGTGCTCAATCTGGGACGCGAAGGTGGGGAACCTGCGCGAGAACGGGTTCGATCTGCGCGCGATGTGGGAGAGCAATCGGCGTCGCGCGCTGCGGACCGATGTCGTCGAAGAGCGATGCTCGCACTGCTGGACGCCGTGCGAGGCGTATCCGACGATTCTCGGGAATCTCGCGCGCGCGGCGGTGTCGCGCGGATCGCATCTGCAGCCGGCCCCTGCAGAGTCCGTCTGAGCTGCAAGCGACGTTCCAGAACACCTCATCTGCGAAAACCTATCGGCGCAGCATTTGCTGATGGAAGCGCCGGAGGTGTTGCATGCTGCATCAGCTGCAACTCTGGACGCGCCGCTCGACGTCGTACGTGTTGCTACTGGCGCTCATCGTCGTCATGCCGCTGCGTGCGTCCGCTCAGAATCGCGACCAGTCGTCGTTTCTGGCCGATACGTTCAAGGGCGTGATTCTCGATCCGACGACCTACGCGCCAGCCGTCGTCGCCTACGACGCCACCGTGCGCGACTGGAACAGTTCTCAGCCGTTTTTCGGCCACGGGTATTCCGAGCACAACGAGCGCTTCACGATCACCGGGCGCCCGAACGACTTTCCTGTGGCCTACGCGGTGGGACGTCAGCGCATTCTCGCGGATGCATTTCTGAACCTGCAGATGTCGCTGGCCAACAATGTCGCCGATCGCGTGTTCGAGCGGATGTTGCTCGACCGTTTTCCGGAGCATCGCAAGCTCGTTCGCGCGCTGGGGTGGATCGAGCGCGTGTCGTTCGCGTCATACATGTCCTATCGCCTGTCGGCGGCGCACTATCGTCAGGCGGCACAAAACAACGCGCGCGCGGCGCAGATGGGATTCAAGGACTGAGCGACGATTCCTCGAGGACCATCAGTGCCACGATGGCACCCAGCACCGGTGCGTAGAGGAGCACGCGTGTCTGAAGCTCGAACTGGTCCTTGAGCCCATCCATGAGCGGCGTCAGTTCGACCGCGTTCAGAAAGAGCGCCAGCAAACCGATGAATCTCACGAACTGAGCTGAAGTCCTCCGCGCGGGGAATGCCTCCGCGTAGAACCAGAGCGCCAGAAACGACGAGACGATGGAGTACGTCCAGATTCGGGCCGTATCCCAGGCGACGATCTGCATCAGCTGCGGCGCAAGACAGACTCCCAGCAGGACAATCGATCGGACTGAGAGCGCGCGAAGGCGATAGGCGTCAAACGTCAGCGCCAGAATCGCCGCCATCGACGGGAACACGAGCCCGAGCATCGCGTTGGACACGAGACGGCCCGTGACGTTTCCTTGATGCAGCAGGTACGAGTCGTACAGCGTGATGGTGATCCAGTGCGGAACCCGGACATCCCGGATGGTCCTCTCGATGAACGGATAGCTCGAAAGGTATGTCGTCAGATGCCGCTCGAGATGTCGCGAGGCAAAGTGCTGGCTCACTATCAGGATCAGGAAAGTGGCCACTGGCAGGAACAGCGGCCACCTTTGCCATCGGGCACCCTCCGATTGACGATGCTGGCTCTCGACGAGCAGCCATCCGAGGCAGAAGACCGGAACGCACACCAGGACGGCGTTCTCGTGGACCAGGATCGCGATGGCCTGCACCGACGCCGCCCACACGCGTCGACCCCGGAGGAGAAGCGCCAGGGAAATCACTGCAAGAACGATGATGATGTTGTCGTAGTAACCCACGAGATGGGCGCTCATGACAACGAAGGGGGATGACAAAAAGACCAGGGCCGTCAGAATCGCGGTGGTCGACCATCCCGAGCGGTGGATCACGCGCAGTCCCACACCCAGGAGCACGACACAGAAAATGCCGAACTGCACGCTGGACAGGATCGCGATCAGCTGATCGGTCGGGCGCGTGTGCAGGGTGGTCGTCGCCAGCGATACGAGCGTTCCCACCAGTCCCCGTTTGACGAAGCCAAAACGATAGTCGACGAGCCAATGCGACTTCGAGAAGTCGTTCGGCAGACGCACGGCTCGGAGGATCGTGACGACGAGCGTCCAGCCGAGAAGCATCGCGATCCCGAGTTTTACCTTCACCGGGCATTCCCCGCTGGCACGTTGAATACGTGAAGCGTGTGATTGAGGATGGCTGTTTCAGGGTACTGCAGCAGCCTATGAAACGCGGCTGGGTTTTCGAGGTACTGGCCCGACAAGTGAGTGGCGCTCACGACGACGGTGCCGTCGACGCTCTCGTGCTCGTCGATCAGCTTTGCGCGAATCCCGTAGCTTCGCGGATCGACACCACCGAAATACGCGAGGGAGATGCGCTCGTTTGGATGCGCTCGCTCGTACGCGCGAAGCGCCAGGAGGCCCTGGCCCCAATCGAGGTTGCTGTCGGTCAACAGTGTATAGCTTCGGTCGGGCGTGACGAACATGTTGAAGTACGACAGGTAGTCCGGGGCGTATCGCATCACGTCCGCCGCCTGGATTGCGACAACGGCGGCGACAAGGGCCGCCGTGAGCGTACGCTGCCTGGCAGCGGTCCACACGCCCGCAGACAGCAGCAAGAGGAAGGGGTAGACCGGCAGCACGTACCGGTCGCCGATGTCCAGATTCGTCATCATCGCGAGCAGAAAGAACGCAGCCGGGAACACCATCAACACGCCGAGCTCAGACGAGGCGCGAAGCCGCCGTGTCGCGAGCAGGATCAGCGACGCCGCCGCGAGCAGCCAAACGGTGACGGGCCATTTGAGCAGCGTCACGATTGGGAAATAGCTTCGCCAGCCGCCTCGCGTCCTGACGTCGCCCATCAAAAAGGCGGGCTGTCCTCGGACGCCGTGCTGCAGCACCCCACCGAGCGCGCTCACGTACTCAGGCGCCGGCAGACGCACCGTGAAGTCGATCGGACGCGGCAGTGGCACGAGGACGGTGTGCGACCGCGCGTACGGACCAGACAGCGCGCCATTCCGGAACGTGACAGGCCCGACGTGAAACCCGTAAGCCGCCCACACGACGATCAGCGCGAGGACAGCGGCACAGCCGGTCCTGACGAGCCCTGCGGCACGATCGCCGGCGGGTCCGGCGCTCGCCATCAGGCCCAGAGCGATCAGCACCATGGGCGGCGCCGAAAACTTCGCCACCAGGAATCCGCCCATGACGAGGCCGACGCCGATCGTCGCGAGCCAGGAGGGATTCAGACGCCAGCGCGTCACCGATATCGCGGTGGCAAACAGCAGCAGTGTCGTGGCGCCGTCGACCGTGGCGAGCGAGAAATGGGCGATGAGGGCCGGTGACCAGGCGAACAGCGCCAACGCCAGGTTGGCGCCGCCAATGGAGAAGATTCGGCGGGCGGTGATCCACAGCAGGGTCGCCAGGAGAAGGCCGAGCGCGATATTGACGGGACGCGTCCGCCACGCCAGGGCGACAGGATCGGGCCGAATCGAGATCGTCCAGAAATTCGCGCCTGAGGGACCGAGGTTGTCGAGCCGCCACGATCCGTGCGAGAGGATCAGTGGGGCCGTCAGCAGCACACGCGCAAGCGGTGGCTGATCGTTCCACTGCGTGAACTGGACATGGCGCCAGGCATCGAGGCCCGCAATGATGTGCGTCGGTTCGTCGTAGGTCAGGGACTGCGTGCCCGCGAACCAGAGACACTGGCCGGTGTACATCGAGGCGAGCACAAGTGGCACGACAAGTGGAGTGCGATGGCTCGGCGGGCGGGTGACGCGGTCGTCAATAGCGACGCGCATGCGCGATCGTCCGGTCGTCGGGTTGAAGCTCGAAGACGTCGTCACCTGCGAACTGGGCGACCCGCTGGAGCCAGACCGTCCGGTTCAATCGATCGAAGTTCAGCGGCGGGTTCCATGGTCGGTATCGATCCCGGTGAATGATGACGTACCGCACGCGGCGGCGCTCGAGTGCCTCTTCGGACAGCGCGTCCGGAAAGGTCGCCAGAATCCTCGCCAGCGACTGATAGTCGGGCGGTGCGAAGCCGCTGTAGGCGTCCACGAGACCGTGCCAGTGAATCGTGGACCAGTACACGTACGACGCGTTTTCCCACAACTGCCCTTCGTATGCGTACGGGAACTCCACGATCGCGAAGGTGCCCGGCTGCCGCGCAAGCCATGCGTAGACGGGAGGCGTGGGCGGCACGCGAATCAGGTCGATACCGCCGGGACGATCCTGCCGGAGCGGCAACATGACGAGCTCCAGGAAGACGAGGGCCGCACACGCAACCTGTCCGGCCGCGCCAAGCTGGAGCCGCCGTTCGACGATGGCCGCGCCCAGCGCCGCGAGGACACTGACTCCGAATATCGTCAACACACCAAACCGCGAGATCTGGCGCAGCCCGTGAAAGATCGGCATCGCTGAATATAGGAACCGATAGAGCGAAAGCCCGAAGAGCCCGTGAGGGCCGAACGAGACCAGCAGTCCCGCGGTCGCAATGCTTGCGTACGTCACCGCGACGCGGCGTCGGCCGCCCGCGACCGCCGCCCATGTCGACATCGTCATGGCTCCGACCAGGCCGATCGCGGCCAGAACGAGCGCCGCTATGCCGGGGAAGAGGTAGTCTCGCGGCGCGGGCAGCGACGCGGCCCAGAGACGTTGATGCACCGGGGCCGTCGATGCCAGATAGGTCGCGGGCACAGCCGACTTCTTGACGATTTCGTCGATGGGCCGCTCGAGATGGCGTTGCCGATGCACGCGGAGGTACTCGCCGGCAACAGGGGCGACGGTGATCGCGGCAACACACCCGACGAGCGCCAGCGTTGCCAGCATCCGCCAGTGACGGCTGCGACGGTCGGTGGCGAGCAGGATCGCACTTCCGATCGCGATCGCGATAGCCAGGAATACACCGTAGTACACGCAGCACAGCGTTTCCACGACCAGGCAGACGCCGAGGCCAACGGCGTACTTCCGGTTTCCACGTTCGACGAACAGGTGCAAAGACAGGAAAGCGGGAGGGATCCACTCCATCGCTTCGAGCTGAAGCTGCGGAATGTGGACGAAGCGATACGGCACGAACGCGTAGATGATGCCCGCGACGATCGCGGGAAAGTGACGTTCCGTCAGATAGCGGGTCAGGAGATACATGCCCAGGCCCGACGCCGTGAACGAAAACAGCAGCACGATGTTGTACGCGAGCGCGGGGCTCCCGCCGAGCCACAGGACGGGTCCAAACAGCGGCAGGTAGCCGAGCAGCGTCTCGGAATAGGCGAGCGTCCGGCGCTCGGGATAGAACAGGTTCGCGTCGAAGAGATTCAGGGGATCGTGGCGCAGGGCGTGGGCGTCCCACGCCATGATCCACATGTTCAGCTGCGCATCGGAATGGTCGAAAAACGCGTACGAGTTGGGCGCACGGGCAATCGGATAGGTCGCGACCAGCGACAGCACGAGGAACAGCGCGGCAGCCCACCATGTCGCGCGCCGTTGCAGACGGACCATCCTGCCTCCGCGAGCTGCGAGGGTTCGAATCGGTCACCGGTCACTAAACGGAACGAACGAGCTGCCTGCGCTGCGAGGACGATGCTCTGGAAACCACGTAAATAAAAGAAAGGAAACCGTAAAGGTCAGAAGCGCAGACGAAGGCCACCGCCGCCCTGGAAGCCGCCGACCTTCACGCTGGATGCGCTCGGAAGGTTGACGGATCCCGCGGCGTACCGCGCGAAAAAGCCGACACCGTACCGCGCGTGAAGCCAGTACGCGACGTCGAGCCCGCCGTTGGCGCCCAACGCCGTTCCGCTTTCATTGGTCGCCGTGATGACCGGCGCGCTGGAGTCGACGGCGATTCCGGCAATCGCCTGCTGCAGCCGGATCACGGAGGGCCCGCCAAACACGGCGACGCTGAGGTGCTGGCCGACGGGCATGAACCACAGCGCCTGCACGTGGTACCCGATTTCGCGCCGCTTCAGGCCCGGCGCGTCGAGGGCCACGATCGAGGGGCTGGCGAACCGGATGGGACTCGGAACGCTCGCCGTGGCCCGACCCTCCGCCTCGCTGCGGCCGCCCGAAACCGCGACGGCAAAGCCAATCCGGCGTCCCACACGCGTACCGATCCTCGCATCGACGAGCGCGCCCGATGGGGGAGTGACCCGTGTCGCGACGGCTCCGGTTTCGCCGAACAAGGAGAACGAGCGGCTGGTTTCGATCGCGCCCGATTCGACGGCAACGCCCGCGTTCACGTCGATGAAGGCCCGTCCGGCCGCCGGCGTTTGTGCCCGCGCGGCGGCGGCGGGCAGAGACACGATCAGGGCCATCGCGGCGCGACTCAGTCTCGTTCTCGTCATTCGTGTCCTCTCGTCATCAGGTTCAGGTGCGGCGCCGTCGCTTCGCCTCGAGCACGATGATGACGCGCTCTTCGATCGCGACGCGTCGCGATTGCCGCGACTGGCGCAAAATGTCGGCGATCGCCTCGAGTGTTTGCTGCTCCGCCCCGGTCGCCTCGCCCCGCTCGATGGCGTCGCGCAGGTCGAGCTCCAGCTGCGGGACCGAATTCGGCCGCGCCAGCGAGATCAGCGCGCGGCCGTTGCCGATCGGCACGAGCTGGACGCCGGGCAAGCGCTTCAATTCTCTCGCCGGATTCACGATGATGACGGCGTGGTTGCCGTAGGTGGCGATTTCGGCCTGGCGTACCGGGCGCGCGCGCGGTTTGCCGTGACGCTCCGTGAGGGCCACGATGGCGCGTCCGAGATCTGTGTCGACGGCGCCCAGACGTACGAGCACGTCCTCGGGCAGCGTGACGGTGACCGCTCGGGACGCCCGGCCGTACTTCATCGGCCGTCCAGGCCCAGGCTTCAGGAGTTTCATGGAGCAGCGCATTCTACCGTATGGCACGCACGCGCCGGTGAATTATTTCGTACTAAATACGTCTTTACGTAATTTTCACGTTGAAATCAATGGCTGGTGGCGTATGATGTCCGGCACCGTTGACAGCATCCAAGGAGCGCGTTGCCGTGAGAGCCTGTTGTGTGTTCGCCCTCGTCGCCGGCCTTGCCGCGGCCGCAGCCTGCGCCCGGAGCGCGCCCGCCGCTCCAACGACAACGGGACCGACCCTCGCTGCGCCAGTGCCGGACTCCCCGGCCGACTCCGTCGCCATCGTGACGCTCCGCCCGACGCTCGTCGTGCGCAACGGCGCAGTGGAGCAGAGCGGCACGAAGCTCTACGAATTCCAGATTTCCGATCGGAGTGATTTCTCCTCCACCGGTTCAGCGGCGGCATTTCCAGTCGTCGTGCACAAGACCGGCGTGCCCGAAGGCAGCGGCGGCACGACGTCGTTCACTGCCGATTTCGACCTGCAGCCGACGACCCGCCTCTATTGGCGGTCGCGTGTGCTCGTGGGAGCGATGGCGTCCGACTGGTCCGCGACGAGGAGCTTCACGACGCCGATCGTCGGGTACAGCAGAGCCGGGGAGCTGTACGACCCGCTCGTGTATGGCAGCACCATCGGTGTACCGGTCGGGTCGACCACCTTCATTGCCGGGAAGGGCATCCGCCTCAACGACGGCAACGCGTACGTCCGGTACCAGCTGCAGCAGCCGCTGTCCGGTGGTGAATTCTCGATGGAAGTGGAAGGCCTGCGACAGAATGGCCCCGGCCCGAAGCTCAAGGTCTTTTCGATGAGCGACGGCACCGGCGATGTCTACCGGAGCAACTACCTGCTGGTGGCGCAGTACCGCGGCATCGACGGGAATCCCGACAACTCCATCGCCTACAAAGCGCTGCTCGGCGAACCGGCGTTCAAGCTCGAGCCCGACTTCGGCCACCGCGCGGCGGCCGTCATGGCGCTCGATCCGGCGCGCGGGTACTTCTGGAAGGGCTCGTGGGGCAATTTCTTCAGGCTCGTCGTGTCGGACGGCATCGACGGCCGCACCCTCTATGACCAGAGCATGTCGGTGTCGGACCTGGGATTCTCGCCAAACGCCGCCACGTACAACCCGACGCCCCACTTCGCGTATCTCGGCGCCAATAACGGACCGTTCAAGGAAGAAGACGGATCCTGGCCCGGCACGATCTACCGCAATGTCTACATCGGACGGGGCCCGCGGCCGCAGTCGCTGGGCAGCGCGCTTCGAGCGGAGTAGCCCATGCACAGTCTCTGGAGCCGCAGAATGCACCGACGCGTGTTGACCGCTCCGATCGCGGCCGTTGCCGTGGCCGTTACCGCCGCCGCGTGCACGTCGAATCAGGCCGCGCCGCTGGCGCCGACAGCGGCGACGGCGACTCTTGCCGTTCCCGAGGCGTCGCTCAAGGCGTCGACGCCGACCACGCAGTCGCCGATTAACGATCAACGGCTCGCGAGCCTCGCATCGGCGACACTGGTCGCAGGCGCCGCAACCGGGCAGTTCACCGCGATGGCGCTGCAGTATCGGTTCCAGGTGTTCAACGACACCGGTGCGCTCGTGGGTGATTCGAGTCTTGTCAACGCGCCGACCTGGACCATGACGGTGACGCTCACGCCGCTCGCGAGGTACACCTGGAAGGTACGCGCCGAGTATCAAGGAACGGCGGGCGCGTGGTCTGCGGCCGCGTCGTTCACCACGCCTGAGCAGCCGCCGGCCTACAACAAGCCGATTGGTCCGTGGCTGCACTGCGCCGGGCTGAAGACCGGCGCAGTGGTCGACTGCGTGTGGAACGCCGTCCGGCCCACGGATTCGGTTGGCGACATGGAGGTCACCAAGCGCGTCGCGTGGCTCCTCCGCGCCGATGGCGCCGGTCTCCTGATCAAGGAAAGCGGCGAGAACGTCGTGCGCTGGCAGGGCTACAGCTTCTCCGCGACGCGCATTTGTTTCCCGGACGGCCACATCTACAAGATCATCGGCGACGCGGGCCCTGGTGGCGGAAATACGCCGGGCTTCGGCGACAACGGGTTCGTCGAAACGTCGCTCTACGTGCCGGCGATCGACCCGAGTAAGCCGTAGTGCCGCTCGCCTAAAGGCTTCGCGCTACGAACGCACGGTAATGCTCGCCGCTGTTCGCGAAGGCATGAGCCGAACGTTCGCCGCTGCTGCTCATGTAGCGCGAAGGCTTTAGCCGAGCGTTCGCGGCCGGCTCCGGCCGAAGGCGTACAGCAGTCCGCCCGGCAGGTTCCCCACCACACCCAGCGCCACGAACAGCACCGAGAGCGCGAAGGCCGATGGCGTTGACACGCCGGCGCGGCCGAAGAACCAGACGAACGCCGCCTGGCTCGTGCCGATGCCGTTGAAGGTCACCGGCAACAGCATCACCAGCAGGATCAGCGGGACGAACGCGAAGTACGCGGGCAGCGGCAGCGCGATCGCGAGGGCGGCGCCGAGAAAATACGCCTGAACGATTCGCAGGACCTGCACGGCGACGGAGCCGGCGAGGACGTTCGCCAGCCGGCCGTGATGGGCGGCGTACCGGCGAATCGATTCAATCACACGGTCGCCCGCCTCACGCAGCCTGGCCGGCATCGCTGCGAAGAGCGCCGATACGACGCGCGCGGCGCTGTCGCTGAACACCAGGAGCAGCATGACCGCGCAGGCGGCGGCGCCCACGGCGAGCGACAGCGCGATCGTCCAGTTGCCCACGAGATCGCGCGCGAGGAGCAGCCCCACCGCGGCCATCACCAGAATCGACGCAACCCCGAGCATCCGGTCCATGAGGACCGACGCCACCGCGTCGCCGCCGCGCACCTTCAGCTGCGCCATGCTGTACGCGCGCACCGCGTCGCCGCCGATGCTGGCCGGAAGAAACGTGCCGACGAAGGTGCTGACGAAAAAGATTCGCATCACCTCGGCGAAGGGCGGCCGATCGGCCGGAGGAATGATGCAGAGGAGCATGAGCCACCGATAGGCCATGAGCGCGCGATCGGCGAACACGAGCAGGACGGCCACCGCGATCAGGCGCCACTCGGCGCCGGCAAGGGCCGCAAGAACCGCCCGCGGATGACTGTTCCAGAGGATGTAGGCGGTCAGGCCGGCGGCGACTGCGGCTCGAGCGCCCGCGGCCAGGCCGGATTTCAAGGCTGCGCCCGCCTTCGCTCGCTATCGGCCCGCGCGAGCTTCGGCGAGGCCTGCGCCGTGAAACTCAAGGCTGGGGGCTGGGAAGCGTGTCCAGATGGCGGGAAGGGTCGTGCTTCACCTGATACGCGCGCATGAGGAACTTCGCGTACGGCACGAACTGCTTCATCGCGCCGACGTTCACCTGACAGGGACTCAGGCAGGTCGGGCAAATCGTGTTCTTGACGTGCTCGCGGTGCGCGAGGTTCTCGGCCCTGAAATACAGCTCCGCAGCCGGCGTCGTCAGCACGTTACCGATCGGATTCGAGTTTTCGCAGTAGTACAGATCGCCATACGGGTTGAGCAGCAGACCCTGCGTCTGGAACGGGCAGGGCATAGTCCGCTTGTAGCCGTTGGCGATCATGTCCGCGTAGTGGAGGTACAGGAACGCCTGGCCGCTCAGCACCGATTCCTCCTGCACGCGATCGAGGAAGAATTTGCGCATGAACTCTTCTTCGCGCTCGTGGAAGCCGATCTTCTCCTCGAGCTCCTTGTTGTTCAACATCGCGTCGGTGAAGCGCAGCATGTTGAACACGACATCGAGCTTCTTGGTCCGCGCCCACGTGAGGATATTCTGCGCGTCGTCGAGGTTGGTCGCGAAAATCGTGGCCGCGATGCCGAACTGAAAGTTCGCATACTCTTCGGACAGCGCCTGCATCGCCGCGATCGTGTCGCACGCCTTGTCGAAGCCGCGCTTGACGTGGCGGACCTGATCGTGAATGTCGCCGATGCCGTCCAGGGAGACGCGCGCGCTGAGGAGCAGGTCGTGCTCGGCGCAGAACTTGACGATCCGGGTGAGCATCGGAATCGCGCGGTGCGGCGTCAGGCCGGTCGTGTTGATGCCGATTTTCCGCATTCGCGGCAGGTGCCGCTGGAACATCTCCACCATTTCGGGAAGATCGTTGCGCGTGGTCGGCTCGCCGCCGGAGATGTTCAGGTTCTCGACCGCGCCCCAGAAGGGATGCCGCATCGCCGGCTCGAGCTGCTCGAGAGTCATGTCGGACTTGCGGTCGCCGTGCTTCCAGTTGTTACACATCTCGCACTTGGCGTCGCACACCCAGGTGCAGTTGTAGATCAGCACGGTCGGCCGAATTGGCTTCAGCTTCGAGACGACGAGCGTGTTGGCGAGGTCGCGAGGAACGCCCGCTGCGGTCTGGGCGAGGTACCGGAAGGTGAAGCCGTCTTTCGACATCGGGATTAACTCATTGTACCTCAATCAGGTAGCGCCGCCCGCGCGCGCTGGACGCTTCGGTAGAGTCGCAGCGTGCCGTCGAAGGGACCCTCGTATTCGACGGTGAAGCTGCCTGTGTAGCCCTGTTCGGTGAGCGATCGAAGGACGGGGCCGAGATCCACGTCCCCCTCGCCGAATTCGCAGTACTCGCCGCGGGCGAGCCCCTTCAGGTGGACGTGACCCACGAGCGCGCCGACGATCCCGGCGGCGGCCAACGGGTCGACACCGCCTTTGGCGAAGTTGATCGGATCGAAGTTGAGGCGGATGTTCGGGCGCGCGACGCGTTGGAGAATCGCCGCGCAGATGTCGGGATGGAGCGAGGCGCCGTCATGATTCTCGAACATGAAAGCGATGTCGGGATGTGCATCCGACAGCCGCGACAGATTGTTGCAGACACGATCCAGCGCGTCCGGCGTGACGTCCCGGTACTCGAGCCGTCCGAAGAACAGCCGCAATTGCGAGACGCCGAGCCCGCGGGCGAGGGCCACCTGGTTCGCGACCGAGGTGAACGTCTGTTCGATCTCCGGCGCGCGATGATAGAAGTCGCACCACCCCCCGGACGCCACCCACAGACGCAGACCGTGAGTTGTGACCGCGTGGACGACGGCCGAGACCGATTCGCCCTCTTCGAGGATGTGGTGAAGGTTGAGATCGAGGTGCTGCAATCCCAGCCGGCCAAAGACCTCCAGCGTGGGCAGGAGCGGCTCGCGCTTGTGCGATGTGGTCGATGCGAGCACGCGAGGTCGAGCGGCCATCACAATGCTGGAAACTCCAGCGACTTCTGGTACGCGGAGTTCACCGTTTCCGGCATGCCCCAGTACTTGAATTCCGAGTGGCGGCCGACGTAGCGCAGGTTCGGAATCTTCTTTCCGCGCTCGACGTAGCCGTAGTAGATCCCGAACGCCTGTTCCGACTGCTGGGGATAGGCTTTTTCGGCGAAGAGGTTGTTTTCCAGCGCGTAGTCGATCGTATTCCGCGGAAAACACTCGGCCGCGCCGGGAAGAATCGGCACCTCGATCAGGATGAGCGTGTCGGGGCTCTCGTGCCGCGTGATCACCTTCATCTCCGTCACCCGCGTCTGGAACTCGCACGACGAATAGTGAAGCGACTCGGCACCTTCGGGAAAGGCGTGCGCGAGCCCGGGGATGAGGAGCGGAATCATCATGCGACCCGTGTAGGGCAGCCTGTTCTCCCCCCACAGCTCGTCGATATCAATCGAGCAGAATACCGTGTGGTAGTCGGCGAAATAGTGCTTCTCGCCGCTGGTCAGCAGGACGTACGGCTTCCGGTGCTCGTCCTCGATGCGCACGATGCGATCCCGGATGACGGTCGAGCGCGCCACCATTGCGCCCCAGACGGCGTTCCACCCGTGCGTCGGGTACACCTGGAACTTGATGCCCTTGCCCAGCGTGTGATCCTGGAACTTCAGCGGATCGTAGCCGCTCAAGCCGCGCGCCGTGCTCGTCTCGCCGGGCTTCGTGTACGCGTGATGAAACCGGTCGGCCCAGACCATCGACGTTTCCAGCTCGTTGCCTGGAATGTTCCACATCTTCCAGGTGTAGTTCGCCATGAACTTCTGGTACAGCGTCGCGCCGATGGCGGCGGTGAAGTAGTCGCCGAACTTGCACTGCCCGATCTGCGGCAGCTGCTGTTCGATCAGCTTCAGGTTCTCGTCGCGGTTCGCGTTCACCTCGCGGTAGATCGCGTCCTTGTCGGGCATGTCCGCGATGTCGTCGTAATGCACGGGGTAGCGATACTTCCGGCGATCGCTCTCGACGAACGTGAACAGCCGCCGATCGATGTGGAACAGCTCGTCGTTCGTCAGCTTGACAATGGTCGCATTGACCGGATCCTCCTTGCCGCCCGGCCAGAACCAGATGTGGGGCCCGAATTCGTAGGGGTGCCCGCTGTAGGCGCAGGTCCGCGCGAGGCCGCCGACCTTGCTGTTGCGCTCGACGACGGTGACGTCGTAGCCCTTTTCACTCAGGTAGTAGGCGATCGACGACCCCGCAACGCCGCCGCCCAGCACGAGAATCTTGTTGTTCACATTCGTTTACTCAGCTCTCAGCTCTCAGCTCTCAGCTTTCAGCTCTCAGCTTTCAGCTCTCAGCCTTCAACTTTCGGCTCTGCGCGTTCTAGCCGACAGCTGACAGCTGACAGCTGAGAGCTGACAGCTTCATCGAGAGGCTCATTTAATTCGCGCTCGAAATCCGAAAAAGCCGCCGTCCGCCGGTCACGAAACGTCCGAACGATTGTCCGCGCGGCAGCAGCGTGATGGTGCCTGCCGGATCGATCCGCAGGAACCGGCCTTCCTCGAGCTGCTCGAGCCTCGACCCGATCATCGTCCGGACGCCGTACCGCGCCGTCAGCTCGTCGAGCGACAAGGCGCGAGCTGGCGCCAGCGCCACCTCCACCAAAATGCGAAGCGTCACCGACCGGTCGGGCAGCGTCATGAAGTGAAACAGGAAACCGCCGAGCGCCAGGTGCATCAGCACGAGAAACAATCGGCCATCGGCATCGAGCGGCCGTCCGAATAACAAACGATCGGCGAACGCTGCCGCCGGCGCCGTCGCCACCGCGACGCCGACGATTGTGGCGTAGATGTTGCCCCGCGGTCGCGCGGCGGCCGCGATCGCGACGACGAGCGCCTGAAACGCAAACAAGACCCCCGCTGCGACGATCACGCTGATCGTCACCGCTTCACGCCTCCGCCCATGCCGAGGGAAAAGACTTTGAATGAAGCCAACGTGCCAACGGCCATGACGCGGCCTTTCAGCCGTAGCCGCAACATGTTCCCGCGGCGATCCACCCAGCCGCCCCGCACGAGGTTCGGCAAACGGCGGGCGAGAATGCGATCGACCTCGCCGTCGCCCTCATATGAGCGGATCAGCCGCTCGCGATGTCGAAGCGCCGGTTCGTTGAACATGTCGTGCATCAGGCTGCCCGAGAATCCCCACAGCACACTATAAAACGCGTTCCACATCGTCAGGCACGCGAGCAGAAGCAGGAGAAGATCGCTCGCCAGCCCCAGCGCGTCCTCAACCCGCTCGATGGGCCACAGCGCCCGATAGACGAACGCCGAGGCAACCAGGAGCAGCAAGGCGTAGGCGAGAAAGAATCGCTTCGGGTCGCGCGGCCGGAGCACGCGAACAGTCGCCAACGACAGCACGAAGAAGGCGACGATGCCCGCAAGCGGCAACAGCAGGCGGATCATGGACGAAAGCTTCTCCCGAGCCTTTTTCGCGATCGTCTATGCAAAATTATGCTGCCGCATCCAGTGCACATTGTGGGAGACGGGTTCGTCCTTCAACCGGCCCTCACGAAAAGCGTCGGCCATCTCCCGGATCGCCATCTGAACATTCTTCCGAGGCGTGAAGCCGGTGCTCAGCAGCTTGTCGGAACACACGAAGTACGACCGCGGATCGTTCGATGGGCGAATATCGATCGCGGCCGGCACCTCGCGGGTGACCGCCTGGGCGATCTCGAGGACCGTCAGGTTCTCGAACCCGGCGTTGTACACGCCGGACAGTCGCCGCTCACAGGCGAACAGATAGGCGTCCACGAGATCGTCGATGTGAATGTTGGGCCGCGTCTGATCGCCCCCGAGCACCGTCATCGTGCCGTGAGCCAGCGCCTGCATCGTCAGCATGTTGACGACGACGTCGAGACGCATGCGGGGAGAAAGGCCGCACACGGTAGCCGGACGGATGATGGTGACCGTCATGGCGCCGGCGTAGCTCAGTACTACGCGCTCGGCGACCATTTTCGTCTTGTTGTACTCCGAGAGCGGGAAGAGCTCGAGATCCTCGGTCACGCGCGGCTCGGACTTGAGGCCATACACGCTGGCGGACGAGGCGAAGATGAACTGCTTCACGCCCTGCCGCGCCGCGCGATCGATGAGCCGCATGCCAGCGAGGACGTTCACTTCCCACGACGAGTACGGGTTCAGCTCCACTGAGGGATCGTTCGCGATGTTGGCAAGGTGGAAGATCGTGTCAAACGGCGAAAGGTCGACCTCGTCGATCTTTCGAACGTCCATCGCGTGCACGGTGAGCCGCGGGTGGGGGGCGAGCCGATTGCCAAACCACATCGCGTCGAGGACCGTCACCTCGTGCGGTGTGCGCGCGAGCATCGCTTCGGTCAGCTTCGTGCCGACGTAGCCGCAACCGCCGGTGATCAGAACGTTCAGATCGCGTCCTTGCCGTGGGCCTGCAGGTACTGGTCGAACCAGTAATGCATCACGATTTGATGGGCCGATTCCACCCAGCCGTAGCGGGCGAGGGGCACGTAGAAGTTGAGATCGCCGAGCGTGCGCGATCGGTTGTCGGGACGCATGCCGGAAAGCGTCACCGCCCCGAGGGCCAGGCTCCGGGCCGTCTCGAGCGCCCGCACGATGTTCGGCGAATTGCCGGAGCTGCTGATCGCGATCAGCAGATCGCCGGACCGTCCCAGCCGCTCGAGCGGCACCGAGAAGACCTGGTCGTAGGCCAGATCGTTCGCCGTGGCCGTCAGCAGGGCGGCGTCGTTGAAGGCGAGCGCTCGCAAGTGGCCGTTCTTGCACGCATCGGCGGCCATGTGGCTGGCCATTCCCGCGCTGCCGCCGTTGCCGATGATGTACAGCTGCCCGCCGCGTTCGCGGGTCGCGGTCGTCATCGCCACCCATCGGGTGACGCCGTCGCGCGCGGACAGCTCCACGCCCTCGCGATCGGTGACGAGCATGCCACCCAGGCCCGCGGTGATCTTCCCGAAGTAGTCGGCCCAGCGCTCCGTCATCAGATCACGATCTTGGCGATCGTCAGGAACTCCTGATCGGAGATCGGGCGCTCGTTACATCGTCTCTGCGCCATGGCGGCCGCGCCGATGCTGCCGGCGAGGGCGACCAGCCGCGGCGGAAGATCGAGACACGCCGCCAGGCTGCTGAGCGCGAAGTGCGCGTCGCCGCACCCAATCGTGTCGACGACGCTCGTGCTCAGGGTCGGCAGGGCGAATCGCTCGTCCTTGATGCGTACCATGACGCCGCTGGCCCCGTCGGTCACCGAGAGCTCGTCGCATCCGATCAGCGCCGCCATGCGATCGACGAGCTCGGGAAGCGCCAAGCCCTGCTCGTGGAGGCACAGCTCGGCTTCCGTGCGGTTCAGGCTGTAGTAATCGGCGCCGACGTATTTGGTCGGGAGGTTGTAGCCGTAGTTGCTCGAATTGACCTGTACCATCGCCGCCACCGTTGCGCGGTGGTCGCGCGCGAGCTGCCGGTTGATGGCGGCCGGATCGAGCAGACCATGGCCGAAGTCGGCAATGAGCACCAGGTCGTAGTCGTCGAAATCCGGCCAGCGATCGCGCCGGACGTCCGGCAGGGAGAGCTGCTTCGACTCGAACAGCGGATAGCCCGTGTCCTTGTCGACGAACCGCGTTTTCACCAGCGGGGCGTCGGCCATCGGCGACAGCACGACGTTGCCGGGCACATCGTGCGGATGCAGACCGTTGGTGAAGCAGTGCACGCTCTTCACGAACCCCGCGAGATGGAGCGCGACGATGCCCGCTCCGCCGATCTGCCGGATGCGGGCCGTCTCGAGGCCGGCCACGCACCGCGATTTCTGCGAGATGTTCTCGACCGAGACGTCCACCCATTCGTCGATGATGGTCTCACCGAGCAGGCAGACGCGCAGCCGGCTCGCGCCGGCAAGAAACGCCTTCACCTCCTCGAGCTTGAAACCGCGGCTCGACACATCGCGGAACATCACACGATCGTTTCGGAGCAGCGGATTGTCCTGGGCGGCCTCCGTGGAGGACAACAGAAAGTGCGACAGCTTGGTGGACGAAAAGGTCTCGCCGGACGTGAAATGGATGCGTCCCCCGTAGCTCTCGACCAGCGCTTTTTCGTGAGAGATGTTGGACGTTTTGTCGAGCAGCAGGTCGGAGTACTCGGGCCCTTTCACGTAGACGTCGGGGCGCAGAGCCTCGATCGCCGCAACCGCCGACGGCTCGTCCACGATGGCGACGTAGTCGACGACTTCCAGCGACGCGACCTGGCGGGCGCGATAGTCCTCGCGCACCGACACCGCGCGTTTCTTCGTGATGTGTTTGTCCGCCGTGATGGTCACCACGAGCAGATCGCCCAGCGCGCGCGCGTCCTCGAAGTGAATGAGGTGGCCGGTGTGGACGAGGTCGAAGGCACCGTGACAGAGCACGATCGTCCGATCGCGGAACTGGCTCCGGATTCTGGTGAGGTCCGCCAGAGGCACGACCTTCGACCGCCAGCGCTCGCTGGACACAGCACTGCCGGTGACGAGCCGTGGCCCCGTGGCGCCGCGGCCGTCGCTCATTGCCGTCCCCACTCGAGCGCCGCCAGCAGCTTCAGCGTCCGCCACACGTCGATGAAATTCTTCACGCGAAACGCCTTGCTCTCGCCCTTTTCACGCTCGATGAGATCCATCGGCACTTCGACGTACGTCTTTCCGAGGCGCAGTGCCTTGACGAGCACCTCCGCTTGAAATCCGTAGCCGTGAGACTCGATCCGCAGGCTCTTCAGAATCGGCGCGCGGTGGATTTGCAGGCCGTTGTAATACGTCAACCGCCGCCCGGTAATGAGATTCACCAAGAGAGTAAATGTTTTCGAAACGATCGTCCGGATCCACGTCCGGGACCGGAGCATGTCGCGTGTATAGCCGATGATAACATCAGCCTCTCCCGTGTGACCGAAGAACTCGCGCAGCGTGGCCCAGCCCCAGGCGTTGTCGCCGTGGACCATGACGATGTGCGCGAGCGCCGCCTCCTCGACGCCGCGGCGGTACGACCAGCCGAAGCCCATGTTCCGTTCGTTCTGCACGAGTCGCACGTGCGGAAAGCGGCCGGCACTGCCAGTCACCAGCGCGGCGGTCGCGTCGGCGCTCCCGTCGTCGATCACGAGAATCTCGTGCGGCAGCGCGAGCGGTTCGAGCGCGGTGGTGATGTTCTCGAGCGTCGCCAGGATGTTCTCGCTCTCGTTGTACGCGGGGATGATCACCGAGAGCGACCGGGCCGCGCCGGCGCGGATGTCCACGGAAGGCACGGTATACTTTATCGCGCCTGCCTCGATGCCGCAGTCCCTTCCGATCGCGTTTCGCCTGCTGGCCGGCGTGTCGCTCGGTGCGTGCGCCTGGCCGGCGGCGCGCGCCGTGCTCCCGTTTGTTCCGACGCCGCTCCGCTTCCTGCTCGGATGGCTGCTGTTCACGTTCGGTCCCGGCGTTGCTGCCGGCGGCCGTCTCACGCGTGACCTGGACTGGCTGCGGCGCCTGATCGTCGTGCTCGGCGTCGGCAGCGCCGCGACGCCCGTGCTGATCGATCTGCTCGGGCGGATGCATCTGGTCCCAGTGTTTCCGTACCTGGCCGCTGCACTGGCCGGCGGCGGGCTCGCTGTCTGGAGCGTCCGGTCGAGCCCTGCGCGCGCGCGCTCATTATGGGGCGACGCTGCGGCGTGTGCGGCTCTGCTCGCGCTCGCGGGCGGACTCGGAGCGATCGTGTTCTGGCAGCGTTTGGTGGTGAACCAGGACGGGATTCTGCTGTACGGGGATTACGACTCCGCGGATCTCTCATGGTACGCGGTTGTCGCGTCGGAGGAGTCGCACACCGTGCCGCCCATGGCGTCGTACTACTCGGGTCACGCACTCAACGGCGCTTACTACCCGCACCTCGTGCTCGCCATGGTGAATCGTTTCTGCGGCGTGCCGATCCTGTTGATGTTTTTCCGGTACGCCTGGCCGACGTTCGTGTCGCTCATCGCGCTCACGGCGTTCGTGCTCGTGCGGGCGATTGCGTCACGAGGCGTGGCCGTGTTGGCCGTGGTTCTTCTGCTCGTCGGCAGCGACTTCTCGTACCTCGCGGCCTGGTTCCTGCCGCACAAGGCGATCGACTGGGACTACCTGCTCTGGCCGACGAACTTTCTGTCGCCGACGATGCACGTGATGCATTTCAGCACGTGGGCGCCGTCGCTTCCCGTGTATTTCACCGCGCTGTACGCCATCGTCCGCGGCCTGCAGACGCGATCTCACGGCTGGCTCGTTCTGAGCGGGTTTCTGATCGGCATCCTGTTCGAGTTCAAGCCATTCGCATGGGTGATCCTCATGGCCGCGCTCTGCGCGGCGGCGGTCTTCTCGGGCGGTGACTGGCCGGCGCGCCGCCGCTTCGCCGCCACGGCGGGTCTGGGGATCCTCTTCTCGCTGCCGTTCATCTGGGGCGCAGCGACTCTCGACCCTGCGGACCGGCGGACGCGATTGGTCTTCGACGTCGCGATGCTGCCGCGGCGAATGCTGATCAAAATCGATCTCACCGATGCATTCACCCGGATGGCGGAGCGCCTGGCGCCGTGGATGGCGTTGCGCCGGCCCCTCTTCCTGCTGATGGCGACCATCGTCTTCCTGCTGGTCGGCATTGGCGTGCGGTGGCTCGCAGTCCCCGGCATCTGGCGGGCCATCCGAGCGAAGGCGGGGGACGATCGGGCCGCGTGGAGTCTTCTCGCCTGGGGTGTCGTCGCCGGCATTGCCGTGCCGTTCGTGCTGACGACGGACCCCTATGTCGATACGCTGCAGTTCTATCTAGCAGGTCTCTACTTGATGTGGATTTTCACGGCGATGGCGCTGGTCGCGTTCGCGCGCGCGCACCCGAGGGCCGGCTGGGTCGCGATCGCGCTTGCGGTGGCGCTCACGCTGCCGTCGTCGATGCATTACTTCGCACGCAAATGGACCGATCAGCAGCGACCGCCCCGAGCCGCCCTCAACGGTGCAGAGTTGGCGATCGCAGAGCACCTGCGCGCTTCCGATCCTGAGACGACGGTGATTCTGCACGATCGACCGCTGTCGCCCTCGCTGACCGCCGTCGTCGCAGGCCGCCGCATCGTGCTCGGGTGGGACGTCCGGTATTCCGCGGTGGGTGGGGAAGGGCGTCTGCGGGAAGTGAATCGCTTCTACAGCTCAGCGGGCGGGAATCCCGAGGCCGCCCTCGACGTGTTGCGGCGTTACCACGTGACCTACGTCATCGTACGGACGCAGGACGATCGCGTCCACCCGGCCGTTCTGGCACACCTCAACATGGTCCTCCAGTTTCCCGACGTCACGCTGTACTCGGTACCGCCTCTCTAGCGCTGGTCATTGGTCTGGCTTTTGCTCCTCTTTCACGTGGTGAACCAGGTTTGTTCAGAGGGGGTGAAGTGATGATTCGGCGCCTACTTGCGTCTTGTATATTGATGGCCTGCCTGGGGGTTGTCGCGCTGGCGAACCACCCGGCCACGTTTGTCCTGCGGAATGGGGATCGGGTGAGCGGCGAGCTCTCCTACAAAGGCGGCACGAGCTACACGCTCAACGGCCGCGACTATCCGTCGGACGACATTGCGCTCATCGAGTTCGTCGCGGGCACGCCGTCAGCGGATGAGCTGCGGCAGATCCCTACGATCGATAACAACCCGAGCGAGCACGAGCGTCACGTGTTCGTCACGCGCGGCGGCGAGGTGATTTTCGGGAAGATCTACCACATCAGTGCCGACGGGAACACAATCACGTTCGATCGGCGCGGTGGCGGCCGGCAGGACATCTCGGCCGACCAGCTCGCACGGGTGTACGTCAATCCGGCCGGCGCGCGAAACGTGTACTCCAGCGTGTTGAACGCTCCGACGCCGACGTCCTCGGCGGTCGCCACGAGCGGAAGCAGCGTCGCGATCACCGTCAGCGCAAACCGTCCGTGGACGGATACGGGCATTCAGGTGCGTGCTGGCGACCGTCTCACGTTCAACTCGAGTGGACAAATCCGCGTGGCACAGGGCGACGCGCCTGAGACCCTGGCGACGGTCGACGGCGCCGGGTCTTTCCAAGGCCCGCACGGACGGTACCCAGTCGCTGATGCGCCGGTCGGTGCACTGATCGGCCGCATCGGCAACAGGGCGTTCGGGATCGGATCGCAGACCATGCTGACGATGCCGGCGAGCGGGCGCCTCTTCCTCGGCGTCAACGACGACGGGTTCGGCGACAACAGCGGCGCGTTCAGCGTGTCGATTGGGCGGTAGTCACGCGCGGTCTCGTACAAAAACAACGGGCGCTCGAGGTGTTGCTTCGAGCGCCCGTTGTCGTTTCAGCCGCCCGCGACGTTACTGCTTCGTCAGCCTGACGTTGCGGTAAACGATGCCGACGAACGAGTCGGCGCGCGGGATACAGCCGAGCTCGACGCGGAGCGGCTTCACTTCGAACCAGTGATTCCACCCATCCGACATCACCTCGATGCCGTCGACCGCAATCTTGTAGCCGTAGATCCCCCAGTCGAGCCGAAAATGGTAGACGCGCGAGCTGGAGAAGGTGATCGGCGTCGACAGCAGCTTGATCCTGTGGTCGCCTGGGTCGCCGCCTTTGTCGTTGACGCCGCCGTTGCGCCAGATGATCTCCATCCCCGTCGGATAATCCGCGCGCTGAACGAGGTGCATCTTCCACGGATGATCGCGGAACGCGTTGAAGTCGCCGAACGCGCCGGGGTCGCCCATCGAGACCCATTTGACATCTTTCGCGAATGCGAAACCTTCCTGCGCGCCGAAATTCGTGGCGTCGAACTCGAGACGGCAGGTGATGCAACCGTCCGCGACGTCGTAGTCGATGCCGTCGGTCAGGCTGAGCGACTGCCAGCCACCGGGGACGAACTGTCCGCCGGCTCTTCTGCCGACGGTCCTGCCGTCGGTGAGCGGATCGTTGATGATCGCCGGATCCTCGGTGATGAACGACGCGGTGGTGGACCACGGCCCGGCTTCGCCCTGGTACTCAGGCCGCGCGCGCCACGTGTGTCGCGAGTTGGGCGCGAGAACCGCCGTCACGGCAAAGCTCGGGCTGTTCACGAGCGCCTGGTCGACGATCGCGTTGGCGGCGTTCATCACCTGAAAGCGGTACTGGAGCGGAACGCCTGCCGCAAACTGCGGCGTCGAGGCGTTGGTCGTCAGCACGACGACCGCGCTCGTCAGTTTCTGATCGTTAATCGGCGACTGCGGCGCCACGGCGCTCGCCTTCAGGGTCGATCCATCGGCTGCGGCATTGGCGCCGCCCGATGTCGGCGCGACGGGAGTCGCGGGCTTCGCGGTACTGCACGCGAGCACTCCTGCCACGAGTGCGCACACACTGAACAGGGCCAGGGTTCTACGTTTCATTCAACTGCTCCTAGGACCGGTGACAAAGAGGGGATTTGTTGCGGTGGATTGTAACCGAATCGATCTGCGATTTGAAGTGAAATGCGACCGGATTGCGTGCGACGATCTGAAAAAATGCGGCGTCGTGCTACCATCGCTCGGCGTTCACGACAGTCGACGGCACGCCTGACAATCCAAACCGACACGAGGATTTCGATGAACAAAACGAGCAGCATCATCGTACTGATGACCTTACGTTCTCTGACGTGTGCCGCGGCACTCAGCGCGCAAACTCCCACGCCACCAATCAACTCGCCGACCATGCAGGAAACCAAGGTCTTTGTCGGCGTCAACGCAGGCGGGCAGACCCAATCCCACACGCTCAATTCGGACTTCAGCTTTCCGATCTACGGTCAAACAGCCTCGGTCGCCACGACTGCGGCAGTTGACGGCGGACCCATCTTCGACCTGAACGTTGGGTACCGCTTCGGGGCTCGACCAAGCGTCAAGCATCTGGAGCTCCCGAGTCTCGGTGTCGCCGTCGGCTTCTCCAGCTTCAGCAAGAAGGGGTCAGCGTCAGGCGCCGCGTCGATCCCGAGTCCGATTTTCTTCAACCGGCCGGCATCGGTCACCATCGATCCGATAGATGCCCAGCGCAAAGACCGAAGCATCTACGTCGTTGGTGTCGTCTTCCTGCCGATCACGGATCGCATCGATCTCGCCGCGTACGGCGGGCCGTCGGTCATCCGCGTCCAGCAGGAGCTCATCGCGAATGTCAGCGTGCCGGCCGGCACGCAGACCGTGGACGCCGTCGCGTTGCAAAACCAGTCAGGAACTGCGACGGGCGTCAACGTTGGCGTCGATCTCGCGTATCTGCTCGCCAAGAACTACGGCGTCGGAGCGTTCATTCGCTACAACGGCGGATCGGTCGACCTCGATACGGCATCGGACGTGAAGGCCGGTGGCCTCCAACTCGGCGTCGGCGTCCGTTTGCGGTTCTAAGAAAGCGGCTGACAGCTGATAGCTGATAGCCGAAAGCTTTACTACCTCGGATCGATCGCGGGCACGTACATGCTCGGCGACACGAAGCCATTGTCCTGCCACGACGGACCATTGGTGCCCGGAACGTCAGTCAGCACCTTGTAGATGTGTCCGTCGGGGAAGCAGATGCGCGCGGCCGCGAAGCTGTATCCCTTCCACGAGACGATGTTCTCGCCGCCGTTCTTGATCAGCAGGCCGCCGCCCGAGCCCCGGAGCAGCCAGGCGATACGCTTGGTGATCTCGAACGCACCCTCAACCGTATTGCCGGGGGGATAGGCCGCTACGACGCACGCCGACAACGCATCGCCGGGCGTGGACCCGCAGTTCTCCCAACTACCGCCGCCGCCGCCGCCCCCGCCTGAGGGCGGTTTAACGACGAGGGGTAGGGTCTGAAACGCGCGCGGAATGGACCACGGCCCAAGCGTTTTCGAGTCCCAGGCGCGCACGTGCCAGTAATAGATCTTGTTGTTCGCGAAATCGTCCGTCGCGACGACGCTCGTCTGGTTCGGCTGTTCAGGCACCGTCCAGACGGCCACCTTGTTGGCGAACGAGTCGCCGTCCGACACCTCGACCGTATAGTTGAGGTCCCCGACCGGGCCCGAGTGCGCCGCGTTGACGAACACGAACGTCGGGCGGAGAGGCACCATGACCTCATTTACCAGGGGCACAGCGAGTCCGGGCTCGTCGATGACGATCGGCGTGAAGACATCGAACGCCGCCGCCGTCGAGTACGGGCCGGTATTCGCGCCATCCGCCGCGCGCGCGCGCCAGAAATAGGTGCGTTCCGGCGCGAGTCGGTCGGGCAGGCGCAGGCTGGTGCGGCCGCCGCTGCCCGGCTCGATGCCGTCGCGCATAAACACTTTGTTGGTAAAAGCCGCATCGGTGGCGACTTCGAACGCGTAGGTCAGCGGACGCACGCCGCTCGACGATGCGTTCTCTGCCAGGAGCGTCACCGGCTGCTGTTCGACCGCAATCTTGGAGCTGGCGGGTTCCAGCGTTTTTGGCGCGCTGATGTCGACGCCCGGTATGGGGCCCGCGACAGTGGGGCTGAGCGGATTGGAGCTCTTGGCTGCCTCGCAGGCAACGGCGGCGAGCAGCGCGCAAAACGACAGCAGGGTACCGAGGTTTTTCATATGAAAATAAACATGCGAAGCCCGGCTACAAGCCGGGAGCGCATTACCGTATATCGACACGAAGCGCCGACGTCTTTAGTGAATGTCCAACGCGATCAGGCTGGGGAACCTGGCCGCAAAAGCTGGAGAGGAAGCCCATTGTAGAGACGGCCGAGCCTGCCGTCAAGGCGCGATATAATCCGCAGGGTTCAACGCCAGTCAGTGGTAAGGCTTGTTCCTCGGTGTCCGCGCCATATAGATGAGCTCTCGAGCACTGAATGTGCTGCAGGTCTGCGACCACCTCGGGTGGGAAGGGTCGCGGATGCACGGGGTGAAACGTCTCTTCGGCTGGATGATCCCCCGATTCGACCCCAGCCGTTTCCACGTCTCGCTCGTCAGCCTCCGCAAGAAGGATCTGTCGGAGGAAACGCTCGAAGGTCAGGGCATCGACATCACGTACCTGCACCGCTCGAAATTCGATCCCGCCACACTCACCGATCTCTTGAAGGTGATCGATCGGAAGCAGATCGACATCCTGCACCTGCACGGGTATGGCGCCACGACGTTCGGGCGGCTCGCGGCGGCGGTGCGCGGCCTCCCCGCGATTCTCCACGAACATGCGAATCTGACCGACACGCCATGGTTCCAGAAAGTCGCGGACCGGTTGCTCGCGCCGTACACGGACATCGCGCTCGCGGTGTCGCGCAGCACGGGCGACTTCGTGACCCGCGCGCGCCTCGTGCCGGCGTCAAAGGTGAAGATCGTGTATCTGGGCGTGCCGCTCGACGACTTCAGCCGCGCGCGCAGCGCCGAGGAGATCGCCGCCGCGCGCCTGGAGTTGGGAATCCGGCCGGGCGATTTTGCGATTGGCACGGTCACGCGGCTTCATGAATCGAAGGGGAACGCCGTTCTTGTCGACGCCGCCGCGCGCGTCGTCCGGGATCGTCCGCAGGCACGATTCTTCCTGGTCGGCGAGGGCCCGCTCCTGGCCGATCTCGAAACGCAGGCCGCCCGGTTAGGGCTGGGCGATCGTTTCGTCTTCGCCGGGTTTCGTCGCGATGTGGCGAGCACGCTCTCGGCCTTCGACGTGAGCGTCTTCCCCTCGCTGTGGGAGGGGACGCCGCTGACGGCGTTCGAGGCGCTCGCGATGGGCAAGCCGATCGTCGCGACCGACGCCGATGGCCTGCGCGACATCCTCACCCACGGGCGCGACGCCGTGATCGTGCCCAAGCGCGATGCCGCCGCGCTTGCCGAGCGGATGGTCTGGACGATCGATCATCCTGAGGAGCGAGCCCGGCTGGGCGCCGGGGCGCGGGCCACCGGCCAGCAATACGACATCGGCGCGTTCGTCCGGAAAATGGAGCGGCTGTACGTGCTGCTGCACGACACATCGCGCGCGACGCGACGCCAGGGCATTCTCGGCGCCGATCTGTCGTTCCTCACCTCCGAGGCCCCGGCGTGACAGACGCCACGCGCGCAGACTTCAACCCCGGGCTCGTCGCCGCCGTGGGCCTCGGCCTGCTGCTGCTGGCATTCGGCGCGACCGTCGACCTGCCGAAGGCCGCGCAGAACTTCAAGGGCGACGAAGCCGCCTATTACACCCTCGCGCACAGTCTCGCCCACGATTTCGACTTCACATTCGAGCGCAAAGATCTCATTCGCGTGTGGGAGGAGTTTCCGGGTGGACCCGAGGGCATCTGGCTGAAACGCGGAAAGGTCGAGCACATCCACGCCTCGGCGTCGTTTCCGTTCGTGGGCCGGTCGAAGCTCGACGATCCCGTGCGGACGCGCCTGTATTTCGCCAAGTCGTTCATCTACCCGCTGGCCGCGGCGCCGTTCGTCTTCCTGTTCGGCACGCATGGGTTCCTCATCCTCCATGCGCTGTTGCTGAGCCTCGATCTCTTTCTCGCCTATACGTTCATCGCCGTGCGCGGAAGTCCGCCGCATGCGGCGCTGGCGTACGCGGTCGTCTTCCTGGCCGCGTCGGTGGTGCCGGTGTACTTTGTCTGGCTCACGCCGGAGCTGTTCAACGTCTCGCTGGTGTTCTGCGCGGTGTTCTTGTGGTGTTACAAGGAAGCCGCCGTCGACAGTGCCGGCGCAGCGGGAGGCAGATTTCTGCAGTCGGCGAGGTCCGACTACCTCGCCGCCACGCTCGTCGGCATCCTGACGTTCTCGAAGCCGCCGCACGCCATCCTGATGATGCCTCTCGTGATCCTTGCCGTCAGCCGGAGACAGTGGCGGCGCGCCGTCGGCATGTGCGTGATGTGGACCCTGCTGGCCGGCGGTCTGTTTGTGGCCAACGCCGCCATCACCGGCGAGTTCAACTACCAGGGCGGCGACCGCAAGACGTTCTACGGCCGCGACGGCTTTCCCTTCGCGAACGATCGGGAAACGTTCGAGAGCATCGGACCGGTACGCGGTCGCGAATCGGTGATGGTCGCCGACGTGCTCGCCAATCGGCATACGTTCACCGTCTTCCGTCACAATCTGCTGTATTTCATCGTCGGCCGATTCGGTGGGCTCGTGCCGTATTTCTTTCCTGGCGTGCTGAGCGCGGTGCTGTTTCTCGTCACGACGCGTCGCCGGCCGTGGCAGTGGCTGGTGGTCGCGTCGCTTGCCGGCGCCGCACTGTTCCTGCTTCTGATCACGCCGTTCACGTACTCGGGTGGCGGCGGGCCGGTGGGAAACCGGTACTTCCTGAGCTTCTACCCGTTATTCCTGTTCCTCACGCCGCCGCTGGCCGGTTTTGGCGCGGCGACCGTCGGGCTCAGCGTCGGCGCCTTGTTCACCGCGCAGATTCTGTTGAACCCGATCTTCTCGTCGCTCCACCCGGGCGAACATACGAAATCCGGGCCGCTGCACTGGCTCCCCATCGAGCTGACGCTTCTGAACGACCTGCCGATGGCGTTCGATGCCGATCGGTCGAAGCGGCCGCTCGCAGGCAATCCGCCGGTGCTTGCGTACTTTCCGGACGACAACGCGTACCCGCCCGAAGGCGACGTGTTCTGGGTGAAAGGCAAGTCGCGCACCGACGTGATTCTTCGTGCGCCCGTCGTCAATGTGGGTGAGGGACGATTCGTGACGAAAGCCATCGTCATGCTTTCGATCGACGTGCTGAACGGCGCCGATCCGAGTCAGGTGACCGTGTCGACCGGGGCCGAGTCGCGCACGCTTGCCATGCAGTCCGCGGAGGCGGCCCATGTCACGCTGCGCGTCGAGCCGGGCGTGCCGTACCACCGTGACGAGAATCCGACGAGCTATTTGTACGTGGTATCGATCCGCAACACGGCGGGTTTCGTCCCGTTCCTCGACGCGCCACCCTCCAAGGACAGCCGGTTTCTGGGCGTGCGCATCCACTTCGTTCCGGAGTACGCCGACGCCGAAACATCCACGTGGCATCAGGCTCCGGAAACGGATTGATGGACGTCACGAGCCGGCGGGAGGCCGTCGTCGTGGTCCTGGCGGCCGCGGCCCTCACGGCGGTGATGCTGTATCCAGTCTCGATTCATCCGGGACGCTTTGCGCGGATCGACAGCAGCGACGGCCAGTTCTCGCTGTGGAACGTCGCCTGGGTGGCTCGAACGCTGGTCGCCGATCCACTGCACCTTTTCGATGCCAACATCTTCCACCCGCATCGATCGACGCTGCTCTATTCGGAAGCGAACCTCGTCGCCGGGGCGCTGGCTGCGCCGGCCTACTGGCTCACGCGCAGTCCCTACGCCGCGCACAACTCCGCGGTGCTGCTCGCGTTCTTCCTGTCGACGATCGGCACCTACTGGCTCGTGACGTATCTGTCGGGCAGCCGCTGGGGCGGCGCCGTCGCGGCCATTTGCTTCGCGTTTTGTCCTTTTCTGTTCGCGCACTCCACGCATATCCAGCTGCAGATGACGCCGGGCATTCCGTTCAGCATGCTGGCGTTTCACCGCCTGGCGGACCGGCCCGGCCGTGGACGGGCCGTCGCGCTCGGCCTCGCGCTGGCGGTGACCGCGTTCTCGTGCGCCTACTACGGCGTGTTCATGATGCTGGTGGTCGGCTTTGCCGTGCTCGTGACGGCCACGATCCGTCGGCAGTGGTTCAACGCGCGGTACTGGTCGGCAGTCGGCGTCGCCGCCGTTGTTGCCGTGGCCCTCGTGCTCCCGCTGTTCGTGCCCTACGCGCTGCTTCAACGAGCAGGCGGCTTCGATCGACCGCTCGCGGAATCCCGCCAATACGCCGCTGACTGGCGGTCGTATCTCGCGTCGGGTCTGAGCGCGCACACATGGATGCTGCCCTACGTGCGCCCCTGGAAGGACGTCGCGTTTCCGGGCTTTGTTGCAGTCACACTGGGCGTCGGACGGCTGGCGACCGCGTGGCGACTTCGCGGACGACCGGCGGAAATCGTCGCGCTCTATGGCAGCGTGGGTGCGCTCGCGTTGTGGGCATCGTTTGGTCCGCAGGCCGGCCTGTACAGCGCCCTGTATTACACGATGCCCGGGTTCACGCTGATGCGCGCGCCCGTCCGTCTGGCGGTGATTGTCGTGTTCGCGTTGGCGGTGCTGGCCGGCTGCGCCGTCGCGGCGCTGGTCTCACGCATGCGGCGGCCCGGATGGGTGGGTGCCCTGCTTGTGACACTTGCGATCGCGGACCACCTTGTGTCGCTGCGATTTCCGACGCCCGCGCCACCGTCGCCGGCGTATCTCGCCCTTGCGCAGCTTCCCATCGCGCCGGTCATCGAGATGCCGTTTTTCGACCGTATGTCGCGGTTCTACCCGCGCCACACGATCTACATGCTCATGTCGACGACGCACTGGATGCCGCTCGTGAATGGGTACAGCGATTACTCCCCTCCGGACTTCGCGGACAACGCAGTGGCGCTCGCGCCGTTTCCGTACCCCGGTGCCTTTGCCGTGGCGCGGCGGCTCGGGGTCCGCTACGTGATGTTCCACTTGAACGTGTACGACGCGAAAACGCGCGCGGAAGTGGAGGATCGGTTGAAGCAGTTCGCGGTCTACTTGCGGCCGCTCTATACCGATGCCGACACGAGACTCTATGAGATCGCCGGATTCCCGCGCTGAGTTAGTGTCGCCTGCGGCCGACGTAAACGGCCGCGCCGGTCAGCGAAAACAAGATGATGAGCGCCTGCGCAACCAGCGAGATGAGGAGCCCGGACTCGATGGGCTGGCCGATGCGTGAGAAGTAGAAGGTGTAGGTCGCTTCGCGTACTCCGAAGCCGTTCACCGACACCGGCAGCATCTGCATGACGAACGAAATCGGGACGATGACGCACAGGTCGGGGAACGAGACGCCCAGATGGAGGGCGTAGGCCACGGCGAAGTAGAAGACCACCATCGTGAGTTGGACGAACACCGCCGCGGCGAAACAGCCGGCCAGCGCGCTGGGCTGCGCGCGGAAGCGCGCCAGCACCTCGGTGAGCTTCTCGATGCGGTCGCCGACCCACTCCGGATGAAACACGGTGAGCGGCTGCAGCAGGCGGCCGAACCCATCCGGCAGGAACACCGCCGGCGCCGACGCGGCCGCGGCGAGCAGAAAACCCGCCCAGAGCCACACCGGCAGGATCGGCAGCGCCGCAGGGTGCACTGCGCCCGCGGCCGATGCGCCCATCGCGGCGACCAGCACGAGCGCCATCAGCCCGAGGCCGCGGTCCATCAGCACGACCGCCGCCGCCCGCGTCTTCGATTGCGCCGGTTTCGCGGTGTCGCTGATGCGGATGACGTCGCCGCCGATGTTGCTCGGCAGAAAATTGTTGAAGAAGTTTGCCACCATGAACGAGCCGAGCAGCGACCGCCTCCGCACCGCCACGCGCTGGGCGTCGAGCAGCAGGTGCCAGCGCCACGTGCTCGCCACGACCGTCACGGCGTAGATCGCCAGGGCAATGCCGAGCCACGGCAGCGAGGCGCGGCGCGCGATCGCCCACAGTTTCGTCACGTCGATTCTCGAGAAGAGCACAGCCAGCAGAATGAGGCTGACGGAGATCTTGACGGCGAGGAAGACGTGTCGGCGCGTGGCGGATGGTTCGGAATGGTCCGTCGACATCGGTTGAGAAAACGGCGGAACACGGTACTGTACTACGGTTTCGTGCGAAAATCACTGATATCGTGCGCATTCTGATGATCGCGCCCGAGCCGTTCTTCGAGCCGCGCGGCACGCCGTTCAGCGAGTTCCACCGCATCCGCGCTCTCACCGCGCTCGGCCATGAGGTCGATCTCGTCACGTATCCGTTCGGCCAGTCCGTCTCGATGCCGGGGCTGCGCGTGTTCCGCAGCCTGCGGCCGCCCTTCGTGCGCGACGTGAAAGTCGGACCCTCGTTGGCGAAGATTCCGCTCGACGCGCTCCTCACGCTGACGGCGATGCGGCGGCTGCTCGCCGGCCGGTATGACGCGATTCACTCGCACGAAGAGGGCGGCCTCATCGGAGCGGTCTTCGCCGCGCTGCTGCGCGTGCCGCATCTCTACGATATGCACTCGAGCCTGCCGCAGCAGATGACGAACTTTGCCTTCAGCCGATCGCGCATCGTGCGGCGGGTCTTTCACGCGATCGAGCGCTTTACGATCCGCCACTCGCGCGTCGTCATCGTGATCTGCTCATCGCTCGAGGATACGGTCCGAGCCATCGAGCCGCGGACGCGGACGGTCCTGATCGAGAATGCGCCCGGTCCGGCGGACGACGAGGCGACGCCGGCGCAGGCGGCCGCCGTTCGGCGCTCGCTCGGCCTGTCGGAGTCGGCGGCGGTGGTGCTGTACACCGGCACGTTCGAAGCGTACCAGGGGCTCGACCTGCTGTTCGACGCTATGGCCATCGTTCGGCACAGCCAACCGGATGCGAAGCTCGTATTGGCCGGCGGACGAGCAGAGCAGATCGCGCGGGCGCGCACGCGAGCCGCATCGGCGGGGGTTGACGATGTCACGATCTTCGCGGGCGAGCGGCCCGCCTCGGAGATTCCCGCACATCTCCTCGCCTGCGACGTCCTCGTGTCGCCCCGATCCCGCGGGACGAACACGCCGCTGAAGATCTATCAGTACCTGCGGTCGGGCAAGCCTATCGTCGCCACTCGATTGCTCACCCACACGCAGGTGTTGAGCGACGAGACGGCCTTCCTAACGGGCGCCACACCGGAGGAATTCGGGAACGGACTTATCGCGGCGCTCACCGATCGCGTTCGCGCCGCGGCGGTCGGACGCTCGGCGCGCCAGCTGGCCGAAACGAAGTACAGCTACGAGGCGTACCTCGAGCGGACGCGACAGGCGTGTGCGGCGTTGCTTCCCGACACGGCGCCCGGCGCCGCCGTGAAGGACGTGGCGTGAGGCCGCCCGCCACGCCGCCGCAGACGCGCGACCATTACAGCTACAGCGTCTATGCCGATCCGGCGACGGCGGAGACGTTCGACGATCGCCGGTTTGGCGGTCCAATCGGCGAAATCGTCGCGGATACGCAAGCGCGCGCAATCATGGATTTCCTGTCGCCGGTAACCGGTCGTCACATCCTGGATGTCGGGACCGGCACAGGCAGAGCCGCGCTTCTCTTCGCTCGCGCCGGCGCGCACGTCACTGGGATCGACGCGTCGGAGGAGATGCTGGCCGTGGCTCGGACCCGGGCGGCCGCCGAGGGCGCCGTCATCACGTTCCAGGCCGGCGACGCCCACGCCCTCGACTTTCACGACAAGAGCTTCGACGCCGTGGTGAGCCTGCGCGTGCTCATGCACACGCCGGACTGGCGGACGTGCGTCGCCGAGCTCTGTCGCGTGGCCGGCGAGCGGGTCGTGGTCGACTATCCCTCGGCCATGAGCGTGGCGGCCATCGAGTCGAGATTCAGACAGCTGACGCACGCCGCCGGCGCTCGGACGGAACCGTACCGCGTATTCACGCACCAGGCGATCGCCGACGCCTTCAGCGTCTGCGGATTTCGCGTCCGCTCTGTGCATCATCAGTTCGTCCTCCCGATCGCGTTCCACAAGGCCATTGGGTCCCGCCGATTCACAGAATGGTCTGAAGGCGTCCTCGATCGGGCCGGTCTGTTGCACTGGCTCGGTTCCCCCGTGACGCTTGTCGCCGAACGGTGCGCGTCCTCGTAACCGGCGCGACCGGGTTTACCGGCGGTCATCTCGCGCGGGCGCTGGCCGGTCGCGGCTACGCCGTGCGGGCGTTGGTCCGCGATCCGGCTCGTGCCGGAGCGGCGCTCGCGGAAGCCGGCATCGCGCTCGTGCCTGGAGATCTCCGCGACGCGGATGTGCTCGGCCGCGCGACCGCCGGCGTCGACGTCGTGTATCACATCGCCGCCATCTACAGGCAGGCCGGTCTGCCTCGCGAAACGTACCGCGCGGTCAACGCGGCGGCCGTCGGCGAAGTGATCGGGGCCGCTGCCAGGAACGGCGTTCGACGGGTCGTGCACTGCAGCACCGTTGGCGTCCACGGCGACGTCGACCATCCTCCCGCGAATGAAGATGCGCCGCTGAAACCCGGCGACGAGTACCAGGTGACGAAGCTCGAAGGGGAGCGCGTGGCGCGTGCGGCAGCCGATCGGCTGGGGATCGAAGTGACCATTGCGCGGCCAACCGGCATCTACGGCCCTGGGGATCGGCGCCTTCTGAGGCTGTTTCGCGGCGTGGCCCGGCGGCGATGGGTGACGCTCGGCAGCGGCAAGATCTACTACCATTTGACCTACATTGATGACCTCGTCGAGGGGTTCCGGCTGTGCGGCGAGCGTCCCGAGGCTGCCAACCGCACCTACATCCTCGCCGGCGGAGAGGTGACGACGCTGAACGCGCTGGTCAAGCTGGTCGCTGAAGGAGCCGGCGTGCCGACGCCGATGCTGCACCTGCCCGTTTGGCCGTTCAAGGCGGCCGGCGCCCTCTGCGAAGCGGTCTGCGTCCCGCTGGGGATCGAGCCGCCGATTTACCGCCGTCGCGTGGATTTCTTCACGAAGAGCCGCGCGTTCGACATCACGCGCGCGCGCACGGAGCTTGGCTATTCACCAGTAGTCGGGCTGCGCGACGGCATTCGGCGCACGCTGGACTGGTACCGGACCGAAGGGTGGTTGTGAAAGCCCAGGACCAGCTCTTCGCGCCCGGCAAGTCCAGCCGCATGAAATACACGGAGCTCGTCGTCGGCCGTCCCGGCCTGGGGGCACTGCTGAAATACGAGCTCGTCGTGACGCTCGCGCAGCCGCGCGCCGGCGCGCTTGGGCTCGCGCTGCGAAAAGCGCTCTACCCGCTGCTGCTGGGCTCCTGCGGCCGCAACGTCGTCTTCGGCCAGAACGTGGTGGTCCGCCATCCCCACAAGATCCACATCGGCACCAACGTCGTGATCGACGACAACTGCCTGCTCGATGCGAAGGGCGGGAACAATCGCGGCATCCGCATCGGCGACGGCGTGTTCGTCGGCCGCAATACGATTCTGTCTTGCAAGGATGGAGACATCGAGCTTGGGGCCGGCGCCAATCTCGGCTTCAACTGCGAGGTCTTCTCTGCCAGCAGGGTCGTGATCGGCCGCGGTGTGCTGATGGCCGCGTACAGCTACGTGATTGGCGGCGATCACGATTTCTCGGATCCCGGGAAGGCCGTCCTCGACCAGTCGCGTACCTCGGCCGGCGTGACGATTGGCGACGGCGTGTGGATGGGCGCCGGCGCGAAGATCCTCGACGGCGTGGCGATTGGCGATCACGCCGTGATCGGCGCGGGCGCGGTCGTGCGCGACGACGTTCCCGCCGCGGCGATCGCGGTCGGGATCCCCGCGCGGGTCGTCTCGTCGCGCTCTGGGGATTCTTAGCGGCTGCGAGCTTTCAGCTCTCAGCTGTCAGCTAGAACTTTGCACGCCACTCACTCGGAAAGCTCTAGCTGATAGCCGATAGCCGATAGCTGAGATCTGGGAGCTGAAAGCTGAGAGCCGACAGCTGAAAGCTGGTGATCGTCTAGAATTCATCGATGGGGTATAGGAGCGAGCTCGAGGCGCGCATCGCCAAGAAGACGACGAAGGCCATCGTCGACTATCACATGATCGAGGATGGCGATCGCGTCATGGTGGGGTTGTCCGGCGGCAAGGACAGCTGGGCGCTGCTGCAGGTGCTCGACGTGCTGCGCCAGCGCGCGCCCATTCGGTTTTCGCTGGTCGCTGTCAACGTCGATTCCGGATACAAGGAATACAAGCACGACCTGATCGCCAGCACCTGCCAGACGCGCGGCTGGGAATACCGCATCGAGCACACCGGCATCGGAGCGCTGATCGACGACATTCTCGACGATGGCGCGACGCCGTGCTCCCTGTGCGCGCGCTTGCGGCGCGGCGTCTTGTATCGCATTGCCGGAGAGGTCGGCGCGACGAAGATCGCGCTGGGGCATCACGCCGACGATTTCATCGAAACGCTGCTGCTGAACCTGCTCTTTGCCGGCGCGCTCAAGGCCATGCCGGCCAAGCTCGTGTCCGACAATGGCGAGCACGTCGTCATCCGGCCGCTCGTGTACGTGGGCGAGGACGAGGCGCGCGCGTACACGAAGGAGTGCGAGCTGCCGGTCATCGGCTGCTGCTGTCCCGCATGCGGCGATCTCGGCTTGCAGCGCCAGCGCACCAAGCGCCTCCTGATGGAGCTGGAGCGCGAGCACGCGGGGGTGAAGCAATCGATGCTGAAGGCACTGGGTAACGTGGCGCCGCGGCATCTGCTCGATACACGGCTCAACCCGCCAGCGGAGCTCAATAGACGGCCGACCGACCCGTGTGTCCTCCCCGGGCCGACACGTGGGCCGGTCCCTGCCGTTGCATCCACAACCAACGCATGAGGGCCGTCGTCCAACGAGTAGCGTGCGCGGCCGTCTCCGTGGATGGGCGCACGGTTGGACAGATTGATCGCGGCGTGGTGGTGTTCGTGGGAATCGAGCAGGGCGATGGCCCGCCGGACGTCCAGTACGTCGCCGGCAAGGTGAGAGACCTTCGCATCTTCGAGGATCCGGCGGAGTCGTCGCGTCATCTCAACCGATCGGTGCAGGATGTCGGCGGCGGCGTATTGGTCGTTTCGCAGTTCACGCTCGCGGGCGACTGCAGGAAGGGCCGCCGTCCCTCGTTTGACGCCGCAGCTGAGCCGCTCATCGCCAAACCGCTCTACGAGGACGTCGTGCGGGAGCTGCAATCGAGTGGATTGAAGGTGGCGAGCGGCGAGTTTCAAGCGATGATGCAGGTGTCGCTCGTGAACGACGGTCCCGTGACGTTGTTGCTGGACAGCCGAAAGCGCTTCTGAGAAACCTTCAACACAAAGGACACCATGGACACAAAGGAAAAATCCCATAGGCCTCTACCTTCGTGTCCTTTGTGTCCTTTGTGGTTTGCGACGCGAGTCGCATGTGCAATGTTGGCGGCGTTTCTGTTCGTCCGCCCGGCGTCCGCACAGCAGCGTCCGCTGATCACTGAGGACCCGGAAACGATCGGCGCGGGACGCCTGCTGATCGAGGGCGGCGTTGACGTGACGCGCGACCAGCAATATCCGGTGTCCGGCCTCGAGGGCAACCTTTTGCGTGTGCCGACCATTGGCCTCAGCATCGGGATCAGCTCGATCGCCGAGATTCAAATCGACGGGGGCTTGAACAACCGTCTGCACATTACCAAGCGGACTGTTGCACCGCTCTCCTCGGAATTGACCGTCACCGGCGACAGCACGCGAGACGTCGAGGACACCGTCATTGCCACCAAGGTCCGATTGCTGACCGAAACGGCGGGCCGCCCCGCGTTCGGCCTGCGGTTTGCGACGAAACTACCCAACGCGTCGAATGAGAAGGGACTCGGCCTCGACACCACTGATTTCTACATGTCGGTGCTCGCCGCCAAAACGGTCCAATCGATTCGCATCGTCGGCAATTTCGGCGTCGGCATCCTCGCGGATCCGACGCAAGGGCATCGGCAGAACGACGTCGCGACCTACGGACTATCGTTCGCCCGGGCGATGACGCAACAGGCCGAGCTGGTGGGTGAGCTCAACGGCCGTGCGTCGACGCGGAATGGCGGACCGCTTCCAGGAACCGAGAGCCGGGGCGTGTTGAGGCTTGGAGGACGTTACACGCGAGGGACCGTTCGGCTCGATGCCGGCGTGTTGTTCGGGTTGACGACCGTCGATCCGACGATTGGATTGACGGTCGGATTCACCTACGTCTTCAACGCGTTCACGATTCCGTAGAATCGCTTCACCGCGCTGATTTCATCCTCTCGCCGCGCGTCGGACCATCCCAAGACGTCGCCCACGATGCCTGCGGCACGCGCGAGCGCTTCATTGCCTGGATCGCCGAGCGCGCCCAGAGGCGTTCGGCGGAGGACCGCGTCGGCGAGTGTCACAGCCATTTCACTTCGAACCGCCTGCACGAGCTCGGCGCCGATGACAGGTGAATCCTTCGCGACACGTGTCCGCCAGTCCGCCCGGCCGGCGGCAAGCTCCAGCACGTCGCGGTAGCGCGACCCATACGCCGCGAGCAAGTGCGGAATCGTGTCGCTCGGCAGCCCCTCATCGTGTTCGCGGCGCGCCGCCGCGAGCGTGAGGCCCACGTCGCGCAGGCTGCCGCCGGGCAGCGGCGTGTTGGCCGTCCGGCAGGCGACGACGTCCCGCTGAAGTTTGGAGACCAATCGATCGGTGACCCGCTCGGCTACCGCGCGGGCCGTCGTGTATTTCGTCCCGGCCACGCTGACGAGGCCATCGATCCCCGCCGACGCATGATCGCGAACCTGCTCGTGCCCGTCAGGTGCGACGCGATCGCCATGCACGATGGCTGGCACCACTCCGCGGTGCACGAGCGTGACGTCGGTGAGCGACAGATCCAGCGCCGGAAATGCCTGATTGAGCTCGGCGATGAAGGCCGCGACGTCGGATGCACTGATGGTCGTGTCGTTCGGATCGCACGCGCGGTCCGATTCCCACGTGCCAAACAGCGCCCGTTCTCGCCATGGAACGAGAAACAGATTGCGTCCGGACGTCGACCGGCCGCCAAGCGCTTCGTCGCCGGCGTCCCGGGTGGTGACGAGATTCATCGCCTTCAGCATCGGGATGCCCGAAGACACGCCGAGCGGCTTCAGCAGTGCATCGACATGGGCGCCTGTTGCGTTTACCGTCAGGCGAGCCGACACCTCGAGAGAACGGGTGCCCACGGTGTCGCGCGCGCTGACGCCGACGACGCGCCGGCCGTCGACGAGCGGCGCGACTGCTTCGACATGGTTCGCGAGCGTAGCGCCGTGCTCGGAGGCTGCGAGCGCCCACGCGAAGGTCAGGCGGTCCGGTTCGGTGGTGACGTAGTCGTGCCAGACCGCGGCGCCGGTCAACCCCTGACGGCGAAGTCCAGGGAAGAGCTGAATCGCGGAGTTGCGCGATCGCACCCGCCCGCCGGGCAGCCGGTGCGATGCAGGCACGCCTCGATTGCGGCCGATCGCAACCAGGCGGTCGAGCGCAAAGCCGGCGCGCAGGGCCAGTTTGCCGCGCACGACGGATCGGTAGAGCGGCAGTGCGAACGGCAGCGGGCGCACGGCATGTGGCGCGATTCGCGCAATCGTCCGCCGCTCGCGGACCGACTCCCGGGCGCGTTTCAGGTCGAGCGTCTGCAAATACCTCAAGCCCCCGTGAATCGTCCGCAGGTGGTTGAAGGAGGCGCCCGCGCCGAAATCGTCACGTTCGATGAGCGCAACGGCGAGGCCGCGCTGCGCGGCGTCGTACGCGATCGTCAGCCCGTAGATGCCGCCGCCGACGACGAGCACGTCGAAGGTCTGGCGCGTCAAGCGATCGAGATCACGAGTCAACCTCCGTCCCTCCCGGTCACCTCCGTCCCTGCGGGAGGGACGGAGGTTGGTGATGCTACAGCTTTCAGCGATCGGCTCTCAGCTGACAGCTGACAGCTTATGTATAGTGTGACAACCGTGGCAACGATCGACGACGTGCGCACGTACTGGAACCGGCACATCCACGATCTCGAAATCACGCAGCATCCGGTCGGTTCTCGCGGCTTTTTCGACGACCTCGATCAGTATCATTTCGAGAAGCTGCATCACCTGCTCCGGCTGGTCGACTTTGACGGCTATCGCGGCCGATCGGTTCTGGAGGTCGGCTGCGGCGCCGGCGTCGACCTGGCGCGCTTCGCCAGGGGCGGGGCCGCGGTGACCGGTGTCGACCTTGCCCAATCCGCGATCGATCTCGCCCGGGCCAATTTCCAGCAACAAGGCCTCCACGGGCGCTTCGACGTGGCCGACGGCGAGCAGCTGCCATTCCCCGACGAGAGCTTTGACTTGGTATTCGCGCACGGGGTTGTCCAATACACGGCGAATCCGCAGCGGCTGGTCGCGGAGTGCCGCCGGGTGCTGAGACCGGGCGGGGAAGCCATCTTTCAGGTCTACAACCGGGTGTCGTGGCTGAATGCCCTGTCGAAGCTCATGAAGGTTGGCCTCGAGCACGACGATGCCCCGGTGCTGCTGAAAGTCAGCATCCCGGAGTTTCGGCGCCTCTTGGCAGGGTTTCGCGAGGTGCGGATCGTCCCCGAACGATTTCCAGTGAAATCGCGGCTTCACGGTGGCTGGAAGGGCACGGTGTACAACGGACTGTTCGTCGGCACGTTCAACGTGCTACCGCGGCCGCTCGTGCGCCGGTTCGGCTGGCATCTGTTGGCGTTTTGCCGGAAGTAGAGGGACGGAGGTAGCTAGGAGGGACGGAGGTAGCTAGGAGGGACGGAGGTAGATGGCACGGCTTGCTTATGCAGTTTACGAAAGCTCACTCCTACGGCAACGACTTCCTCTACATTCGAGCGGACGCGCTCGCACGCGGCGCTGAGCCTGGTTCGCTCGCGCGCGACCTCTGCGAGCGGCACACCGGCATCGGCGCCGACGGCCTGATCGTCTACGAGCCGGCGAGCGACGGCGCATCGATGGTGTTGTTCAACGCCGATGGGAGCCGCTCGGAGGTCTCGGGCAACGGCGTGCGCGGCCTTGCGGCGATTCTGCTCAATCACGACGAGCGGACCGCCGTCAGCGTGACGATTCAAACTGAGGGCGGCGTCAAACACCTCACGCGGACCCAGCAGTCGGGGTCGCGGCAGATGTTTCGGGCCGCCATGGGATTGCCGACGGATCTGCGCCAGGTCTCGCTGGTCGTTGCGGGCGAGTCGCTGACAGCCGCCGTCATGACGTTCGGCAACCCGCAGTGCGTCGTGCTCGGCGCGCTGCCAGACGAGGGGCGATTCCAACGGCTCGGTCCGGCGCTCGAGCGGCATCCGATGTTTCCCGATCGGACGAACGTGGAGTTCGCCGCCGTTGAAGCGGCCAATGCCGTCCGCATCTCGATTTGGGAACGCGGCGTCGGTCCGACGACCTCCTCGGGCACCGGCTCGTGCGCGTCGCTCATTGCCGCGGCGGCGTTTGGTGGTGCCGCACGCGACGCGACGGTCTTCGCGCCCGGCGGATCGCAGCGCGTCGAATGGCGCGACGACAACGTCTACCTCACCGGCTGGGCGGAGGTGCTGTTCGACGGCGAATGGTTGAGACCTTTTGGCTAGCAGCCCGTGGTGAACGTCTGGCATCGCCCGTCGAATGCAGCCAGACTTTCACCACGGGCTGCTAAGGTCCCTATC